>Ga0126304_10000125_pt1 | contig 24604 bp, 27 predicted proteins | sample Plot25_FD_92538 | JGI IMG/M metagenome (GOLD analysis project Ga0126304, IMG submission 92538) | Serpentine soil microbial communities from UC McLaughlin Reserve, CA, USA - Plot25 | ecosystem: Environmental > Terrestrial > Soil > Grasslands | place: USA: UC McLaughlin Reserve, Lake County... | reverse complement strand
ATCAATGTAGCAGCACATGAACTTAGAACTCCTATTATGCCTATCCTAGGCCTTAGTGAACTACTTTACAATAAAGTTATAAATAAAAAAGGAAGTAGTTTAAAACAAGAAACACTTAAAGAATATCTTCAAATCATAGTGAGAAATTCTTACAGATTACATAAACTTGTTGAAGATATACTAGATGTTACAAAGATTGAAAGTCGAATCTTTAAACTAAATACAGAATTAGTTGAATTAAATGAGGTTATAGCAAACGTTGTCATAGATTTTGAGAATATTATAAAGAATAAAAAACATGATGATGATGGCAAGAATAAAAATAATGTTAAAATAATATATGAACCTAACAGGAATAAGATATTTGTTAATGCAGATAAAACTAGATTAACACAAGTCATCTCAAATATACTTGATAATGCTCTCAAATTTACTCAAGAGGGATTTATAATAATTACAACTAGAATAACTTACAAAGAAAAAGACAATGATGATAATAAAGTAATTGTGATAATAAAAGATAGCGGTATAGGGATTGATAATGAGATTTTACCAAGACTATTTACAAAATTTGCTACTAAATCAGATCAAGGTACTGGTCTTGGTCTCTTTATAGTTAAGAAGATTATAGAAGCTCATGGTGGTAAGATATGGGCAGAAAATAATTCTAATGGAATAGGATCTACTTTTTATTTTACGCTTCCTATAGTTAAAACTAGTGAGATAGTAATAAATAGTAAGTAACATAATAATAAGAATGACTAAAGATCTATTTTATACTACATCTTCATTAGCAACTAGAGTCAAATTAGTAACCATTTTATAAATTGGAAATTATATAATTCTATAATAAAGCCAAATATTATTAGCAATTATATTATAAAAATCCTCTATGCATTCCAAATAAGAAATCCATCTTTTTGAGTTATTGTATCTATAGATTTCGATAAAAACTTATTTCTAATAAGTGTATTTCCATCTCCAACTATTACTGTTTTTCTCTTACTTCTTGAAAATGCAACACATGATCTCGGAATATTAACAAAACCTATTGCTTCTTTGTAATTCTGTTTATTGTTAGATCGAACCATTGATATTATTGTAACTTCTGCTTCTTGACCTTGAAATTCATCAATTGTTCCAATTCTTATTCCCTTTTGTAGATAAAAATTGCATAGTCTTTCTTGTTGTTTATAGGGAGTTGTAACAATAATATCTTTAATTCCCATACTAAGACATCCATCAACAATCTCTTTGATAATTGCAACTTCGCCTTTGTTTGTAAAATGCTTTTCTTCTTTATAAACACCATTAGTATCAACAAATACAACATTTTTCTCATGTTTTAATATTCTACATAAATTATTATTTATACCACCATAACTTTTCTTTGCAATGTCTGCAGTAGATATATCCACAACTGAAAAATCTGCTTCAAGTTTGAAATCATAATAAGGATTAATCAAATCTAAAATGTCTTTGTTAAACCTATATTCTCTTTTAAGTAACGTAGTTGGGAAATGGCCTAAGATACGATTAAATAAACTTTCTGCAATATAATCATGGGATACGGGAGGCAATTGCTTATCATCCCCAATGACAATAATTTTGGCATTATTATCCCTTAATGAGGAAAATAACATTCCCATTCTATCAAGACCAACTAGCCCTGCCTCATCCACTATAACTGCGCCAACTTCAACTATATTACCAAGATCTTTAGCACTATAATCAGTAGTTAATATTATTCTAGCATTCTGGAAAAAATCTTTGGCTATGGAAATCTTATTATAGAAATTATTATATCCATTAGAATAACACGAACTACAATAGTCCTCTACTATATTGTCAAATGTAAACTTGGCAAGGTGATGATATGTTCTATTTAGATTTGCAACGTTACCATATCTAATAACAAATCCATTAGGTAATTTGATTTTCATACGTTGTAGAAGGGAGTCTATTTTCGATAAAATGCTATCAATCATTACATTAGTCGGTGCAGTAACTAGAATAGGAAAATAATCATCTTTTAAAAGATCAAAACAACAATGTGAAATAACCGTAGATTTTCCAGTACCAGGTGGCCCAGTAACTGGAACTGTTTTTTCAGAGTTTATTCTATATCTTGCTGTCTTTTGCTCCAAATTTTCAATTTCATCAAAGGATGGAAAAGATAGGTCAGTATTCATTTTACTTGTGCTGCTCCATTGATCTCAAGTAATTACCTTCATACTCACATCTGCATTATCTCTTCCTTGAACAACATTATTTTTATTTAATACTATATCATCAGCATAGGAGGAGCATCTAAAGAAGCTATCAAGAAATTTCATTGATGTTAAACCACTGCTAAAGTTAAATCTATCAATAGTAAGAGATGCTTTATCCCTATTGTCATACAGAAGATAATACAGATCATCCCTGTAAAATTCAAGAGAAATTGATTTTCTATCAATATCAATTTCTCTTATAACTGCATTAGGATTACTTCCCAAATTTGGATTGCCATCAGAAATAGTAACATGTTCGCCTATACTAAAATCTAAAAATTTGTCAAAAGAGTCATCACCTACTAATATAATTGTTCGTTTATCTAAATCGATGGATGAAGTATCAATATATAAATTTGTAATAGCAGATCCTTCTCTTTGTCTTTGCTCGGGAGATTGTAAAACTACATATACTTTCCATCTATCATCAAGAGAAACTTCTTCTCTTATTTTTTTCGAAAGACGAAATTCTATATTTCTTTTTATTCTCTCGTTTTCTGATAACACATTATTGCTAACAAATGCCCAATTTAAGCATCCATCTCGTAACGGGCATTTAGGACAAAAGCCAGTTATTTGTGGAGAAATCTTTGATTTCCAAATTTGTACATATTTGTCTATTATTTTGAACACTTTTGCAAAATCGAACTTTTTCCTATTACCATCTTTATCTGCAAATTGCCATGTATATTTAGGTGGTTCTTTAAGATTTAATGTTCTCATAAGTAAAAGAGCCTCAGCATCAGCCTGAAGATTCCAAACAGCAGTTCTTGGTTGATAATTGCCTGTTTTTATTTGTACTATTTCTACTGATTCTTTTTCTAAATTAACTAAATCATCTGCAGATACATAAGTATTCAAATATTGATTTTGGTTATAGTGAGTAAGTCTCTCTTCTCTTTCCTTTTTTGTAAATTTAATTTTAAGTAAATCAAGTCGTCCTTCTAGTGGAATTTTGGTATTACGAATGGTAAATTCGGGTCTAAACAGAATTTTTTTATTTTCTTCTTCTTCTGCAAAAATCTGATCGACTATTCGATCAGGTCTTATTTCTAAATCAGCTAATATAGAAGGCAAAGGATTTTCTATATTTGAAATCATAGAATGCTTCCAATTGATTTTTATATCTCTTTTAGCATTGTGAATAAAAATTTCTTTAGCTTTAGATCTTTTGGTTACAAAATGGGAAGATGTTATATTATTACTATTATTTTTTATAGATTGCGTAATTTCCATCAGAGATTTTAATATGATTCTATGAATTGCATTACCTATTACTCCCTCGGCAGTAAAATTATCAGATTCCATTCCAAAGAAAGAAATATTATAAGTAGCACGTTCACAGAAAGCCATATTAGATATAGCGCTTATTCTAGGAATTACTACTGGATTTATTTGTCTTATAATATCTTTGGAAGTTAAAGTATAACCATTGCCAATACCATTATGATTGTTATCTACTCTAGAGGAGATATTTGTATTTGAAGAATTAAAAACAAAAGCAATAGTGTTGGAATTAACATTCCTCATATTGTTATTGGCCATATTCATATTCGCACTACTATTAGAATGGGCATTGAAATCGTTATTTATCAAACATCCATTACTCCCTGAGAAGGATTTTCATTATTGTTAATTTTTAGTGAATTATCATAAATTGAAATCTCTGAATCTCTGAGAGAATAGGTATCTATTGGAAAGAAATCTTCAAGTTTTGAATAAGATGGTTTTGGTTTTTTATCCTTATTTAGTTGTTTTATTATGCTGATAGTTTCTTCAATAAACCATTTTACTACGATAAAGTTTTCATAATTGATATTTGCTTTGCAGTTAATAATTCCCTGTTCATTTATGGTAATCTTTGGTACAGGTTTTCGGAGTCTCATTCCTGTAATGCCAATTGACGGTTTTAATGTTATATTCTCTATATGGTCACCATTAATAATACGATTCTTTATTTCCTTATTAACTTCTTCTAACCTTAAATCATATTTCCCTCTTCCGGAATAATTAGCTGAAATTGTCTTTCCTCCTATTTTCATAGATGTTATCTGGCTTTGATTTGTTGGCCAATAGTCGTAGAGAGAGATAAGTAATTGTTGCATAATATTAGCTGATTCATTATAGATAAAGTCACAAATTTTGTAATTTTTCTTAAATCCTATTGCTTTTAAATAATTGGAAAGAAAGTCATTAGCCTCATCTATAGATTTGACTTTACAAACTAAAATTATGTTACTATTTGCAAAGGTATTTGCATCAATAATATATTTTAACTTTTGAGATTTTATGGCTGTAGTCTGTTGAGTTACTTGACCTATTTTTCCTTTATCAGTTACATTCTGACTTGTAATTTCGTCAAGAATTTCATAATAAGGAATTGCCACAACTTTAAGATTTAAAATAGAAGGAATTGTATAGCCTGACTGATAATTATTAGGTTCAAAATGAAATGGTTCTTGTAAAAGACAATCTGTAAAGATCCTAAATGCATAATTAAAATTAGAATTATCATAATTATATGTTTCCTCTTTATGTATAGGTTTAACGAATCTAGAATTAGTGGATGGATAAATATTATTGATTCTAAATGGAAAAATAGAAGAAAATTCGACTTCATTTCCTTGGTTATTAGAGGATTGCATTCTTATACATCTCCAATGCTTGAATCAATATTTACCATTTCCTTCGCATCCGATTCATTATTTCTCTCTATTTCTACTGAACCTAAATCTATTAGTTCTAATGCACATCTGATAGGTTTTTGTATAGTATAATAAACTCGCAGTCCGATACGGTCTTGCTTGATTATATTCTCATTAATCAAATCTTTAAAATGATAAGCAAGAGTAGATCTTGCCATATTTGAGAATTGAGAAATGATCTTTTTTCGCTCTACTCTTTCCCCATCAATATAATACTGTCTTAGAATTTCAACTAGAATCTTATATTTAGTACCATCTAAATTCAAGTTTCGATCTACGATTTTTTTGGCTAAAGTGAATCCTTCAATATATGCCACTCTTTCAATAATTTTTTTTTCTATTTTGTTAATATTGGTTTGATATGCCATCTTTAAGCATGATAGAATAAAGAAACTTGTTAATCCAGGTAATCCAAGAGAATAATTAACTATTTGGTTTAAAGAATAATCATCAAACAAAGTTAATTGTTTGGTATTTGATTTTAATGTGTTTCTGATAGATTCTAGAATAATTTTTATTATTTCTTCTTCTTCCCTTATACCAAGCCAAAAAACATCCTCAAATATTTTTTTTAGTCTTTCATTGGTTATTATATTAGAATATGTTAAATTAGTAATACAGTAGATAAAAGTCGGAATCTTAAATCCATCGAATCTTATTGCATTGCAATATTGTATTGCATTTGAAATGAATGAATCTGCATCATCAACAAGAATTATTCTACTATTTTGGAAATCAACCTCTTTTATCCATTGTTGAAAATTATCAATTCTATCGGAATTGTCGTCATTTCCCTCTTCTTCTCTTGAAAATCCTGACCACCTATCCGATGCGTTAACATATAAAGAAAAATTTTGATTAAAGCCTTTATTTAAGAAATTTTCAAGTATTTTTAAGATTGTTGTTCTACCAGAGGATTCTGGACCTACTAAGATAAGATGTCTTTCATTTTTATGGCAAGCGCCTATTCTTTCAGCTAATTTAGTTATTATGACTCTAGTACTTTTAACTATTTGTTTTTGATTATTTATTAAGATACTAGGATCAAAAGGATTACCAATAAAATCGAAAAAGTCGAAAAAATTTGATTGCGATTGTCCTCTTATTATGCCTCGATTAAAAGCTTCTTTAACCGATAAATGCAAATTTTCTTCGTTCTCAATTGGTTTAGACAATTCGATTTTTTCGACTCTATTGACTTTATAGGAATAGATTAGTATAAAGTTTTCTACAAAAATGATTTATTTATTTACAGTATTTAGTATTTATAAAATAATCAAAGATATACATAAGCGAGATAGTAAGAATGATAATGAGCTATGTAATTAGAACACTATGTTAAAAATTTCTAATAAATCTCTATGTAATGGAAATCCTGCTCCTCCGAAATTATCAAGTACAATTAAAGTAACCCAGCTAACAGGCGATATCGACCGAGAGACTGGTAAAGAGACTCTAAATCAAACAGGTAAGCATTTTGGAATATATGGAACAGATTTAGGAGTATCTTTTATTCATAACGGACGAATTTACTTTTTGTTTGGTGATACTAATAGACGAGATCCAGATACAGGACTTCCAGCATCAGCTTTTCCTGGTGAAGACTTTAATGAAGAACTTACCGATTTGGATGCTATAGCTTATACAACTAGTGATCGAGCATATAATGGAATAACTCTTACTTTTAACTCAGATTATCCTCATGTAGATGACATTGTTCAATTAACTGGAGAACATCCCATAGATGGAATAAGCCTAAATAAAGAGATGTTTGTATTTTTTACTACTGATCTACAACCTGATGGTCTAGTACCTACTCGAACAGTACTGGCAAAATCTAATGATGATGGAATATCTTTTGGAAAATCACTTTATACATTCTCTACTAGTAAATTTATTCATATTTCTTGTGAAATTATAAATAATGAAAAAATAGATGGACTTCCTATTAATAGAGGCAAAGGATTATTGATTTGGGGAAGTAGTGTACACCGTAAAAGCGATATATTTTTAGCACATATACCTTTAAATGAAATTACAAATAAATCCTCAATCCGCTACTTTGCAGGTTTTGCGTCATCTGATTCAAAAAAAGCTTTATGGAAAACTAAAGAAGAAGAAGCGAAACCATTATTTAAAGCAGAATGTATAGGTGAATTATCAGTTAGATGGAATTATTATCTTAATAAATGGATCATGCTTTATAATTGCGAGCTTTGTAACACAATAGGAGTTTTAATTCGCTTAGCAGATAATCCATGGGGCCCTTGGTCGTCCCCGAAGATAATCTTTGATCCAAAAGATGGATATGGTAAATTTATTCATAGTCCAGGAAACGATAACATTTACGATAAAGGTCGTAATAGACCTTCTGATTGGGGAGCAGTATATGGACCATACCAGATAACTCCTTATTCTACGGGCATAAAATATCGTTATACTAAAATATACTTTACTCTGTCTACTTGGAATCCATATCAAGTAATACAAATGTCAGCAATAATTATTAGTGATGAAGAAGAGAAAAATCCTAACCTTTATGCCAATAATATAAATGATAGAAATGATCGAAAATATGCCCATATTTCTGTTGTATTAGCACATTTAGCCAAAACAAATAATATTTTCTTTGAAAATTATATACAAAATAGTATATATATTTCAGATCATATTGAATGGTCACAATTTCATTCTCATCTTGAATTACGAAAAAAACTCAAAAGTAAATTTTTACAATTAATTAGTAACATTAAATCTGATAATAATAAAGCTGATATATATGTTACTGTTTTAATTGAACTCTTTAAATTAACATATAATTACAACAGATTTGCTAATATTCCTAATTATACAATATATAAAAAATGGGCTATTAATGCCATACAGAAAGGACATTCATATCTAATTATCGAGCAATTAAATCAGATAATAGAAGAGAAAGATTTTCTTCCAGATAAAGATTATTTATGCTATGCCTCTGGACCTGATGATTCTAATGATCACAAATATGGAAGAATTAGTCTTCTTGAATCCAAAATAGGAAATGATGGAAATATCTTATGGGACCTCCCAACTCAAGGCTTACTAGATAATAATTTTCATATTGCATGGGCAAAATTTCATTCAATAGATGAAATGAGAGAAGAGATTTTGAACAAATTTCATCAAATAATAAATAAACTCCAATGTGTAGAATATATAGCCAACGTATTTGTGCAAATAATTAATGTAATAATAGAACTTACATCTCATAACGACGATAAGCTGATTGATTACTCACGTCTATATGAATGGGCATTATTAAATTTGAAACAAAACAAGCCAGAATTGCTGGTTACAATGATTTCCAGATATATTAAAAACGAGAATTTTCTCTCTTCCACTCCAAATTAATAGCCTCGTAAATATTACAGAAAATATACCAACTACAAAAAGAAATATGATTAATTACTAAAATGAAAATAAAATATAAGTAATCTTAATTGATATTATAAAAATAACAAATAGATATAATAAAACACTTTTTATAATTATAAAAATTTTGTTTTTCTAATTTATTATTTATATAGTTATTAGAAAATACTAAAATGATGAAAAATTTTTAATTGATATATAATGATTGACATATTTTTATGACAATTCAATTATAACAGGACTAATCTCTTGATATACAATATAATAAATGTAATAGAAAAATTTCTTACATCTTTGTTAATGCAGAGTCAGGAAAGCAGTCATAAACTAATGTTTTCAATCTCCTGAAAGATTTAGATCCCGTAACAAGTATCTTTTTTTATTAAAGGCTATTAAGACAATAAAGAATAGACATGCTTTATAAAAACTTCTTTTGGAACCTCTTTTGAAACATAACACTCCTCTCCTAATTCTGGATGTATTTCTGCTAATACCTTGTAATTATTTATCATAATGCCTATACAATAATTATAATTTTCAGATTAAGAAACATTAATTGCCCTGAATTCTAGAAATTCCATTGAATCAGATAGAAATTCAGTTAAAGATGATACATATCAGAGGACATTGAGAAGTTACTAGTTACAGTAAAACAATGATAATATAATTAAAGACCAATTAAAAATTGGAAGAAATTACATAAAAAGACTATAAGACTGTAGTCAATTTTAGACAATCTAAAATATCCTTATTTTCTTCTATTTCAATACTATAACTACCATTAAACGAATTCTATTTTATGCTCTTGGTGGTAGAAAATAGTTTGATAGATGTGAGCCATGATGGTGTACTATTAACCATTTTTTTTGGTTGCTATTATATTCAAATATATTAGTTGCAACTACACCTGATTGTATTTTCATTTCATTTAGAATCATTTCTATGTTCTCTAAACATGTTATTACGGCAATAACCTCCTGATATATTCTGGTCTTTGAGTTAGTAATTGTAAATTTAATATTTTCGGTATTAGCAAATATTGTTAGCCAACTTTCACGAATTGCTATCCAGCCAACAAACATCTCCCAACCTGGGTGTATACATATACAATCATCTTTATGACTCCATACACTTTCCATCATAGTGATTGATAGATTCTCAAATGCCTCATAGAATTTGGCATTGGCATTTTCTATATCTTTTAGCATACTATTGACTAATTACTTTTCAACTACAATATTAATATTAAAAAACAAAGTATTGTAAAAATAAAACGAGAAGGTTATTATATCAATAAATTTCAAAAATACGGCCTATATAATCCATATAATATTTTAATACTTCACGTAATTATCTTGTTAGTGTGCATCTACATATATTACAAAATTTAGAATTTTCAGATAAGTATTCTTGCATTTAAGATAAGTAAGATTGTCATTGTTTTCCCTTCTTCGTCTTAAGTCAGTGTAAAGTGTATTTATAGACGAAATCAGAATAAAAGATTCATCTTTATTTAATAATTCGAGTTTGCTAATTTTTTCATTTATAACTTTTTAGATTCTTCTTCTATGTTTATTTCAGATTTAAGTCTAGATTTATGAAATTTGCATCAAATGTAGAAATTAATACTCCTAAAATACCAACTCTAACAATTATTAAAATAATGACTATAATTTTCCTTCAACAGTAACAGGATATATATCTCCGTATCCTATGGTAGTAACAGTCACTATTGCCCACCAAAAAGCATCTCCTAAATTTGTTACCTCGATACCAGGAGATGTCTCTTCAACTAAATAAGATCTTAATGCACCACTACTTATAGCCATAACTGAAACTAGAATAATGTAGAGTAGCCAAGTATTTGTACAGGTAGAATAAGACAAACCTCTTGAGTAATGATAAATAACTCTGAAAAGAAGAATGAGCCTTAATAATCTAAAAGATATATTAAGATAAGTGTAATCTTCAAAAAATATAAAAAATCAGTAAAAAGTGCTGGAATTTCATATAAATGTTTTAGAATAAAAGTACGTTTGTTTTCTTTTGATTCGTTCAATCTCAGATAAAAATCTGTAATTAAAATAGCAGTCACAATCAAATCAAATAAATATATTATAATTTCAATGAATAAGAAGTATTATAGACAATTTGAAAGGTAATAATTACAACTGATACAGCAATAAGAACCGCAACTAAGAGTTCTCTTTTTTTATTCATATAAGAATTTTTTATTTATCATTTATTTTAGTATTTATAATTACTATCATTTTATAAATTTTTTAATAACTAATTTATTATATAATTGTCTAATGATTAGCTTTATTATCTTATTTCTACTGAAAAATTTGTGTAGAAACGGGCGACTATTCTTACCATTTCGTTACTTTAACTACAACCTTTATGTAGGAGTTAGACATTTCAAAGTATCTTGAGTAAATGATATTCTCAAATATTAATATAATATATCGTAGTTTTAGAAATCATTTTGGAACAATTTCATTTTTATGAATCTTTCAAATAATTAATTATAAATATAATATTCTGATCTTTTATTTTGAGTTTGTTACATTTAATTTTTCTTATTAGATTCTCCTTTGAGATTTATAATTTTTTAATAGATGAAAAAGAAATACTATAGACAAACTAAATATTGCATTTAGGTATTATATACATAAAAGGAAAAAAGTTAAACATGACAATAATAATAAGCAAAAATGAAGAATTTACGACGCTATTACAAAATAAACTTAAGGAAAGATATGAACAGAGAAGGAGATTAGATAATAAGGTTCATGTATCAGATATTATTCCTACTACATGCATAAGAAAGCAATATTATGCTCGTAAAATTCCTGAATTAGATACTATAACAAATGAAACTGTACAGCATTTTGTAAGAGGAGAGGCAAGTGAATTTGTTATTACTAGTCTTGCAGATCTTGGAGTATCACAATCAGAATTAGAAATGGATGGATTGATTGGACGTCCTGATATAATGAATTCCAATATTATTGTTGAATTAAAGGATACAATGAGCAATAACAGATTAAATGTTACCGATGATAAATTTAAATCATATTTAAGGCAATTATTATATTATCTAGTAATAACAGGAATAGAAAAAGGAATTATTTCTATCAAATACAATATGAAAGAATTAAAATGGATTAAAAGTGACTCTCGAGGAGATTATTTTTTTAGGCCTTTTAATTCAAAATCTGCCGAAATAGAAAGCTGGGAAATATATCTACCATCTAATGATGTTACAAGAGAGATATTAAAAAATGAAATGATTAGAAGAAAGAATCTTTTTCTCAAAGCCTTAGGGAATGAAGATGTTTCAATATTACCAAGACTTTCAGAAAAAATAAGAAACCGAAAATGTCCTTGGTGTAAATTTTATGACATTTGTATGGATAATAAGAATGACGAAACTGAAGAGGCTAAAGAAATGGCAGCTGAAATAGACATTTTAGATATACCAGGTGTTATAGAGTTAAAGATTAATCATAATACCATTTAATTAACTACATTCAAAAATTCATTGGGACATTACAGGCCAAATAGATAAAAGAGGGTTTGCATTATCAGAGGTTTTTCTAAATAATCTAGAAAAATGTACAACCATCACGATACGTAGTAAAACAGTTAATTAATAGAATACAATTAACTGAAAATGTATAATAATAACAATATTATAGGAATCATCTAAGAAATTAGAGTAAAATTTTATAAATTATTTCAAAAATTAATTAAGTTGATATTTAATAGTTTGAAATTATTTTATTGTTAAACTTCCTGCCATGTATGGATGAACCATACAATAGTACGGATACGTTCCGGCATCAATGTTTGTAGTCTCTAATACTGTTGATCCTCCTCCCATAATTATACTTGTATCAAAGATCTTGGCAGAATTTGGATCTGTTGAACTTTCACCATTTGTAACTGTATGAGGCATTGTATCAGCATTCTTAACTGATATTGTATCACCTTTTTTGACTGTAAGTTCATCTGGGTCATAGTCTGGATTACCTTGTACTGAAGAACCTTCAAGAATTGTCAATGTAACATCCACTGTTCCTCCTGTTGCTTGCGGTTGTTGCTGTTGTTGTTGTCCCTGTTGAATTGATCCAGAAGTAGTAGTATTACCTGATGATTCAGATGCAGTACTAGTATTACTTGTGGTTGTTGATTGTGTTGTCATTTCTTCTTGGCCATTGGAAGTTTTCATTTTATTTGATTTCATTACCTCACGAAGCGATGGAGGAATTTCACCAGCTGCTCCAGTCTCTTCTTCTAAAGGAGGTAGTTTATATTTTTCACGAAGCGTTTCTTGTTGATATGTTAAAACATCACGAGAAAAGGTAGGACCAATGTATCCGAAAGCTGACCATAATATATAAACAATAATAAGAGATATGGCCATAATTCCTAATGGAAATCCATAATCTTGGATCTTTTTAAATTTATTACCTGATTTTTCTGGTAATCCCTTTTCGCTATTACTCACTTGTTAAAATAAATTATAAGGCTCATATTAAGATTATTTGCATAATCATAAATAAAATTATGATAAATTAGAAGTTATTTTAATTACCAAAAAATAAATTATTTTTTCTTCATTATCTTATCTATTCCTTCTGAAATAAACTCTCATGTTTCCGTACTAAATAGATACTTTGGAGTTTTTTAAGATGGAACTTAAATCAAGACGAATAGAAACAAGAAGACATGATACATCTCAATTTATAGCACAGTGTCAAAAGGAAGTTTTTAAAATAATGTATAATGCAGATTCTATTCAAGATATTAAACAAAATAAATTATATTTGATTACCAAAAAATTGATGCTTTTCTTTCTTTATTAAAAGAACGTAAGGTATTACATGAAGATCTTATTTTACTGAGATCCTATCAAAAAACTATAATCAATACAATGACAGAAATACATTAGAAAATAGTGTTTTAAAACAACTTGAATTAAATTGTGAATATATAAAAGCTGGTCAAATTTACAATATATTATAACAGATTACGATGGATTTTTATTAAAACGTGCAGTTCCTATTCAATTAGTAGATTATAGAACTAATTATGACAGAAAAAGATATTCTAAATTAATAATTGATACTTGTAATACTATATTAAAACCATTTGGGATTCTATTGGATCAAAATCAATCATTATACAAATCAGAAATTATTATTATTTGACTTAATCAAAATTATAAAGGGCTTCTTTTAACTTTATTATTTCTAAAAATAGCAAATACATTATTATATAGATTTTACTAAATATATAAGATTTTTATTTTAAAAGAGAGAGGCTTTTCATATATTAGCGTAGAGATAGTTTAGTTAGTTAGACTAATATTCTTATAATATTATAACTATTTTATGAATAACATAAACTACAAAGAGTTTAACAATGTTGTATTTTCACAAGATAAAAGCTTAGTATTATTTTATGCAGATTGGTGTCCTCATTGTATGAACTTTATGCCAATTTTTGAATCAAAAGAAGATCAAGATAATCAAAATTATACATTTTATAGAGTAAAAATAAATGAGGATGAAAATCCTTTGTGGGATAAATTTAATATAGATGCTATTCCTACCTTAATAGCATTTGAAAAAGACAAGATAGTCTCACGGAGGAATGCGAAAATGGGTATTGGATTGTCTAAATCTGACATTGATTCACTACTCTTAGAATTAAAATGGAATTAATCATTTGTTATATTAGTATTTGTTGTTTCTATGTCACTTCCAGTCTATTGACAAGAATTAACAAACAGTATAAGATTAACTAAAGGCGACTGCGTAATAAATAAAAGAAATGGCGTCATATGTTGCAAATAATTCTATGGGTATAATAAGTACAACTAGGCAAAAAATATTATTACTCTTTTAGATGACATAGAAAATCGATGGTTGATTTAAGTTTAATAGAGATTAAATAGGGTACATAGTAGAAAGCAATACTCTAGAAGATATAAAAAAATAAATTTAAAACATTATTTTATTTACACATATAGATACATAATTCTGCAGTAGACATACAAGGAGATTTACAAGGGTTTTTATCATTGACAAGTAAAGCAGTAATGAGAGTTGTAATAAATTTATTGATTCATTTTTATTTCATATTACATTTATTTATAAAATTTTTTTAATATATGTTAGAAAAAAACTTTTCCGTTATTAAAAGAATTTATTTTAATTTTTTAGAAATTGATCTTTTTATATATAGAAAAAAGGTTATAACATTTAATTCTAGTGGTCAAAATCATATTTTAAAATTAATTTTTATTTTCTTTTCAGTGCCTAAAAACTTTTTAATATACATACATTCGTAGATATAGTAACGGATGTTTAATTATTATATTAATAACTTATAGTATAATTCAATTATCTTTTCTACTCGATTTACAAATAATATTAAATAACAAAAAATAATGTTATAGAATGTAACATATAATCATAATAAGATTTTTTACTATTCAAAATATGCATATTAATACATAGAACCATTACAAAAAATAGTTGTTGGCCATTTTCTACAAACATTTAGATGTAATCATATAATAAAAAATAAATTTAGAGGATTGTCAAAATAGTCATTTTCTAGTTTTAAAAATATGTTATTATTTTATTCACCAATACAATAATAAGTAAATATATTTGATGAAATCATAAGACAGTTTATTTTATCTTATTTATTAGAGATTCAATATCAATAGAGGAATTATTTTCTGTTACATTTATTATTTTATTAATTTCATTATCAAACCAAGTTTCTACTATTATAGGATCCTCTTTAATCTTTGACTTTATTTCAAGTAATTCTTTAATTCTGTTATTTTTGATTTCTTCTACCTTGGAAAATGAGAGAGCAAATGCAGTCTGAATAAATTTTGATGTAAAATTCATCCCTCATATCCTCTTTCTATATTATTCCAAACAGAAATCTTAATAACAGAACCAAAATTATTATTCCTGCAACTACGGATATTATTGTCCAAATCATTAATAACTATTAAATAACAAATGATTTAAATATTGTAAAATAGTTTTATTATTTTTAAAATAATAATAATCATAGTGAAAATTATTCTTATTAGAAGATATGACAAATAAAATTATAGTATAATCTAATAGGCTTAAGATGATTCACTATAGAACTGTAGGACCAAGTGAAGAAAGTTAATTACTTCTATGATACTCGAAAAAAAGTATTATAAAACCAAAGTAATCTAATTCTATAATACTTTCAGTATATCCATATTTAGATAATATTTAATTCATGTATATTTACTAATATTTTAAAATATAATACAAATAGAACTATTAATAAATCAAATACTGACATAGTAATAGTGATGGAGGTCTTATAAAATATCAAACAATAATAACTATTACATATTATTGATTGATGATGAAAAAGATGTTCTTGAACTCTTTGATGATTATTTAAAATCAAATGGGTATAATACAATCTCTTTTGTTAATCCTCTTAACGCATTAGACTACTTTTATCAAAATATAGACAATTGTTCTATGGTTATTACAGATTATAAAATGCCACAAATGTCTGGCTTAGATTTACTAAAAAAAATAAGGGAGAAAGATACCGATTGCAAAATAAAAACAATGATTATTAGTGCATATACGAAAACAGATATCCCATATGAAATATCATATATTATGAAAATTGACAAGATACTAGAAAAGCCTGTATATCTTGACAATTTAAAAGAAGAAATAAAGAGATTGACAACAAATTAACATATTAAAAAGTTTGAGAATGATATATTGTTACAATAATATTGATAAAACAAATGTATTTAAAATCTCACTTTACTAACGACCTTGCTAGATAGCAATAACTAAATCTACATTAACTAAATTCTCTGATCAGACAAAAATCATTCATTTTTGCAGATTTAAAACTATCATGGAAATAGAGACCGCCAATGACTAATTAGCCAAGCTTTCAGCCAATGAGATTTTACTTTTTTTACAGTTACATATTTATCAGTTTTCCGATGCATATTTATTAAAGAGACTGACAATAAATTGTGATTAACAATAAATTCAATATTTGGAGTTATATAATTAATTTTTTATATATGAAATAATAATTAAATAGGTTTAGCATTACAACTAAAGTATTTAACCAATTATATATGTAATAAGTATCTATAATAAAAAAAATTACTTTTGATATAGAATATAATTACATAGTATAATTATTAGATATTTATTAATTTTTGATATAACAAATGTTACTTAATAAAATTAAATCTAAAATAGCATTAACAAATATACGTATTATAGATATACATTTTTTAAAAGATATATATAATGGATCACAAACCAAAAGAAGAAATTAATAAAATAACTAATATGTTAAATCCAGACGAAAAAATATTACTTGTTGCAAGACAGTCAAGAATAAAACCAGGTGGTTCTTATTTTACACCAAATACCATTTATGCAACAGACAGAAGAATCATAATCAGAGATCCATATATGCTTGGGTTAAAAACAAATATAGTTGATATTCCTTATGACATAATTACAAGTTTAAAGCTTGAAAAAGGAGTTTTATCATCTACAATAAGATTTAAGGCTCCTGGATTAATGAGCTCTAATAAATTAGGAATGATGGATAGTATAGTTGAAGGCGAAGATGATCCAACAGGTATAATTGAAGCTATTCCAAAAGATAAAGCAGAAGATTTGTTAGAAATAATTCGTTCAGGAATGAAAGATGATCGTAAATCAGCACCTTCAGAAAAAGACGAATACTCTAAATTACTCGATTCAAAAGAGCATACTCCATCTTCTGATCAAGCAGTAGTATCAATTGCAGATGAATTACAGAAACTTGCAAAACTGAAAGAAGAAAGAATATTAACTGAAGAAGAATTTAATCATATGAAACAAGGTTTAATTAAGAACAATAGGAAATAATGGAAATTTCCTAAATAACTATTCAACCATTTATTATTATTATTATTGCCTACTCAATAGTATGGAGTAGAATATCAGAATATTAAACATATAACATATAATTTCAAAAATATATAAAATAAAATTGCAAGATTGTTTTTGACAAATTATAATATGAAATGTTTATCATTAAAACAACCATATGCAGAGTTGTTAGCTCTCGGTGAAAAGACAATAGAGTTAAGAAAATGGAATACTAAATTTAGAGGAGAATTTCTAATTCATGCATCAAAGAATATTGATATAGAAGCTTGTGAAAGATTAAATATTAATGATAACAAATTTACTAAAGGGACAATAATTGGTTCTGCTTTTTTATATGATGTTAAGCAATATAACAATAAAGAAGAGTTTAACAAAGATAGATACAAGCATTTTTCTATTGTTAGTAAATATTTTGAAGGTTATAAATATTGTTTTATAATTAGAAATCCTAAGATGTTAAAGGAATCGATTCCTTATCCAGGAAAATTAAAATTCTTTGAAGTAAACAATTTATTATTATCAAAACAATAAAATTGTAAACAATTGATGTTATCTATCTAAAATATCAGCTCTTACTATTGATTCACAATTTCTTTATTAACTAGTTACAAATTGATTAAAACTAAAAGATATGTAGATTCCTTTGCCCTTATATTGTAATTTAATTTTAGGAACAATAAAGAAACATTTGCTATTTTAACATTTAACTTTATAAAATTACAATAAATTGTAACTACATAAGTAATCCAATACATTTCTAAAGATGACTAAATCTGAATTTGATTAATAATAAAAGTGACAACATTAGTATTTAATATTCTGAATATTATGAAAAAATAATATTATATATTGTCTTTGCAGTTTGAGACTCCATAATAAGTTGATAAGACAAATAACTTCATATTATCCAACACGATAAGCGGCTAAAATAGAAGCTTTTCACCATCTGAATTATAGCATAAATGAAAAGATAATATAATTAAAACAAATTATAGATAAAAAATCTTTCTATTGGAAATCAACAGTATTGGAATCAATAAGAGTTTGAATTAATATAGATTTATGATTTGAAAGATTTTATATTTTAGAATATAGTTTTATATTTTTGAAATAATTAGAGGATAATTATAAACTAATAGATCAAAATATGTTGTAATAAATATATTTATTAAATACATTTATTAAATACAATGTAAACTGTCATTTTAGATATTTGATCGAAAAAATAATGATAACAACGACTACATTATTCTGTGTCATGGTTATTTTTCTAGGAATATTTCTTTGATCATTATCCATCGTATTTATAGTTATGACTAGCAATAATAATTACGAGTTATTTGTATTTGCTCAAACAACAGAAGATAAAGACACAAATAAAAGAACTCTAAATGCTCAATCTGTAGATACTTTTTCCGCGATAGGAACAATAAGTTCTTTAGTTATAACGGTTCCTGACTATAAATTTAATATAATAAATGCATTTAAGGTCATATTAACAGGAGAATAGACTTTGTTCATAACGGAACTATAACTAACTTTATAGTAAATTTTTTAGCTTCGCCTATGGATGGTTCACTAGGTCATATTCACCAAATAACAAACTTCAAAGATAATGAAGGAAAAGGAATGATTCAACTTACACCAGATAATAGTTTATCAATTAATGGAACTGTAGATATTAAAATAAATGGCATAACTATATGGAATGATGTAGACATGTCATTATCAATTTCTAAAGGCAGCACATTTAGTATCGATCCAAATGATAAGGAAACAGGAAATCATTTTGGAAATCAGCAAGTATATGGAATTGTTAGCCGTTTAATTGAGTAGAATACAACAAAAATAATAGTGAATATATATTGTAACAGAACAAATGATATGTACAATTTGCATAATTCATCTTCTCAAAGTAATGATTTATATGCAAAAACTATTTAAAAATTATTACTCTATTTCATTCTACTATTATTCAATAATAAAATGAAAAAAATATAACCTTTTAAATTAAAGAAAATTAAATAATTAGGTGATTAAATATAATAAAATTTTAATAAGTTTATTTTTCTTTTTTCTTGCAGGACTTTTTGAAATAGGAGGTGGATATTTAGTATGGTTATGGTTGAGAGATGGCTTGAGTTGGATACTTGGTGTCTTCGGAGGATTTATTCTATTTTTGTATGCTATTGTTCCTACTTTTCAACCATCATATTTTCATAGAATTTATGCAGCATATGGTGGAATATTCATAGTCATGTCATTACTTTGGGGATGGCTCTTTCAAGAAGTACCTGCAGACTTGTATGATATCATAGGTGCTTCTATTGCATTGGTAGGTGTTATAATAATATTTTATGCGCCTAGAAAAGGTGAACAAATTTGGACGAAATGACAATAATTGCTTCAATCATAGTTTCCTTTATGCTTTTTTTTATTGCAGCAATTGCTGAAATAGGAGGAGGATATTTAGTATGGTTATGGCTACGAAAAAAGAAAACATATTTGTTAGGGATAGTTGGTGGATTTATTTTATTTATATATAGTATCATACCAACATTTCAACCTGCTGAATTTGGAAGAGTTTATGCAGCATATGGTGGAATTTTTATAATTACTTCTATCTTATGGGGAATGGTTGTGGATAAAAAGAGACCAGATAAATATGAAATGATTGGCTCATTTATCGCTGTTTTAGGATCAATATTAATATTTTATTCTCCAAGAAGTACATAATTAAGTTACATATTTTAACTTGAAGAATCCTTATAAGTTATTTCTATTTACTTTAAAAGCCTTCTGAGACAAAGATGCAACACTCAAAAATCCTAAACTATGTCTTTGATTACTACCAATTACATTGAACTTGTACTGTTTTTTATAAATATCACTATAAAATTCTGAATAACTTTTAGCAGCATCATATGTTCTAAACTTTGTTCTTATTCCTTCAAGAATAATATCATTCCCATAGACATCTGTAACTTCTATTAAATAAAACTTTGGCAATTTCTTTAGATGCTTTATTGTAATGTATGCAAGTATAAAAAGAAAAATTACCACACTAATCAAAATTATCATATTCCCAAATACCTTACTAAAGCTCAAAATATTATCTATTATATTGTGTTCCAACCATGAGTAAAGCAGACTAAAAGCTTTGGCAATTATGAATATATCTAAAAACATATACTCAGGCACCCCCGTATTTTCTAATATTATTCATATTAATAATATATTTAGACTTGCATAAAAATCGTTTGCATATTTTATTTATTTTATGAGATAAATTTTCGATATTATTAAATCTAGCAATAATTTGATTTCTCTTTTTACTTTTAAATGATATGGTGTATTTTATTTATGATCATCAATTCATTCATCTTCATACTAAAATCGTTATTTTTTCTTGTATTGTTATACATGGATCTCATTATTATTCACTGAGATTTTAGAAAATAATACAATTTAAAACCAAGAAGAAAAATAAAATTACACTATCATATTATAATAAATCCATTTTAATAAAAAAACAATATAGTCAAGATTGAAAACCTATTTTTTTGCTTTTAATATAAATTTAATATAAAGATATTTGATAATGCTTATTTTTTATGTTTAACAATATTAAGAGTGTTATCAAATACAAATAATAAGAAATTGATAACTAAATTCATACTAGACACAAAGTTAAACAAATATCAAAATTTAAATGAAAAGCAAGAAGAACTGCTGCTGCAGCAACTATTTTATTTATCCAACTATAGATATGGAGGCTGTACTACTTTTACAGCTCACTTACTTCACTTGCTAAAGATAAAATCTGTTATTTGTATGTCAAATGCATTTGAAAATGATATAGGAGAATTTGGTTATGAAATTTATTATCAAAAAAGACCAATAGCATTTCTTGATAACATCAAAAGAATGTTTATTGCTGATATGTATCAAAACTTTCATCTTCTTGAAAAGTTAAAAAATAAAGATATCACAATTGTAGTTCATGACGCCTGTGAAATCTTCAAAGAAAATGAAGATTATCTTAAGAATTGGAAGATAATAGTCATAAGAAAAACAGTAAAGGACTACTTAAAAAGTAAATACGATATAAATGCAAAGTTTGTATACCATCCTTTTCATCCTTATAAAAGAATTTTCAAAGATTATGATGAAAATGATAATATTAATAACTATAGAACAAAAGAAGGAGAAGGAGGAGAAGGAGAAGAAGGAGAAGGAGAAGAAGGAGTTTCAATATCAAGAATAGAATACCATAAAAATACTGACATGATATTGAAAGCAAATAAAAAATTGAAGAAACCTATAAAAATTTATGGATTAACAAATCCTAAATATGTAGCTTCTAAATTAAATAAATTAGATTTTAATAAATACTATCAAGGTATATTTGAAAAATCTTTTAATGCCATTTCAAATATTTTAAGCAAATCAAAATTTATGGTTGATTTATCCCAATTGTCAAACGATGGCGGAGGAACACAATATACATTTCTTGAAGCAATATACAATAATTGTGCAATAATATTAAATAGAAAATGGATTGAGAATATAGATAAGAAATACTGTGACTTTGAGGAGGGATATAATTGCTATGCTGTTTCAAATGAGCAAGAATTAATAGAATTAATAAATAATAGCAATAATATTGATACCACAAAAATAATCCAGAATGCAAAAAAATTAATGTATAGACATATCAATACAGCAGAAGAGTGGAAGAAATTGATATATATTTAAGAAGTTACCCTTCATCTCTATAAATATAATAAATAAAGTACATTCAAGAATATATTATATAAAAATCAACTCTAACAATAATTAATAAAGAAATTGTCACGCTATCTAAAACATACAGAGTAAATTTCATGTGCATAACCAATGTTACAAATTCTTTTAAAATTCTCTTAATATTATTAATGTAAATAATTGCCTATTAAAGTAATATTTTACAGTATAATTAACTTTTATTTCATTATAAATCTCAAAGTCATAATACTAAGATTTATAATAAAATTTCTCCTCATGTTATTGTTTCATTATCATCAAGATAAATCCTCATCTTTTATTCTCAACAAGAGTTTTAAATTTAACATAGACGCATAATTTTACAAAATTTACGTATTCTTTTTCTATCATTAAATTATTTATTGTAGTTACTATAAATACTTAAGGAAGAAACAACAAAAAGAGATAAAGCCTATCACTAAAAGAAATAGACAAATGTCATCAATTGAAAGCAAAGGGGAAAATGAATTTAATTATGATGAGACAAACATTGTTGGAAAATCTGAAAAATCGGAGGAGGAAGAAAATGAGCAAATATCAACCACAATAAAAAGAGAAATCATGAAAGATACTAATATCATATTGCCACAGGAGAAAGACAATAGTACATAATTTTTTAACCTTTATTCAATGATACTTTTGCAGAGGGCATTGTACAAATGTGACCTTGAATGATCATAATACTAATGGTTATAATATAAATAATTATTTTATATTCATTTATTAATTGTAGTGATAAAGTAAATTTTTTAACAATGCATGATAATTACAAATATAATGTTATATTAATATTATTTCAAATTTGATAAACAAAGATTATAGAGTTCACTATTGATTTGATATTTGAGCATAAAACATTTATAAAATTATAATGGTCCAGGAGATGTTGGAATCAAAATTCCCATCAAACCAGAGATAATCCATATAATAAATGCAATTAATAATGCTTTAAGCCATTTCATTTTGTAAATTATTTTTAATGTAAAAAACCAAACTATTCCTCCACTAATGGTTGTGATAATATTATTTCCTATAATACTATAAAATAAACCATATATTATTGATCCTGAAATTGCTGTTATAAATGCATGTTTTATTCCTTCTTCTTCTCCAAATAATTTGGTAATAAAATAAATGTTTAAGGTGGATAGTACTAAGCCTATTACAAAAATTATGATATTCCACAATTCAGGCAATTCATTTTCTTTTAGAAATGAGCGTTATTTTTTCTTTCTAATTATATTTAACTATTTTATTTTATTTCATCGATTATCTTAAATCTAATAGATTTCTAATCATAATATCCATATCATATATAGAATAATAAAATATTGATTTGTTATAGTTATATTATAAGTGAATAACATAATAACTAAAAAATTGATAATAGATGAAAAGAGGCTATATATAGTGAAACACACAAATGGAATAATCAGAATTAGATTTTGATAAAAATATTTCCTCCTAATATAATATAGTCATAGTATAAACAAACAATCTCATGATCATATTGATAGATTTTAAATTTGTTAGATTTGATATCTTTAATACTTAATTTGACTAATTTCTAGTTAATTTATTCAATAAAACTGAAATTATATAATTTTTTTAAAGTTACTTTTATTATAATATTTAAATTAATAGTATAAAAATCTACAATAAATATAATTTTTTATTATAATTATTTATATCTAAAATAATATTTTATTGACTAGCAAATATAATTAAATGTATAAGATGTTAAAAAATATCTTGATCTTTAAGATTCATATCAGTTAATATTAAATTAATAAAAAATTTAAATCTTTCTTTTATATTATGAAGTATTGAAATTTTTATTATATTGTTATTTTAATTTGCATAAAAATTAATGGATTGATTTCTCGTCTCTCTATTGTATTACCTCATTTTCATCGCTATTTTTTTGTCTAATTTCATTCTTTTTATTTGATTTCTCATTATTAAAGAAGAAACCATTGCAGCTCCACCTAACGCTATACTTGAAATAGCAAATATTTGCCCTCCATCAATAACACCAAAACCGGTTACTCCAAATGCTCCACTTACAAGTCCATAAGTTGTGTTCTTTATAAGATTCATAAGAATTTATACTATTTTGTAATATATAAACTAGTGTCTAATTATTTTAATAGTGCTAACTATTTCAATATCTTTTAAATCGATTAAATTAGGCACTATAATATGTAATTAGTCACTATTTAAATAGATGTTTTTAATTAAAAAGCATATGTTAACTAAAAATAGTTATCAAAATTCATCAAAATTCTATATAATCTATTGTTCTATTGCAGGATTAATTGCAGCATGGGCAATATCTGGATTACTTACAATAGTTGATGTTATATCTCAAACTCCAACTGGTACTTTCTTTGGAGTT
>Ga0126304_10000124_pt1 | contig 24648 bp, 16 predicted proteins | sample Plot25_FD_92538 | JGI IMG/M metagenome (GOLD analysis project Ga0126304, IMG submission 92538) | Serpentine soil microbial communities from UC McLaughlin Reserve, CA, USA - Plot25 | ecosystem: Environmental > Terrestrial > Soil > Grasslands | place: USA: UC McLaughlin Reserve, Lake County... | reverse complement strand
GAACCGGATGCGTCCGCGACAAAGCTGTTGGCCGCAGACAAGCGGCGTCCCATCCGGTCCTACCGCGGATGCCACCGCTCGCGCGCACTTCCGCCATCCGCGCAGCCCGAAGCGATCGGCGAGCAAGGTTCGTGTTGCGAGCCGCATCGGGTCCGGCCCTGCCGTCACGATCGAGGGTGGATCACCTTCCATCTTGGCGACGATGTCGAATCGCTCGCTCGCGGTCCAGTCGGGCGCGTCGATCAATTGATGGGCCTGCAGCTGATACGCGTAGAGAATCAGGAAGCGCAAAGGCACGTTGACGGCGGTGAATCGTCCTCCCGGAGCGCGCGACAGACCCTGACCTCGCGGATTGTCCGGGCGGGCCGGCTTCACATATCCGACCACAAAAAAAGAGGGACGTGGGTGTGGATCCACGTCCCTCTGAGTTACGCATCAGGCCCGGTTGTTAGCGGCGCTGGGTCGCCTCGTATATCGAGGCGGCACCGCCGCCAATCGCCGCGCCAATCAGCGCACCCTTCTTGCCGCCCATGACCCCGCCGACGCCGGCTCCGCCTGCCGCCGATCCGCCGACGATCATCGCGGTCTTGCCCCACGAGCGGTTGTCCTCACGCACCACCTCGGGGTCACTTACAATCTCGCGCTCCTGCACCGGCGCGCGATACACCGGGCGCGTCGACGTCTGCGAAGCCGTCGTGCGCCGCACGTTCCGCACCGGAACCGTCGAAGGCGCTGCTACCGGTCGCAGTGAAGTCGTGTATGCCGCCGGGATGACCTGACTGTCCACAGCGACGGCCGCCGGCTGCTGGGTGAACGCGTCCACCTGGGTCGTCTTCGCACCCAGCGTATACATCGCCACACCTGACATCAGCGCACCTGCTACTCCTGCCGCGATCGGGTTCATCGTTGCCTCTCCTTGTAAGCAGCCTGTTTGGCTGTCGCCACCTGAATATGCGGGTGCCGTGCCATATCGACGCATCCATATAAGTGACAGCTGCGGGAGGGTTTAGACGGAATAGCGACAAACGGCAGAGCGAGGGTGTCCCCTGCAGGGCTCATGCGCCGCAGATAAAATCTTGCGCTCTACAGGTCGGCGTCTATCGAACCGAACACGGCGTCGGTTTCCACTTCGCGCCGTTCGGCTCCTTCTTGAAGTGACTCGTCGTGACCCAGGGCCCATTGAGGTACTGCTGATCACGCACGATGGTCGTCACGACGAACCAGTCCACCCCATCGGGATCCTTGAAGAAATCAAAGTACTCGGTGACGCTGGTGTTGGCGCTGAATGGAACGCCGTTCTTTCTGAGATATCCCGGACGTATGCGCGTCGTCGTGACCTCGAGTGTGCGCGTATCGGTACCGGCGCGCGCGCCGAGGCCGAGCGGAATCGTGTTGCCTGCCGTCCCGCGCGGTGGTGCCTCCCATCGCGCAACCGACGTGCCTTGCCACGTCGGTTCGCCGGCAGGCTGAACGTTGCCCGGTATCGCAAAGCGCAGCACACGCGTCTGCATCCCCGCGTCCGTCTCGATCTTCAGCGTGTTGTCGTCCTGCCAAGTGATCTGCAGACGGCCGGGCTCGCGCATGATCGCCGGCGCCGCATACGCTTTGCACGCCTCGCCTTCCGCTTGATCCTTCGCGGGATCCCATGCGTCTGCGAGCGCGCGCGCCGCGGCGTTGATTGGAATGTTCGCGTAGTCGCCCCTGGCTGGCGTGATCATTCGCCACCGCCAGTCTTCGCTGACGATCGAGACCCAATATCCGGTGAAGTCGGCGCGAGCCGCAGCTTTCGCGGTCGGCGGCGGACCGCCGGCACGCCCGCCTGGAGGACCTTGCGCCGCGAGCGACGCCGCGAGCGCGATCCAAATGGCCGCGACAGCCGGTCGAAAAGGACGGGCCCTACGGTCGCGCGAGCTCACGATTTTCCTCCCGCTCTCGCGCCCGTGAGACTGCGAAAGATCGAGTCGACGAAGCGGTCGGCGTCGGCTGGCGATGCACCGTACTCCGCATCGTAATCGCGCGATGGCCTCGCTGCCTTGATCTGTTCGATCGTCATCTTCTTCGCGATCAGATCTTGCACGCGATCGCGAACGATCACGACCATGTCGCGGAATTCAGCAACGTCGGTCTCTTCAGCGACACGGCCGTGGCCAGGAATGATCTTCGTGCCGCCCTCGGCAAACGCTTCCGGCACGGCGAGCGCGAGAATGTGCGTCAGCGCGCGCAGAAGTCCCTGCACGGATCCGCCGCGCGCGAGATCGATCGAAGGGTATTGCCCGGGCGTGAACAGATCGCCAGCGACGATGACGTCCGATCGCCGGATGAACACCAGGCTGTCGCCGTCGGTGTGCCCCTGGTGATGCCACAGCACGATCGCTTCCCCATTGAAGAAGTCCATCGATGGCTGGAAATATTCGGTCGTGGGCAGCGCTGCGGCCGGTGGCGGCGGCACCGCCTTCGACATGCGGCCCAGGACGTTGGTGTGCGCGACGATCGCGGGCCGCCCCAACGCAGCGCCAAGACCGGTTAACGCGCCCAACGGCGCCCCCTGAACTTCGCGGCCGACCACCGCCGAGATGAGCGCTGCATTTCCGCCGACGTGATCGGCGTCCGCGCTCGTGTTCACGATGTATCGAACGGGTTTGTCGGTGAGCTTGCGAATCTCGGTCATCATCGCAGGCACGGCGTCGGGACGGGGCGCATCCACGAGCAGCACACCGGTCTTCCCGATCTGCACTGTGATGTTCGTGCCCGAGACCGTCACCATCGACACGGCGCCTTGTACAGGCAGAACGGCCACGGCCGGACTCTGCGCGCGCAGTCCGCCGATACACACGAACACTGCGACGGCGGCAGCCAGGCCACGCGCCAGCGCGCTCATTTCACTGCGCATCCGCCCTCGGCGTTGAAGCATCGGCAATAGCGCCCACATCGATCGAGCGTGGACCACGTCTGCGGTAACTTCGATCGGTACTCCGGATACATCGTGTCCGCTCCGCCGCGAGTGGCCTCGTAGGTGAGCCCGTACCAGGTCGAGAACTCCTTCAAGTAGGGATTCGTGCCGGGCAGGTAGTGGGGAACCGCTTCGTCGCCGAGCGGCAATTCCGCCGCGTACTCGCACCAGTTCGAGCCCATGGTTTGTCCCGGATCCAGGGCCCAGCTCTGACTGCGTACCAGACGCTCGGTGAGAAACACCGGGTCATCGATCATCGTGACGACGGTGAGGAACTCGCCATGACGCACCCAGTGTTCTGTCAGCGTCCGCCGATCGCTCGCCGGCACGCCGTTGCGGCGGATGTAGTACGCCTTTAGATGTGTCGTCTTGACCGTGAGCATGTTGCCGTCGTACTCACCGGTCGAGAACCCAGCCCACGTGTGCGCGGCCGTGTCAGGAGGATGCGGACGGTCGTCGAGATAGATCGTCCGCTCTGCATCGTGGAACCCGATGCGCGTATGGAACGCGAGAATGCGCTGCTTCAGCGGATCGATCTCGGCGGTGATCCGCATGTTGGCCAGGCCGCGCATGCCGTAATCGGCGGCATGCTGACGGCACTGGTACTCGCTGACCGCGGAGATGCGGTCTGCGTCATAACTGTCCGCGCGCAGCCGTGCCGCGTCGTTGATCGGAAGACCGAGATAGTCGCCGAGCTCGGGGCCGGGCAACCGTTCGGGACCATCTTCGTGGTAGATGGGCGCCCATTGGCCGGAGAAATCGATCTCCTGTGCGAAGGCCGAAGCCGGCGGCGTAGAGAACGCGAGCGAGACGATGAGAGCCGCGCCGTATCTCCTCATGGCGGGGCAAGGATACCGCAAAGCTGAACCGTCGGCGCCCCGGCATTTTTCTTGCCTCGTTTCCGGTTGAGCGAATGTCGATGGTCCGGACGAGGTGGATTCAAGTAGCGACGGTGCTGATCGTGTGCGCCGTGATTGCGGTGGTGTGGAGCGGGCTCCCCACCACGACCTGGGACATTGGCGCGATCTCGGCGTGGATGGCTCCCCATCGCCACGTGTGGTACGGGCTGCCCCTCGTGATGGTCGCATTCGTCGGCCTGGCGCCCGTGCCGGTCGTATTGCTCATCGCCGCTACTGGAATTGCGTTCGGTCCACTTCTGGGCCCGCTCTACGCGATGGCAGGATGTCTCGCGAGCGGCTCGGTAGGTTTCGCGATCGGACGGTGGATGGGACTGCGACGCATCGAGCAACTGGGCGGCGAACGCGTCGTCCGGGTCACGAGCACACTGCGGCGCAACGGCACGCTCGCGGTCTTCTTCTTCCGCAAGATCCCGCTGCCGTTCACGCTCGCCAACGTCATCGTCGGCGCGTCAACCGTCACATATCGCGACTTTCTCGTAGGCACGCTGCTCGGCATGGCGGGTCTCGTCATCGGACTCGCCGGCTTCGGTTACCAGTTGACGATGGTGCTGCGCAGTCCGTCACCCGCGACAGTCATCGGCGCGATATTGATCGTCAGCATCCCGCTGACGCTCGCCTGGTTGATCAACCGTTCGCTGCGACCGAGGTCCACGGCATGAGCGCGTCGGCGCGAACCGCGCCGCGTGACACCCGTTCGGCGGCGGCATCGATCGTTCAGGCGGGTAAGAACTGCTGGCGCGTCGATCGCGCGCACCAGTTCTTCTGCATCCAGGACGCGGCCGATTACTTCAAACTGGTCAGGCAGGCGCTGCTGTCGGCGCGAAGCACGGTGTTCATTCTCGGATGGGACATCTTCGCAGGCGTCGATCTGCTCCCGGGCAGGCCAGAAGGAGAGGCCGATCCAAACGGACAGGCCGGTCCAAAAGGACCGGCCCTACAAAAGGAACCGACCAGGCTGGACGAACTGCTGTCGTTCGTCGCGCGGCGCCGGCCGCAGCTTCGCTGCTACATCTTGATCTGGGACTACGCGGCGCTGTATACGCTCGAGCGCGACCCGTGGTCACGGTGGAAGCTGGGCTGGCGCACGCATCGTCATGTGCGGTTCGGCTTTGACGATCGTCATCCGGTGGGTGGCTCGCATCACCAAAAGGTCGTCGTGGTTGACGATCAGCTCGCGTTCTGTGGCGGCATCGATCTGACGAGCCATCGGTGGGACACGTGCGCGCATCGCGTGGACGAACCCGCGCGGACCTCCTTTGGCGGCAAGCCGTACGGTCCGTATCACGAGGTCCACACCATGGTGGCCGGACCGGTTGCCGCGAGCCTCGGCACACTGGCCCGCGACCGCTGGCGCGCACTGGGCGAGGAGCGGCTGCCACCAGTTCGCCGTTCGTCGGCCGACCTATGGCCCGTCGCCGTCACACCGGATCGCACCGACGTGGATGTTGCCATAGCCAGAACCGTCCCTGGCTCCTATGTACACCCATCGATTCGCGAGTGCGAGACGTTGTTCGTCGATTCGATCGCCGCAGCCCGACGATCGATCTACATCGAGAGTCAGTACTTCACCAATGAAGCGCTCGCAGCGGCGCTCGCGGCGCGGCTGGGCGAACCCAACGGCCCCGAAGTCGTTATCGTGTCACCGGCCGAGTGCCACGGCTGGCTCGAGCAAACCACCATGGGGGCGTTCCGCTACAACGTGTTCCGGCAGCTCATCGCGGCCGACACGCACAGGCGACTACGGCTGGTCTATCCAGCCGCTTCGCGCACCCGGCACGTGCTCACATTCGTGCACTCGAAAGTCATGATCGTTGACGACTCCCTCGTGCGAATTGGCTCGGCGAACTTCTCACGACGATCAATGGGCGTGGATACGGAATGTGACGTCGCCGTGGACGCCACTGCGCAGAGTGATGCGCGCGCGGGCATTCGTCGCATCCGCGATCGTTTGCTTGCCGAGCATCTCGGCCTCACGACTGACGCCGTCTCCGAGGGAATCGAGCGCGCGGGCTCGCTGCGGACATTCATCGATTCACGACAGCTCGCCGAACACACGCTGGCGCGAATCGAGATCCCGCCCGAGGAGGAAGTGGTGGCGTCGGAAGCGGCACGAGTCCTTGCCGACCCCGATGAGCCGATCGCGTTCGGATCAACCGTTGAAGAGTTGGTCCCAGCCGCTGATGCGACCAATGGCCTGCGCCCGGTGCCGTTCCCGACGATTCCGATCGCGGTGCTGGCGCTTGCGCTCGCGTCGCTGTCCTCCGCTGTGATCTGGCGTCCTGAGTTCCGTACGATTCAGGCACTGCTGACCGCCTTTCCAGGCATGCCGTCGATCGCCTGGACGGTCGCGACGGTGATTGCCGTCGCGGGCCTGGTATTCGTCCCGCTCGAGTTGATGGCCATCGCCGCCGGCACGATCCTCGAGGGACCACGCGGCGGTGTTGTGGCATTGCTTGGAGCCCTCGCGGGCGCTGCGCTCGGCTACTTGCTGGGAAGGCAGATCGGACCAGCACGTCTGCCGCGGTGGATGAGCCGGCGCTCGTATAGATCCGCTCGGCAACTGGGCGCGCGCGGCGTCATGGGCGTGCTCGTACTGAGGTTGGCGTCGGTGGCCACCTCGGGATCGATCCATCTGCTGTGCGGCGCCGGGCGAATTCCATTCTCGACGTTCATGACTGGCACACTGCTGGCGTTCGTGCCGGCGATCGCTGCGCTCGCCGGTCTCGGCGCGCTGCTTCGTCAGACGCTGCTCAATCCCACAACGTCAAACGTCGTCCTGACCATTGTGGCGGCGGTTCTCCTCACCCTGGTCGCGGCTGTTGTCCGCACGCTGCTGTTGATTCGCCAGTTCGCGCCATCGGTCTCCCGGCAGCGCGCCCGCGCGGAGTTTGGCTAGGCTTCTAATGCGGGTGGCGACGTACAACGTGCACTCCTGCATTGGTACTGACGGCCGCCATGACCCCGACCGCGTCGCGACGGTAATCACCGAGCTCGACGCCGACATCGTCGCCTTGCAGGAATTCACGTATCCGGCCAGCGTCGCGCTCGAGACACGCAGCCCCGTCGTCCTGACGACGCTGGACAGCTATACATGTGCGCTCGGACCGACACGTCAGAACATCACGCAATGTTTTGGCAACGCGCTCTTCACTCGCCATCCCATCGTTGACGTCCATCGTATCGATCTATCCATGGAACGGCGCGAGCCGCGGGGCGCGATCGCGGCAACGGTCAACGTCCGCGGAGAGCTGGTCCACGTGCTGGCGGCGCATCTGGGGCTGAAGGTGCATGAGCGCCGGTTTCAAGTGAGGCAGATCGTCGAGTATCTCGATTCCGTACGGAACACGTTCTTCATCGTGCTCGGCGATTTCAACGACTGGCTGCCCGGCCGCTCGGTGGTTCACGTACTCGATCAGCGGCTCGGTCGGCAGCCGCGGCCCGCGTCGTTCCCGGTGAGGTGGCCGATCGTGGCGCTCGATCGCATCTGGGTGCACCCGACAGGCGCCCTTCGCCAGATCTTTACCCACTCGACACGCACCGCTCGCGTAGCGTCCGACCATTTTCCGGTAGTCGCGGAGATTGTGGCGGGGGTTTCTTCCTAGTCCTTGGTCCTTGGTCCTCGGTCGCCCAGTCCTTGGTCGCTTGCAACTCGCCAGCAACATCATGACGGATCAGCAATAACAGGACGGACCACGTACCAGGGACCAGGACGACAAGCGCGAAGCGCTATCGTTCCGCCTCGCCGCGACCCCGGTTATCGCTCGGCGTGGCCGCGACGCCGCTATCGTTCGGCGTCGCGCGTGATCGCGAGCAGCACGGCTCCGAGCAGCGCGCGCGTACTTCCGATCGCGAGTAAGCCAGACAGCATCATGGCTGCGGTGAGCACCAACGTTTCCATGAGCGCTGATAAGTGCAAGACGCTCGCCCATTCGCCCCATCTAACCGTTCAGCCTTGCGAGCTCGAGTGGACATTGGCACTCGTGATTCTCAGACCTTCCGGTGAGTTACCCATGTTGAGTCGCGGCCCAAAGCGGCGCGACGCGTCAACGCGCGGTCTCGTCACGGTCCAGCGAAGTTTGCGTGAGTTCTTCGCGGTTCGGGGAGTGGTACCACGCTTGCTCTAACAAGAGCAGCCTCGCTCGTGACCCGTTCTTGGGACGCGACAAATACCCCACCTCACATCAGCGGGAGGCGCACGGTGCCTCCCGACACGTCTCAAACAGACGCGCGTTTCGGTCCGAAATGATCGAGACGCGCATCGCCTCTCATGCGCATGCCTTTGTGGTAGGGCGGGCGCGTCCTTTCCGACTTCGCTTATAGGCCACGGCGGACCGCCGAAGCTCGAAGAACGAGGGCGGGTCGGACGCGACAGCCGCTACGCGACGGCGTGCTTCTCGTGCGCGCAGATCGCTTGAAACGTTTCCAGGAATTCCTGGGCGGGCACGCTGTCAGGCTGCGACGACGATGCGTTGATCGCCAGATCGTTGATCGAGACGATGCCCGCCAACCGCTGCTCGCGATCGACCACGGGCAGGCGCCGAACTTTATGCTTGCGCATCGTCCTGAGTGCGACACGGACGTCGTCGTCCGGCTTCACTGCGTGAACGCCGTGATTGGTGCTGATGACTTCGCCGGCGCGGATCTCGGCCGGCGGCTTGGACCGCGTCGCCGCGGCAATGCAGATATCTCGATCGGTGATCATGCCGATGACTTTGCGGTCCTCGGTGACCACTGGTACGGCACCGCAGTCGCCTTCCCACATCAATCTCGCAACAACAGCGAGATCGGTGTCTGAAGAGACGGTCTTCACATTGGACGTCTGTAAGTCCCTTACTGTCATAGTCGGCTCCTCCCAATCGCTGTGCTGAGCAAGGGAACGCTCGATGCGCCAACCGTGCCAAGCACGGCCTATGCAGTGGCCGCGGTCGACGCGCTCAGCTGCGTCGCTCTTCGGCAGTGGCTGGCCACACTTCGGCAATCAGATCGAAGTGGCCCTCGAAGACGAGTTCTGTACGTCCGGTTCGCCATCCGTGCTTGAGGTCGCGAATGACCGGCGATGAGTCCACGCGGTAGCGGCGCACGATCGCAGCGGGTGCCGGTCCTTTGCCAAGCAGCGCCGACAGAAGTACCCACTGTTCGGTAGTCGATTCGGGCAGGACCAGCGGCGTCGGTCTGACGGTAACACGCGCCACAGTGCGGCCGATCTCGTCTGAATTCTCATAGTCGAGGACATGCAGGCCGGACTCGGGACTGAGGAGTCGCGCGGCGCCAAAGCCTGAAATCACGAACACGTTCAGCCGCGACTCAGGGACACCTACCTCAGACACCTGCATGCCGCGGCGGGCCGCCCACTTGCGGTACATCTCGAGCAGCCGCTCACACCATCGCGTGGAGGTTTCGGCATGTCGTGCCTGGTCGAGCACAGGTTGGACAGCGAGTACCACTTCAACCGGGGCGTCGGTCATCGCATCCTCGATCCCGTGATTGACGAGGAAGAGCTGTGACGCGAGACGCACAATGAGGTCGCGCGAATAGCGGCCGGAGAAATTCGCTGAGCGGTCGAGTCGAGTCGCCAGCCCCCGGGCTGTGCTGGCGGCAGCCTTCACTCGGTCCATCACCTCAAATTGTGACAGGGTCGCGGCGCGGTTCGCCTGACTCCAGAAATCGGGACGCTGCATCTGCGCGGCGAGCTCCGATTCGAGCGCGACCCATTTGTCGTCAGTCAGCCGGCTCTCGAGGCGCTGCAGATCGGCGACCAACGCCGCCCGCTCAGCCGGCGCACCCGTCGGTTGCAGCATCATCCGCGCGAGCGTGAGGTCGGAGCCCCGTGGCACCATCGGCTCGACGTCGAAACGCGGTGCGATCGGCGCAGACGCATCGGGATCGACGAACTCGACCTGCAGCGCCCGTCCATCGCTGCGCACGAAGAGGAACTGATCGCCTTCCGGGAACCGATGCTCGACGAGCGTGGCGGCGAGCGGCGCGAGCAGGTGCTGGTCGATGGCGCGCTTCAGCGGCCGCGCGCCCATCGCCGGTGAGAACCCCTTGTCGAGCAGGAACTCGAGCGCCGACGCTTCCCATTCCACCGCCCACTCACGATGCCGCAGCCCGCGCCGCTGCAGGACGTGCGACAGCTCCTTCGACACGATGCTCCGCATGTGCTCGCGGCTGAGGGGACGGAACACGATGATGCGGTCGATGCGGTTGACGAACTCCGGGCGGAAGCTCTGATGAATCGCTTTCGTGACGATCTGCGGCGACAGGGCTGCGGCGACATGAGCCACAAATCCCGAGCCGGTGTCGTGACGAATCGTGCTGCCAAGATTGGACGTCAGGATGATGATGCAGTGGCGGAAATCGACGGTGTGCCCCTTGGCATCGGTGAGACGGCCATCATCGAAGACCTGCAGGAACAGATCCCACGCGTTGCCATGCGCCTTCTCGAACTCGTCGAGCAGCACCACCGAAAACGGCTGCTTGCGAACGCGATCGGTCAGCGCATTCGACTCGTCAGGCCGATCGGGATCGCCGACGATCTTCCGCATCGACTCCACGCTCTGGAACTCGCTCATGTCGAGGCGAATCAGCCGATCGGCGGAGCCGAATAGAAATTCCGCGAGGGTCTTGGCGAGCTCGGTCTTGCCCGTGCCGGTCGGCCCAGCAAAGAGAAACACCGCAACTGGCTTGGTCGAGTCGGTCAGCCCGGCTTTCAGCATCGCCAGGCGATCGACCACCGCATCGACAGCTTCGTCTTGACCAATGACGCGCGTGCTGAAGAATCGGCGCAATTCGGCGAGATCCACGCGTTCGCGATCGTCCAGCACCTGCTGCGGCATGCCGGTGAGCTGCGACATGGTCGCCAGCGCGTCAGGCCGCGTCACGCGCGCGGCGTCCTGAGCGACGGCGCGCTGCATCGACAGTTTCAAGAGATCCAGTGCGGCACCTGGCATCTGACCCGAGCTCAGGTAGTGCCGGGCGAGATACGTCACCGTTTCCAGCGCCTCGGGGTCAACGCGTATCTCGAGATGCTGATGAATGCGCGTGGCGACCTCGTCCACGAGACGAGTGGTTTCGGTATCGGTGAGCGGTCGCAATCGCAGCAATTCAACCGCGGTCCGCACGGCAGGCCGCTGCTGCAACACTCTGGTCAGCGCCGCGGGCGTGATCTCGCTCAGGAGGACGAGCCGGCCAGCGGCAATCGCCGGCAGCACCTGATCGAGGATGCTCGCGGTCTGACCTTGATGCATGCCGCTCGTCGCGAGCTGGAGGAAGTCAGGGGCGTGCCACAGCACACGCTTATCCGCGGCGAGCTCGATTGGCAACCGGCGCAAACGCTCCTCGAGCTGTCCGATGTAGGTCTGACCGGCCTGCAGATGGGCGCCGCCCGCCTCGAACAACGTCCAGCCATTGGCCTGCGCTCGCATCGCGAGCAGTGTGACAAAACTGGTCTTGCCGCTGCGCGGCTCGCCGACGACGAGCAGTGAGCGTGGCGGCTGCTGCAGGACGCACACGTCACCTCGCGCGAGGAGCTCGCGAATGGCCTCGTGCTCGACCAGCAGCGGACGATCGGCGTCGTCTTCGACGAACCGCCCGAACGATTGCAGATACTCGCGATCGAGTGTCGTGCGCCGGAACGTCGCGATCCGTTCGAGCAGTTGCCGCGACGTTGGAGTATCGATTTTCCGTAGCAGGCTCTCGGCGATATTGATCTCGACGGCCGTCGCTCGCGTAAGACCGTCGCCGAACGAGGGTTCATCGCCCTTCTCGCTGCGCGCCACGAAGTGCTCGCCGAGAAGACCGGGAATGAATGGGTGGTCGATCCACCACTCCGATCCCTGCAGCACGAGCGCGCCAACCGGCGGCCGCTCATCCAGCGTTTCGAAATAGCGCAGCACGAAATACATCGGCCACGGCCGGCAGTGCCGAAAACCCGCGACGACCGTGGACAACGCCTCGGCCCGATCCGGACGTGTGATCAACGCCGCACATGCCGCTGTCGCGATCGGCCAGTTTGCGCCGCCGACGTAATCGGTGACGAGCTTCAACGACACCTTCTCGGACTCCAGGATGGAGACGGCCTCTTTGAAGGAGTCGTTATCGAGCAAGTCGCGCGGATGCGCGCTCGACTCGGCAATAGCTGTGAGCGGTTCACTCAGTTGCTGGATCCGCTGCGTCGGTCCTGTCGAGTCGGCGGCAGCAGCGGGAGGTTTACTCTTCCGCGCGGCAACGATGGCGCGGGCGCGGCGCCATAGCAACGCCGAGGCAATACCGACGACGAACGCGAAGACGACTTCGAGCGGCACGTGCGTGGCTATTGTAGGCGGAGACGAAGTTGCAGGACGGATGAGGCAAACCGACACGACCGTCGGACAGCGCTGCTGCACACCACCGGCGTGTTACTTTAGGCGGAATTTGCCGGCCGCCGCGATGCGGCCTCGAGATCGATGAGGCGTTCCATGAAGTACGCCAGAGCATCGATCGCCGTCCGTGTAAGTACGGCGATCACCATAACCTTCGCGATGGCTTTCCTGACTGCCACCACGGGCAGCGCGGAAACCCGACGTGTGGTCGTCCGCGTCTACGAGACCGGAATCGGTGACGTCGCCCTCCGAACCGCAGCCATTCAGACCGCCGCGTCCATCGTGGAAAAGGCCGGCATCTTCGTAGAGTGGCACGACTGCACCGACAACGGACGCCGCCCAGTGTGCCACGATGCCCGCCGCTCCGGAAACTTCATCGCCCGCATCATGCCGACGCTGACACCCGGCGTGCCGCTGCGCAAGCGATCCGTCGCAGCGCTCGGCGCACAGGGCGACACGGAGCCACCGCTCGGTTTTGCCGTTGTCGACCCGGATACGCACGCCGGGAAGATGGCGACAGTGTTTCACGATCAAGTCGCAGCGGTCGCGCGCCGAACCAGCGTCGTACGCAGCGAGCTTCTCGGCCGTGCTCTCGCCCACGAGGTCGGCCACTTGCTGCTCGGCGTTCGCGGACACAGCCGCAGCGGCATCATGCGAGCCGTCTGGACCGATGACGAGCTGACGCGCGAGCGGCGTGACGACTGGGTGTTCGCGCCCGTCGACAGCCAGAGACTGCAGCGGGTCTTCATCGAGCCATAAGTTGTTTACGGCTTAATCCTGAACGTTCCGTCATCCTGCCTTTCTCGATGCGCGGCGTGACAACTCTGGCACGTCTGATTGAGCGCCGTCGCTGACGCCTTTACAGCGTCCCAGTTCCCCGCTGCGAGCGCGGTCTCGATCGATGCAACCTGCGTACGTGCATCACGCACCTGCGTGATCGCCGCATGCCGAAGGTTCCCAAGCACCGACTCCGCCTGCGCGAACGCGGGTCCGATCTCCGCGAGATTCGCTGTGACGATGTCGGCTTGCGATTCCTGTGCGGCAGTTCGCAGCGCGTTGAAAGCCGGAGAGATTGTCTTCATCGCCGCGGTGAGCGCGAGGTCGTCCTGCGTCGGCGGTGGAATCGGTTTCTTCGCCAGCTCGACATACCTCGCATCGAGCACTGACGAGGCCACGAGCACGGGTTGTCCCGTGTACTTGGCGCCGATCTCCTGTGGCAGGTCGAGGACATAGTCCGGCGCCAGTTTCGCGAGCGCGGACGATTCGAGCTTCACGACCTGACCTCTCACCAGGAAGTACTTCTTCTGATCCAGCGACGACGTCAGATACGGCGCGATGACCAAGAGCGGCTTGCCAACCGCTTTCACTTCCTTTGGACCGGCGACTTTGTGCTGGTCCATCAGGAAGGTCGTCTTCGAGACCATCCGCTCGACGCCCGCGGTGATGGTGACGACCTTGCCGAAGTACTGATCGGGCGCATCGACGATCGTATTGGTCGCGACGGGCGCGCCGAATGCCGAATTGTCGTTGCCACGGCGCCGCTGCGCGTCCACGCCGGCGGTCAGCACGGATACGACGGCCGCGCCGGCGACGAGCGAGACGCCGATGGCCGATGCACGGATGTCACGCATAGTGGTCACTTCGACTGACGCTGGAGCTGTTCGAGGATCTCCTGCCGTTTCTTCGCCTGCTCGATGAGCCGCTGCTGCACGTCCGACGGGTTGTCGGCATCCAGCTCGGTTTCATCAGCCAGTTCGGCGCGAAGGGCCCCGCCGACGTTGGCGCCCTTGTCGCTGGTGTCCATTCCGCGCGCTGCCATCAGCTCGCGCAGCAGCTGCGCGGTGTGTTTGTTCATCATCACGCGGGCGTTGTAGTAGACGCCGTCGGCAATCGTCAGCGGTCGCCAGCCCCGGTTGTTGCGGACGTCGAGTTTCGCGCCCGCGTTGACCAGATGCATCACCGCCTCGTTCGATCCTCGCCACGCCGGACCGTGCAGCGCGGTCTCACCGTTCTTGTCCACGTCGTTTACCGGCGCACCAAGATCGAGCAGTATCTTCACCGCGTCGGCCGACTCCTCGGGTAGACCGGGACTCTCGCCCTGCGAATAGACGCCAACCCCCGCCGCCACCATCAGCGGTGAGTCGCCATCGACATTGCCAATGAACGGATCGGCACCGAGCTCGAGCAGCACTTCCATGAGCGGTACGTCTACCGATTTCGCGGCGAGGAAGAGCGGTGTCGCGCCGAACCGGTTCAGGCTGTTGCGACCCTCCATATCCGAGTTCGGCTCTCTCGTCTGTCGGGCGTTCATGTCGGCGCCGTGCTCGACGAGCGCACGCGCGAGATCGAGGCTGCTGACGTTGCCGTGCGCCCTCTGACCAGGATTGTTCTGACCGCGCTGCGGCCGCCGCGACCACGCGATCTGGTGCAGCGCAGTCCAGCCCTGGCCGGCCGCGTTCGGATCGATGCCGTGCTTCAGCAGCGCAACGGCCGCCTCGTAGTTGAGTCCCTGCACTGCGGTGATCAGCGCGCCGGTGCCGTCGGGCAACGTCTCGTTGATCCGCGCACCACCCGCGAGGAGGGCGTCGATTGTGGCGACCTGCCCCTGACGCGCCGCGAACAGCAGTGCGGTCCAGCCGAACATCGAGCGCGCATGCACGTTGGCGCCGGCCTCGATGAGGATGTTCGCGACCTCGGCATTGCCCTCATGAGCGGCCCACATCAACGCCGTCTGCTGCTTCCACTTCTCGACCGCGTTCACCGTGGCGCCGCGCGCCAACAACAACCGCACGACGGCGGCCTTGCCGGTTCGCGCCGCGGTCATCAGCGGCGTCTCACCTTCTGGCAACGCGACGTTGGGGTCGGCGCCGGCGTTCAGCAACAGCTCGATCATCGCGGCGTTGCCGTTCACGGCTGCCGAATACATCGGCGTGATGCCGTAGCGATTCATCGCCTTGACATCAGCGCCTGCGCGCACGAGCGCCTGTGCGATCGGCAGATTGTCGACGTCTGTCGCCCAGTGAAGCGCCGTCGTGCCATCCTTGCTTGCGACGTTCGCCGCCTTCGGCTGCTTCAGGAAGGCGCGGACCGCTGCAACGTTGCCGGCTTTGGCGGCATCCACGATCGTCAGAGGTCCCGCCGCATCGATTGCAGAAGCGAATGCGCCAACGAGCACAAGCGCGACGACCAGGTGTCGTGTTTTCATGTTGGTGTCCCAGTAGGGCGACGTGTGCGTCGCCGCTATGTCTTCACATTGATCGCACTCGAGCTGTCACCGAAGCTGTCAATGGGCACGCCCGAGTGGTTGGCGATACCGACGAGAAGATTCGACAGCGGCGTGCCCATCTTCATCGCCACGTGCTGATTTCCTTTGAAGCCATTGCCGCCGCCGACCAGCGCGATCGGTACGTCCATATGCGAGTGGATGTTGCCGTCGCTCATGCCGCCGCCAATCATCAGCAGCGAGTGGTCGAGCAGGCTGCCGTCACCATCCGGCGTATTCCGCATCTTCTCGACGAGATACGCGAACAGCTCGACGTGCCACGTGCACAGCTTGGTGTATTTCGCCAGGTTGTCTGGTGCGTTCCCGTGATGCGACATCGAGTGGTGCGATTCGTTCAGGCCGATCTCCGGATACATCCGTGCACGCTGTTCTGCGCCATACATGAACGTCGTCACGCGGGTGATGTCGGCCTGGAACGCGAGGTGCTGCAAATCGAACATCAGCTTCGCGTGATCGTCGAATCGTTCCGGCACGCCGATGCCGGGCCGTTCGTATGCCGCCGACGGCGATTCGGCGTTCTTTGCCTCGGTCTGCTGGATGCGTCTCTCGACCTCGCGCAGCACGTCGAGGTAGTCGGACACCGTCGATCGATCGGCGGGACCGAGCTTGGCTTGCAGGCCGTGCATCTCCTGGATCGCCGAGTCGAGAAGGCTCCCCTTCATCCGGGCCGCGGCACGCTGGTGCTCGGCCGAACCACCGTCACCAAAGAGCTGCTCGAACACCAGCCGCGGACTGCTCTGCGTCGGCAGCGGCGTCGTCGGCGACGACCACGAGAGAGTGGTGCCATACGCGCAGCTGTAGCCGGTATCGCAGCCGCCGGTGACCGAGTTCGGCAGGATCGCGAGCTCGAGCGACGGCAGCGGCGTGTCTTTCTTGTACTGCGAGGCAATGACCTGATCAAGCGAGGTGCCGGCGCGCAAATCCGATCCTTCGGTGCGCTTGATGTGGGTCCCGGTGAGCCACGAGGCGGTGCTGCGCGTGTGATCGCCGTTCCCATCGCCAAGGCTCTCGGCCGCACGATTGTGCAGGCCACTGATGACCATTACCTGCTGGCGATACGACTCGAGCGGGCTGAGAATCGGCGAGAACTCGAAGTCGGGACCGACGGTCTGCGGCTTCCAGTAGTTCACGCCGGTATGGTTCATCGCCACACCGTTCGGCATGTAGAAGAACCCGAACCTTTGCGTCGGCTTGGTGGTCACTGCCCGGAGCGCCGGCACCATCGCATCCAGATACGGCAGCGCCAGTGATGCACCGATGCCGCGCAGCACCGTGCGCCGCGACAATGCCTTCTTGGTGATGATCATGAATCGGATCTCCTCATCTGGAATGGAGGGCTCGTGACGATCCCGACAACGATCGACGAGAATCGGTAATTCTTCGGCGCGGCGTCGCGCAGGATGGCACGGATGGCCGGCGCATCGTAGTACTCGACGCCGCGACCGAGCGCATACGTGAGCAGCGTCTTGGTGATGTTGGCGTTGACCTGCGCCGAGCGCGCCATCAGTACCGTGCGAAGCCCTTGCAGACCATCGATCTTCGATCCGTCCGCGTAGTCGCCGGTGTTGTCGATCGGCTCGTAGTTCTCGTCGAACAGCCGGTACTTCCCGACGGCGTCGAAGCTCTCGAGCGCAAATCCGATCGGGTCCATCAGCTTGTGGCACGACGCGCAGATCGCCCCCGCTCGGTGCTGCTCGAGACGCTCGCGCAGCGTGCGTACTTTCGTGACTTTCTCGCCGTTCTCCTGGAGCGAGGGAACATCGGGCGGTGGCTCAGGAGGCGGCGCGCCGAGAATCGTCTGCAGCACCCATTTGCCGCGCACCACTGGCGACGTGCGATTCGGCAACGAAGTCACCGTGAGCACGGCGCCCTTGCCCAGCAGTCCGCGCCGCGGACTGTCGGCAGCTAGCGTCACACGCTGGAAGTTGATGCCTTTCACATTCGAGATGCCGTAATGCTGCGCCAGCCGCTCGTTGACGAACGTGTAGTCGGCGTCGAGCAAATCCATCAACGGCCGATCCTCACGAACGATGCTGTCGAAGAAGAGCTCGGCTTCTTTTTGAAACGCGAGCGCCAGCGTGTCGCCGTAATCCGGATAGAGAAAGGGGTCCGGGACGATGTCCTTCAACCGGCGCAGCGAGAGCCACTGGCCGGCGAAGTTGGTGGTGAACGCCTGTGACCGCGGATCGGCGAGCATCCGCTTGGTCTGCTGCGCGAGAATCGTGGGCTCGCGCAGCTTGCCCTTCTCCGCCACGGCGAGGAGCTCCTCGTCCGGGATGCTGCTCCACAGGAAGAAGGACAGCCGTGAGGCGAGGCTCAAATCGCTGATGCGATAGATGGATGACTTCTGGTCCGCAGCGGGCACGGCACTTGTCCCGCGGAAGCCGCGGAGCGGCGGAGGCGGGTCGAATTCAGCACGGAAGAGGAACGACGGGCTGACCAGGATTCGCTGGAGCGCGAGCTCGACACCCGCCTCGAACGTGCCCGTGGCGCGGCCCTCGTTGTAGAAGTCGAGCAGCACTTTAAGATCGGCATCGGTCACGGGGCGGCGATACGCACGTCGCGCCAGCTTCGAGAAGATCGTCTTTGCACAGGCCGGTTCCTCGGCCGGCCTGGCCGGCCTGCAGACAAAGACGCGCTGATGGCTCGGGGACGAGGTGGCGCCGCCCGGATTGAGCGGACCCATGATCTCCATCTCACGAAGAGCCGCGCCTTCACGCGTTTCGCGGTTGTCCGTGGGACCGCGGCCGATGTAGGGCTTGAGGAATGGCCGGCGAAATCCCTCCGAGACGGCGCTGGACTTCATCAGGAACGTCGCGCGAATCTCGTGCAGGCCGGCCTTGATCGGCACGCGGATGACCCAGTCGTCGTCCAGCTTCCGGCGCGCCAGCGCGGCGTCGTCTGGAATCGGATCGCCGTTGGCGTCTACCGCACGCGGACGACGCTCGGGACCGGTGCCAGGCGCTCGCGCCACCTGGCGCTCGATATTGAGATCCTCGCCAGGCGTGGCCGGCAGCGTGAAGACGTGCACGCGCTCACCATCGACACTGATCTCGAGGTCCTGCTCACCGATGAAGTGCGGGATGTCAGAGTCGATGCCGCGACCGACACGCACTTTGATGTCGTAGTCGCCGTCGCGCGGCGCGAGGTAGTCGACTCGCGTCCCGCCGCGTGTGCCTACCGGCATCCCCTCGAGACGCACGTCCTGATCGAGCTGATCGGGAACCCGATAGAGTTCGCCATTCGGCGGGGCCGGCGTGCCAAGTGCGAGGCGCGAGATCTTCTGAGCCGCATTCAGATACCGCTCGGCAAGAAGCGGTGACAGCTTGAGGACACCGGCAATGTTGTCGAAGCCGTAACTGACCTCGTCGGTGGGGAGCCAGGTCGAGGCGTCCACCTCGAATCCGAGCAGATCGCGTACCGCATTCTGGTATTCAGCGCGGTTCAGACGATGGAGCGGCTCGGTGCGACCTGGGTTCGGGTCGGCAGTCGCGGCGCGATCGAGTGCGGATTCGAGCGACGCGGTGAACGCGTCGATCACTGTCTGCGCCGGCCGCCGCATACCTGACGGCGGCATCAGGCCGGCGCGAAGCTTCACGACCACCTTCTCCCATTCCGCGGCGTGCTCGCCGACCTTGCCGATATCCAGTGCATCGAGCGCGAGACCGCCCGTCTTCAGTCGTTGGTTGTGGCAGGTGACGCAGTAGGTGTCGACAAACGCCTTCGATCGAACGATCGGTTCAGCGTGCGCCGCGACGGGTGTCACTTGAACAGGCGCGGCGGCAACGCTTGGTCCGGGACGTGTCCCTTGCGGTGACGTCTGAGAGGCCGTGTCGGCCATCGACGAGGCGAACACCGCTTGAAGGGCAAGCACTGCCGAACAGGCGAGGAAGAAATGAACCCAACGGATCTTCATGCCATCTCTAGCTCCTCGACGCGTCGATAAAGCAAGCGCGGTTCCATCGTCCTGTGTGATGCGAGCGGCGTGTGACCACATGCGATTTCGGCGCGTGAATACTCGCGATTTCGCGCGCACATCGATCCGCAGCTCACGATCAGCGTGCGTGCTGCCAACACGCACTCTTGTCGGAATGCTCTCGACGGGGCTGCCAAGAATGTCGGGCCGTCGTCTGAAGATGCCCGCACACCGCGAGATCCGCCGACGCTTCAGCGGAGCGGCGTTTGCTTATTCGTAGGGCGGTCTCTCGAATGGGCCTCTCTCACACTTCGCGAACAAAGGAACGCCATGACACGACTCCGCCTCGCTCTCCCGGTCCTCGCGGTCACCACGCACATAGTTCTTCTTGCCGAGACGCATCGAATGGCCCCCACCGCTTTCGTGAACACCTATTCCGCCGCGCACGCGCCAGTGCTGCGCATCAAGAGCGGCGATCGCGTCATCACGTCCGTCGTCGACGACATGGGCGTTGACGCAAGCGGCAGGGCGGTCGCGCCGGGACCGAATCCGCAGACCGGCCCGTTCTTCATCGAGGGCGCCGAGCCCGGCGACCTGCTCGTCGTCACGATCAACAAGCTCGAGCCAAATCGCACCACAGGAACGTCGGCAGCGATCATGGCCATCAACGCCGTCGCGCCAGGCACCATCTCACGTAAAAGCGACACTCGCGTACCCTGGACGATCGACACCGCCAAACGTGTCGTGCGTTTCGATCTGGAGGCGCTCGGCGGGACGGGTTGGCGCTCACGTTTCGAGTCGCCCGTCTTCGAGATGCCTCTGGCGCCGACGCTCGCGTCGGTTGGCGTCGCCCCCGCCGGTCAGGGTGCGATCAGCACGACGATGGTTGGCGCCTTCGGCGGCAACATGAGCGCAGCCGGTGTTGCTGCAGGCGCAAGGGTGATGCTCCCCGTCTTCCATCCAGGCGCGTTGTTGTTCCTTGGACACGGTCACGCACGACAGACCGACGGCGATGTGACTGGCACCGGCGTCGAGACGTCGCTCGACATCGAGTTCACTGTCGAAGTCGTCAAGAAGAAGGAGTGGCCGCACAGCAGCGTCGTGCGTCCCTCGACCGTCGTCGGCGAATTCGAGATGCAGTGGCCGCGCATCGAAAACGCCGAGTACCTGATGGCCGTCGGCAGTGGAACCACGCTACTACAGGCGTTGCAGCATGCGACGCTCGAGCTCCACCACTGGCTGGACGACGATTTCGGCTTGAGCGAGCGCGCGGTCAACATCTTTGTCGGCCAGGCCATCGAGTACGAGATCGCCAACGTCGGTGACAGCGCGTTCACGGTCGTTGCGACGGTGCGGAAATCCTATCTGCCGCGGCCGACGGCCACACCCGTAACGCCGGCTTTCTAGACGACGTGAAGTGCGGGACCGCCGGTCCGGTTCCGCACGTGCACCGCGCCGATGTCCATTCCGCATTCCCACAAATCAGTCTGAATCACCCGCACGCGGCACCATCGTTGTCGTTTCGGTCGAGACGCGGTCGATGACGTGATCGCAGTGACCGCGCAATTTCTCTAACAACACAGCGCGATCCTTCGTACGCGCGTGCACGCGCGTCATGGCCCTTCGCTTGCTCTGCCTGCGAGCACACACGACCACGACGTCGAGCGAACGCCCCGTTGCACGTCCCGCCTTCGCCGGCTTCGGCAAGGCAGGCCTTCTCTCTTCACGACGGAGGACATCACATGGTTCGCCGATTTCTCGGCTGGTTGGGTCTGTGCGCGATGCTGTCGGTGACGCTTATCGCACAGCAGAACGCGACGCTGCAGGGCGTCGTCATCGACGATCAAAAAGCTGTCATGCCAGGCGTGACGCTCACCGCCACTGAAACCAAGACCGGACGGGAGTCGGTCGAGGTCACCACGGCCGACGGCCGCTACCAGTTCCTGAACCTCGCACCCGGCGAATACACGCTGCGCGTCGAGCTCTCAGGGTTTGCTACCGCCGAACTCACCGGCATCGAGCTGCTCGTCGGCGCCAACGCCACGGTGCAACCGATTACCCTGCGACTGGCCGGCGTCCAGGAAACAGTCGTTGTCAGCTCTCAGGCGCCGCTGGTGGACACCTCGTCCCCGCGCGTCAGCGGCAACATCGACCGGCGCCAGATGGCCGAGTTGCCGCTGCAGGGTCGCAACTGGATGGAGCTGTCGCTGATGGTCAAAGGCATTACCGCCAACAACATCGGCAACACGCCGGGTGTTTCCGATGATCAGTTCCAGCTCAATCTCGATGGCCAGCAGATCTCGCAGCGCATCTCCGGTTCCGGTTTCGGCCAGCCCAAGATGAGCCGCGAAGCAATCGCAGAGTTCCAGATCGTCACCAACATGTACGACATCACCCAAGGTCGCTCAACCGGCGTGCAGGTGCAGGCCGTCTCGCGCGCTGGCACCAACGATCTGCACGGCTCGACCTTCGGCTTCTTCCGCAGTGACAAACTCAACGAGGCCGATCCGGTCAAGGGCGTCGTGCTTCCCTACTCGGATCAACAGACCGGCTTTACGCTCGGCGGACCGGTGATTCGCGACAAGGTGCACTTCTTCGGGTCGTACGAGTACGAGCGCAACCCGTCCACCGCGGTGCTGACGCCCACCGCGCTCCCGAATCAGACGTGGTCGCTGCCGTCGAACACCGTGCAGAACAACTACCTGGCGCGTGGCGATTATCAGCAATCGGCCAAGAACAGCTTCAGCGTGCGTCTGCAGCGCTGGACGCTCGACAGCCCGTTCCAAATCTCCAGCGGCACGACGCACCCGACGATGGCGGAGCATCAACGCTACTACTCGACGAACCTCTACGCGACGTGGACGCGCATCATCAGTAACTCAATGACGATGCAGCTGCAGGGCGGGACGTCGCGGTTCTCGTGGTACGACGACCCGATTCCGTCGAACATGACATCGCTCAATCAATGGCCGTTCGGCGTGCCGGTGTTCCAGTTCCCGAACCTGACCCTGGGTGGGCAGCAGAACTTCCCCAACTACTCGTGGATGAAGCAGTACCCGATGCGGGTGGAGATGAACTGGCACGCCGGCAAGCACGAGATGAAGTTCGGCGGCGAGTTCCTCAAGGACCGGCATACGAAAGTGTGGGACCTCAACCGCCGCGGTACATTCACGTTCAACCGTCAGCCCTCGACCGCGATTCTCGAGGCGGCATTCCCGCAAGATGCCTGGGACGACCCCTCGCGATGGGATTTGAGTCTGCTACAGCCGTTTCTCCAGCAGTACTCGGTGTTCTTCCACACCGACTATCTGGTCGACGTCGGTCGCTCGCAGACTGCGGCGTGGTTTGGCGACAACTGGCGTGTCTCGAACGAGCTGACGATCAACCTTGGCGTCCGCTACGACGTCGATCCGGAGGGCCTCGACCCGCAATGGGTGCACGACGTTCCGATCTTGATCGACAACGGCCGCGACAATGGGAATTTCGGCTACCAGACCGGCGTGCGCGATCTGAACAATGTCGCGCCGCGGATCGGATTCGCCTACAACGTCGGCGGCAACAACGACCTCGTCATCCGCGGCGGCACCGGCCTCTACTACAACTTCCCAGTGTCGAACGTGACCTATCGTCAGCAGTTCTACAACAACGCGGTGGCCGCGGTGTTCCTGCCGACCGGCACCAACTTCCTCTATGACCCGCTCGGCGGCGCGTCTCCGGAGGATTACCTTTCCGGCGCCGTGCCGACGCCGCCGCAAGAAACGACGATCATCGCGCCCGACTATCGCGACCCGTACGGGTGGCAGAGCTCGATCGGGTTCCAGAAGCAGCTGGGATCGTTGATGGCGTTCGACGTGGACTTCACCAGCCTCGAAGAGCGCAACATGGTGCGCAGCCGCGACGTCAATCTCTTCTACGATCCGGTCACCGGCTACAGCAAAGATCCGATTCTCTTCGGACGGCCGAACCCGGCCTATGGCCTCGATCAGTGGCTGACCAGCGACGGCCAGACCGAGAGCCGCATGATCGCGACGTCGTTCCAGCGCCGCTTCAACAAGAATTTCCAGGCCAGCGTCAGCTACACGCGCACGCTGTCGATGAAGGACGACACAACCGGATTCGGCTACCAGGCGGACAACCCGTTCGACCAGGATGCCGACTGGGCGCAGTCCAGCGGCTTCCAGAAGCACACCTTCCGCTCCAACGGCATCGTCCGACTGCCCTGGCAGTTCTCGGTGTCGGGGTCGTACTTCTACGGGTCGGGTGCGCACTACAACCCGAGCAGCTCGACGCGTCCCTACAGCAAGCCGGGCACGAATCGCCTGAACATCGGCGCGCCGATCGCGATCCCCGCGGCGGTGCTCGATCGCTGGGAGGGTCCGGCGGTGATCGCCACCGGCATGACCTGGCCGCGCAATGCGCTTCGCGGGTTGCCACTCCACAAGGTGGACATGCGTGTCACCAAGACGATCACGCTGGTGAACAACGTGAACATCGAGCTGCTCGGCGAGCTGTTCAACGTGTTCAACCGGAAGAACTACGGCGCCTACAACACGACGATCACCTCAGCCTCATTCGGCCAGCCGGTAGCGACGTCGGGCAATGCCTACGTGCCGCGCCAGGGACAGCTGGGCGTGCGAGTCAATTTCTGAGTTGAGTCAGCGGCGGTTGCGGAGGCAACGGGATCACACGGAGCAACGGAGTAACGGAGACATTTGATCAGAGACTCCGTGTCTCCGTGTTGATCCGCTACCTCGGTAACCGCCGTTCACTCCAGGAGCCGATATGACGCGAGGAATCATCATCTGCTGCATCGTTGCGTTGACGATGCCGGGGCTTCGGGCCGCCGAGTCGAAGTTCCAAATAGAAGAAGCGACGATCGACGGCATCCAGTCGGCGATCCTCAAAGGTCAACTCACGTCCACCGAGGTCGTCAAGCGTTACCTCGCACGCATCAAGGCCTACGACGGCCCGTGCGTCTCGCAGCCGGACGGTGTGCTTGGACCGTTCACCGCGATCAAGCACGCCGGGCAGATCAACTCGCTCATCACCGTCAACCTGCGGCCAGCGACGCGGGCGCAGTACGGCTTCGGCCCGCGCAAGGGCCGCAGCCTCACTGACGAAATCGACAACAACCAGGCGATGCCGGACGCCCTCGAAGTCGCCGCGACGCAGGACGCTCACTTCAAGGCGACCGGCACGCTGGTCGGCCCTCTGCACGG
>Ga0126304_10000123_pt1 | contig 24650 bp, 24 predicted proteins | sample Plot25_FD_92538 | JGI IMG/M metagenome (GOLD analysis project Ga0126304, IMG submission 92538) | Serpentine soil microbial communities from UC McLaughlin Reserve, CA, USA - Plot25 | ecosystem: Environmental > Terrestrial > Soil > Grasslands | place: USA: UC McLaughlin Reserve, Lake County... | reverse complement strand
TGCGAGCGTCGTGAAGATCGCCTCGACGGCGCCCGCGGCGCCGAGGCAGTGGCCCGTCGCACCCTTCGTCGACGACACCGGTGTCGTCCGCGCGTTTTCCTCGCCGAGCGCGATCTTGATCACCCGCGTCTCGCTTGCGTCGCCAAGCGGAGTCGAGGTTCCGTGGGCGTTGATGTAGTCGATCTCATCGGCGTTAACTCCGGCGTCCGCCATCGCCATCCGCATCGCCCGCGCCGGATTGTCCCCGGTCGGATCCGGCTCGGTGACGTGCCTGGCGTCGGACGAGAGCCCGTAGCCGAGCAGCTCCCCGTAGACCTTCGCCCCGCGCCCCTTCGCGTGCTCGAGCTCCTCGAGGACGACGACCCCGGCGGCCTCGCCCATCACGAACCCGTCCCGTGCGGAGTCGAACGGCCGGCTCGCCTCCTCCGGCGCGTCGTTGCGCCGCGAGAGCGCGCGCATAGCGCTGAACCCGGCGATCCCCACGCGTGTGATCCCTGCCTCGGTCCCCCCTGCGAGCATCGCGTCCGCCCGCCCCAGCCGGATTGCGTCCGCCGCCTCCCCGATCGCCATGTTCGAGGCTGCGCAGGCCGTGCACTGCGACGAGAGCGGGCCGCGCGTCCCCAGGTACATCGAGACCCAGCCCGCGCCCATGTTGGGGATGATCTGCGGGATCGAGAACGGGTTGACCCGGTCGGGGCCGCGCTCGAGCAGCGTGTCGTAGCAGTCCTGGAACGCCTTGAGACCGCCGATCCCTGTGGCGATCGAGCCGCCGATCCGGTCCGCCTCGGCCTCGATGTCGATCCCGGAATCGTCCCGTGCCTGGATCGCGGCCGCGACGATCATCTGCGCGAAGCGGTCCATGCGCCGCGCCTGCTTCTTCTCGATGAAATCCGCGGCGTCGAAGCCCTTCAGCTCGCAGGCGAAGTGGACCGGATACTCGCTCGCGTCGAACTGCACGATCTCGGCGGCGCCGGACTTGCCGGCGACGAGGTTCTCCCACGTCGTCTCCGCGTCGTTGCCGAGCGGGCTGACCGCACCAAGGCCCGTGATCACGACTCGTCTGCGTCCGTTCATGCTCATTGCGCTCACATACCCAATCCGCCGTCGACCAAGAGCACCTCACCGGTGACGAACGAGGCCGCGTCCGAGCAGAGGAACCGCACCGCGCCGGCGACATCCTCGGGATCGCCGAAGCGTCCCAACGGCGTGTTCGCCAGCATGGCGTTCTGAAGCTCCTCGGGCAGCTCGGTCGTGAGCCGGGTCGTGATGTAGCCCGGCGCCACGACATTCGCCCGCACACCGCGGCTGCCGAGCTCCCGCGCGAGCGCCTTGGTGAAGCCGATGATCCCGGCCTTGGACGCGGAGTAGTTCGTCTGCCCCGGGTTCCCGTGCAGGCCGACGATGCTGGAGACGTTGACGATCGCGCCGCTGCGCCGCCGCATCATGCCGCGGGACGCCGCACGGCAGGTATTGAAGGTCCCGCCGAGGTTCGTATCCAGGACAACGCGCCAGTCCTCGTCCGGCATCCGCGCAAGGAGCCCGTCGCGCGTGACGCCAGCGTTGTTCACGAGGATGTCGACGTCGCCAGCCTCCTCGACGAGGCGCTTGGCGTCCTCAGCCTCGGACACGTCCGCTTGCACGGCGCGGGCGCCGATCTCCGACGCCGCGCCCTCAGCCTCCTCGGCGCCGGACCGGTAGCCGACGACGACCGTTGCGCCGGCACCGGCCAGCTCGGCAGCGATCGCCTTGCCGATCCCGCGCGAGCCGCCAGTGACGAGCGCCGTCCGGCCTTCGAGCGAGCAGAAATCCGGCATGGCTTAGATGGACTCTTCGACCTTCTTCAGGCCCGCCACGCTGTTGACAGACACGGCCTTCACGGTCTTGTCGATTCGCTTCAGTAAACCGGACAGGACGTTGCCGGGCCCCACCTCGACAAACGTCTTCACGCCCTCCTTGACAAGGCCCTGCGCAGCCTGCGTGAACCTCACGGGCGCCGTCACCTGGTTCACGAGCAGCCCCGCCATCCGCTGCGCGGGCTCGATCTTCGCGGTCACCGTGGACATGAACGGCGCCACCGGATCGGTGAAGCGGACGCGCTCGACCGCCGGCTTGAGCATCTCCGCCGCTTTCTCGACAAGCGGGCTGTGGAAGGCGCCAGAAACCTTCAGCTTCACGGCGCGCCGGGCGCCGAGCGCGGTGGCCTTGTGGATCAGCTTCTCGACCGCGCTCTCCTCGCCCGAGACGACGATCTGGCCGGGACAGTTGTAGTTCGCGGGCCACACGCCCTCGATCTCGGCGCACAGCTCCTCCACCACCTCGTCGTCGAGCCCGAGGATCGCGGCCATCGTCCCGTCGCTCTCGCGAGCGGCCTCCGCCATCGCGAGACCTCGCTCGCGAACGAGGCCAATCGCCTCGGACGTGTCGATCGAGTTGGCCGCCGCGATCGCGGCGAACTCGCCCACCGAGTGGCCGACGACATAGTCGGGCGCGATTCCCCCGGCGCGCAGCGCGGCCAGAAAAGCCAGGCTCGTGGCGACGAGCGCCGGTTGTTGCACTTCCGTCTTGACGAGCTCGTCGAGCGGCGACTCGAAGCAGAGCTTCCGAAGGTCGAGACCGGACGCGTCGCTGCCGACGCGATAGACCTCCATCGCCTCCGGGACGGCCAGCGCGATCTCGCGGCCCATCCCTTCCTCCAGCGACCCCTGCCCAGGGAAGCAAAACGCTACCTTCGTCATGTCGTCCTCCCGTTCGCCGTCCACTCCATCAGGGTGGAACCCCACGTCAACCCGGCGCCCATCCCCGTCATGAGGACGAGCGAGCCTTTCCGGAGCCGCCCGTCCGCTTCCGCCTCGCCAAGCGCAAGCGGAATCGACCCGGAGGACGTGTTCCCGTACCTGTCAACGTTCACGATCACGCGATCTTCGGCGATTCCCAGCTTCTTCGTCGCATAATCGATGATTCTCGTGTTCGCCTGGTGCGGCACGTAGACGTCGACGTCGTCGATCGTCCGGCCGACCTCGTCGAGCAAGGCCTCCGCCGACGACACCATTACGCGCGTCGCGAACTTGAAGACTTCGCGGCCGTTCATCTTCACCAGCCTGTCGGCATCCTCGAACGTGCGCGAGCCGCTGCCCGGGAGCCAGAGATGTTCGCCGCCGCCGCCGTCTGCCCCGAGCTCGAACCCTTCGAACCCGCCCTCGTCGACCCGCTCGAGCACCACGGCGCCGGCTCCGTCACCAAAGAGAACGAGCGTGGAGCGGTCGGTCCAGTCGAGAATCCGCGAGAGCACGTCGCCGCCGACCACGAGCGCCTTCTTCGAGAGGCCGGCCGAGACCATCGCATGCGCCTGCGCAAGGGCATAGACAAAGCCCGTGCACCCCGCGAGGAGATCGTACGCAGCAGCCTTGGGTGCCGGCAGCAGATCGGCGAGGAGCGAACCCGTCGTCGGGAACATCATGTCCGGCGTCACTGTCGCGACGATGATCAGGTCGATCTCATCCGGCGCGACGCCGGCCCGTTCGAGTGCCATCCGCGCGGCTGGCAGAGCAAGATCCGTCATCGCCTGCTCGGGTGCGGCGATGCGGCGCTCCTTGATGCCGGTGCGCTCGATGATCCACTCGTCCGAGGTATCGACCAGCCCCGCGAGCTCGTCATTCGTGAGCACCCGCTCGGGCGCATAGGTGCCGAGACCGGTGATCGACACCGGTGCGCCGTTCGAGCGCCCGATCATTGCTCGACTGCGAAGGTCAGCGTTCCGCGTGCGGCCAGCGATCCGTCCACCGTGGCCGTCGCCTTCCCCCGGCCGATCGGGCCACGCACGCGCTCGAGCTCGCAGGTCAGCTCCAGCTCGTCACCCGGCTCGACGACCCGCTTGAACCGGACGCCGTCGATCCCTGCAAAGAGTGCGAGCTTGCCCCGGTTCTCCTCCTCCGAGAGCACTGCAACCGCGCCGGCCTGCGCCATCGCCTCGACGATGAGGACGCCGGGCATGATCGGCCGGCCGGGAAAATGGCCGGAGAGGTACCACTCGTCCGGCCGCACCTGCTTGCGCGCGACCACCATCTCGCCGGGACGCAGGTCGACGACCTCGTCGAGGAGCAGGAACGGGTCGCGGTGAGGCAGGATCGCCTCGATTTCTTGCTTCGTCAGGGAGGGCACGTGCGAGATGAGTCTAGTGATGGGGGCGCCGGTCGGGACTCTCTGCTCCCGGAGCACGTCGAGCCGCTCCTCCAGGGCCGTTTCGGCCGTCCGTACCGCTATCTCGAGCAATGCGAGTCGACCCAGCGCGAGCTGCCGTCAGACGCGCCGGAAGGGGCCGTTGTCGTCGCCGATGAGCAGACGACGGGACGAGGTCGCCTCGGCCGTCCGTGGCTTGCCGCGCCCGGCACGAGCCTGCTCTTCTCGGTGAACCTGCGTCCGCCCGTCGAGACGCAACGCCTCTCCGCCCTGACGATCGTCGCGGGCGCGGCGGCGGCGGACGGAGTCCGGCACGCAACTGGGCTCATGCCTGAGATCAAGCTGCCCAACGATCTGCTCGTCCATGGGAGGAAGCTGGCCGGAATCCTGGCCGAGGCCCGCGAAGACCGGGTGGTGCTCGGCGTGGGAATCAACGTCAACGTCGCGGCCGAACAGCTACCGACAGACGTCGACCGCGAGTCGACATCTCTGCTCGTGGAGCTCGGCGAGCCCGTCGACCGCGCACGCCTCCTCGCTGCGATCCTGGTCGAGCTCGAGCGGCAGTACGACGTGTGGATCAGCGCAGGCGGAGCCGAGGCCCGACGTTAGCTGCAGCATCCTCGGCAAAGGCGTCGAGGCGCGCAAACGGCCGGCCGAGCACAACGGTGAAGACGCCTGCCTTCCTCCTGAACACCGTGCTCATGACGCCGTCCGCGACGAAGGTGACGCGGGCCGGCTCCGAGAGCGAGACCCGCAAGGGCCGCTTGTTCACGACCTTCAGCCGCGGCGGGACACGGTCGACGCGGACCGGCAGGAGCTGCGTGACGGGGCCGGCCGAGTCCGTCACGGTCAGCGTCACGGAGTAGGCGCCGTCGCGGACGCCGCCGGGCCACGTGATCGTGTGGAGCCCGATCGGCAGGAGCGAGTCGAAGACGGAAACCACGCCGGCCCTGCCGCGCCGAATCGACAGGTTCGCAAGCGCGGGGGCCGCGAGATTGAAGGACGCCGCCAGGGAGTCCGCGCGGCCGTCCCCGTTCGGCGAGATGGCGGCGGGCAGGATCCCGAAGCCCGAGAGTGTCCGGCTCAGAACCACGTTGGTCGTCGCCGTGACCTCCCGGCTCCCCGCCCGCGCAGCGACCACGATCCGGTAGCGCCCGTCGGGATAGCCGCCGCCGTTCCAGGCGAAGACGTGGCGGCCGGCCGCCCTCGTCGCCGTCTGCAGCGTCGCGAGCGGGCTTCCCTGCTCGGTCTGGAGATCGATCCGGACGGCCGCCGCGCCGCCGAGCTCGTAGGTGATCGCGGTCGTGTCGGTCTTTCCATCACCGTTGGGGGTGAAGCCTGCCGGATCGGCGGAGACGTCCTGGATCACGGCCGGGCGGCCGGCGGCGCCGAGCGTCCCGGACGCAGGCCGAACACCGACGCCGGCGCCGATACGCCACCGGTAGCCGGGCAGCGTGGCAAAGCGGGCGTCCCACGTCCACTGGACGTTCGTCCCGAAGCCCGAGCCCTGCGCGACCTGCCTTCCAGTGGTGTCCGTAATCGTCACCGTCCACGGAAGTGCCGTCGAAAGCCTGGCGGAGAAGCTGACGAACTGGCCCAACCGGCCCTCGACTTCGGCCGTGTAGAGCTTTGGCAGGCCCAGGCCTGCCACCGACGCGGCGATTCCACGGAGGTCGCCGTAGAGCCGCCCGGGACAGGTCGTGAAGCCTGTGTCGCGGTGGCCGGAGATCGCTCTCAGGAAGAGCGGCACGCCCTTGCGATACTTCGGGTTTCCGCCGGAGACGACAGGCGCGCTGGAGAGCGGGTCGACGTGCGCCACGTCCATCCTCCACGCGAGGAGTCGCACGAGGGCCGACCGCGCAGCCGGGGTCGGAGGGCGCCGCGCGTAGTTCCCGATCACCGAGATCCCGACGGTGCCGGTGTTGAACCCCTGCGAGTGCGCGCCGATCACATTGCGTTCGACGCCCCCGTACCGGCCCTCGAACACCTGGCCGAACCGGTCGACGAGGAAGTTGTAGCCGACGTCGTCCCAGCCGTTTCCGCGCACGTGGTACAGGTAGATCCCGCGCACGACGGCCGCCGACCGGGCAGGCGTCGACGCCTCCCCGCCGGCGGTGTGATGGACGACTGCTGTCGTCAGCGCACTGGCGAACCTCGGACTGTGACGGCGGATCCGCTCGTCCGCGCCCCAGGCCTGGCGGGTGAGGATCGCCGGGCTGCCGGCCATCTGGAGCGATCGGCCCAGCGGCTCCTCGGGGCTCCAGACGTAATGGACACGCACGCGGCTGACCAGGCCGTGCACGCGGACCTGGAGCCGCCGTGCCTCCCCCGTCCACTGGAGCGCGCCGAGCCGCCAGCCGCGCAGGCGGCTCGCTTCCCTTGACCCGCGGTCCGGACGGTCCTCCGCCTCGGCCTCGACCGCCCGCCAGGAGCTCCACCCGGACGTTCTGCGCACGCGGAGGTCCACCCGGCCGGGGCCCTTCCAGTGGAGCCCGACGAGGTTGAAGCGCTCCGGCGCGGCGGCTGCGGCGAGCGTGCGCTGCCCGGAGAGCGGGACCTCGCGTGTGACCAGGCTCGCCCCGCCCCAGGCCGTGGCCGGGAACGCGAGAGCGAGCAGAGCGGCGGCAATGACCTTCATGGGCGACGCCACCCAGGGTGGCAGCGTCGCATTGGGCTGACAAGGGCTCTTGATAGCATCTTTACACCGTGAAAAGCCGCTTTCTGCGGGGAGTTTTGGTCGCATTGGCGGTAGCGGTGCTCGTTCCTGCGGCCGCCTTCGCCGCGCCCTCGCAGCCTCGCGTTCTCGCGGTCGAGTTCGACAACGACGTTAATCCGGTCACCGCCGACTACGTCATCGACCAGATCGAGCGCGCGAACGAGGAAACCTACAACGCGGTCGTGATCCTCCTGGACACGCCAGGTGGACTGGCCAGCGCGATGAAGGACATCTACGAGGCCGAGCTCGCGTCGAAGGTCCCGGTGATCGTCTACGTCTCGCCGGAAGGCGCGCGGGCGGCTTCCGCCGGCGTCTGGATCAGCCAGGCCGCCGACCTGCTCGCCATGGCTCCGCAAACGAACATCGGCTCGTCGACGCCGGTCAGCGTCGGAGGCGAGGACATCCAGGAGGACCTCCGCAACAAGGTCGTCAACGACGCGGCCGCCTCCCTGCGCGGTCTGGCCCGCGAGCATGGGCGGAACGTGAAGTGGGTCGACGCGGCGGTGCGTCGAGGCGCAAACCTCAGCGCCCGCGAGGCGCTCGAGATGAACGTGATCGACGTGATCGCGCCCGACCTGCCGAAGCTCCTGAACCAGGTCGACGGCATGGAGACCCAGCCGAAGATGCTGCTGCTCGAGACCGCAGGCGCCAAGATCGACGACGTCGAGATGTCTTTCTGGAAGCAAATCCTCGACACCCTGATCGACCCGAACCTGATCGTGATCCTGATGTCGATCGGGGTCCTCGGGATCACGATCGAGCTCTGGAGCCCCGGGTTGATCCTTCCCGGCACCGTCGGGGCGATCTCGCTGATCATCGGCCTCTTCGGGCTCCAGATACTTCCGGTCAGCTGGGCGGGGGTGCTGCTCTTGCTCCTTGCTGCCGGGTTCTTCGTCGCAGAGATGTTCGTCGTGAGCCACGGCGCGCTCGCGCTCGCCGGCGCAGTCGCGTTCGTGATCGGCTCGCTCATGCTCTTCGACCCGGCGGGCGAGAGCTACCAGGTCTCGCTCAAGGTCGCGCTCGGAGTCGCCGCGACCATGGCGCTGATGGTCGGGCTCGTCGTCGCGAAGCTCGTCCAGGTCCGCCGTGCGGAGGTCGTGACCGGCCAGGAGGAGCTGATCGGGCAGGTGGGGATCGTGCGCCAGGAGCTCGATCCGGTCGGCCTCGTCTTCGTCCACGGCGAGCTCTGGCGCGCGAAGACCGCCGGAGATCCGATTGCTCCGGGCCGGCAGGTGCGCGTCGAGGGCCTCGACGACGCGCTGACGCTCACCGTCGCGCCCGCATAGGATCTGGCCGTGGCTGCGCTAATCGTCCTTGCGGTTGTCGCCGTCCTCCTCATCCTGCTGCTCTCGGCTGCGATCCGGGTGGCGCGGGAATACGAGCGAGGCGTGATCTTCCGTCTCGGCCGCCTGAAGTCACCACCGAAAGGGCCGGGCCTCTTCCTGCTGATCCCGATCATCGACAAGATGGTCCGGGTCGACCTGCGGACGGTCACGCTCAACGTGCCGCCGCAGGAGGTGATCACGAAGGACAACGTCCCGGTCCGGGTGAACGCCGTCGCCTACTTCCGGATCATCGATCCCGAGAAGGCGATCGTGCAGGTCGAGAACTTCATGGTCGCAACGTCGCAGATCGCGCAGACCACTCTCAGGAGCGTCCTCGGCCAGCACATGCTGGACGAGCTCCTGTCCGAGCGAGACAAGATCAACGAGATCCTGCAGCGGATCATCGACGAGGCGACATCACCTTGGGGCGTCAAGGTCTCGATCGTCGAGGTGAAGGACGTCGAGATCCCGTCCGGGATGCAGCGCGCCATGGCCCGCCAGGCCGAGGCCGAGCGCGAGCGGCGCGCCAAGGTGATCGCAGCCGAGGGCGAGTTCCAGGCGTCGGAGCGCCTTAAGGATGCGGCGAAGGTCCTGGCCGAGAACCCGATCTCGATCCAGCTGCGCTACCTCCAGACGATGCTCGAGATCAGCTCCGAGCGCTCTTCGACGCTGATCCTGCCGCTGCCGATCGACCTCGTCAGGCCTCTGCTCGACCTCGAGCGCCGCGACTCCAGCAGCTGACCGAGATCCGCGACGACCCTCTGACCGGGCGCCGGGTCGTGATGGCGCCCGGCCGCGGTGGTCGTCCAGGCGCGTGGCTTCCGCCCCCCGTCGAGGCCACGTCCGAAGAGCTCGACCACTGCCCCTTCGACGCCGGCCGGGAAGACCGGACGCCCCCGGAGACGCTCCGTGTCGGAGACCCGTGGCGGGTACGAGTGGTGCCCAACCTCTACCCGGCGTTCGAGCGTCAGGAGGTCGTGATCCACACGCCCGAGCACGTTCGCTCCTTCGCCGACCTCTCGGACCAGCAGGTCGCGCTCGTCGCCGAGGCGTGGCAACAGCGCATCGCGGCCGCGCTCGACGGAGGCTTCGTGTACGTCCACGCACTGATCAACGAGGGCGGGCTGGCCGGCGCCAGCCTTCCGCACAGCCACTCGCAGCTCGTCTGGATGCGAGAGGAGCCGCCGGCCGTCTCCGGCGAGAACAGCGCCCGGTTGGACGAGCTGCTCGCGCGGGACGAGCTCCGCGTGGTCGAGCACGGCGGCGCAGCAGCAGTCGTTCACGAGGCGGGGGCGGCGCCCTACGAGAGCCTCATCGCGGGCGGCACCCTCGCCGACGGGCTCGGCGCGCTCCGCGGGCTCGTCGCGCAGCTTCGAGAGCTCGAAGGCCCGTTCGCCTGGAACGCCTGGCTCCATGCGCGAGAGCCGAAGCACATGCACTTCGTGCCGCGCCTGACCGCGCTCGCGGGAATCGAGCTCGGCGCCGGGCTCTACGTGAACGTCCTGCCGCCCGAGCTGGCGGCTGAAGGGCTCAGACGCTAGAGACGGCGGCGGCGATTGCCTCGGGGCGCTCGCGCTCGCGAAAGCGGCGCGCCGCCTCGATTGCGGCCCCAAGGTTCAGGCCCTTGTCCTTCGCCTGCTTGATCAGCATCACGATCTCGACGGCGTCCATGTCGTAGATCCGCTGCTTGCGCCCCTTGGTCGGGATCTGCGCCTTGTTCGTCCAGTAATCGAGCTGCATCTTCGAGATGCCCGCGATCTGGCAGACCTGTCCGAGATAGAGCTCGACCTTGTCGAGATGCTCAGCCAGGTTGATTGGCTCGAGAAGGTCAGCTTGTGTGCTTGGAGGCATATGGCACCCCTGTTCGAATTATGTGACCCCTGGAGCAATGTAACGCGCAACCACAAGCTTGCCTAGGGAAATCTGCGCAATGCGAGCTCAAATTGACGCAATCGGGGGAATTTACTCGAGGACGGGCTCTCCGGCGGGCGCCTCGGGCACCGTCTCGGCGATGTCTTCGGGCGCATCCGACTCCACAACCGGGGCCAGTGCGGAGACCCGCTCCTGTTCACGGAGCCGCATCACGATCACGCCCTGTGTCGAGCGGCCGAGCCGCTTCACGTCCTCGACCGGCATCCTGATCACGGTTCCGCCGGTGGAGATGAGCATCACCTGGTAGCCGTCCCGGACGACCCGTGCGCCGGCGAGCTGCCCCTTTGCCTCCGTCAGCTGGACGGACTTCACGCCGAGCCCGCCGCGGCCCTTGACCGGGTACTCGTCCACGCGAGTCCGCTTGCCGTAGCCGTTCTCGGTCACGACTAGGAGATCGGAGTCGTTCTCGGCCCGGGCGATCTCGATGACTGCGTCGTCCTTGCGCAGATTCATGCCGCGCACGCCTCCCGTCGCTCGGCCCATCGGGCGCGCTTCGTTCTCGTGGAAGCGGATCGCCTGGCCCTTGCGGGAGACCATCAGGATGTCGTCGTCGCCGTCCGTGTGCACGACGCCGACCAGCTCGTCGTCGTCGCGAAGATTGATCGCGATGATCCCGTCGGCCTTGAGCGGCGTGTTGAAGTCCTCGAACTTGCTCTTCTTCACGACACCGTTCTTCGTGGCGAGGGTGAGGAACTTGGCCTCCTTGAAGTCGCGCGTCGCGATGACCGCTCGAGTCGTCTCGGTCTGCGTGTACGGCAGGAAGTTCGGGATCGCCCGCCCCTTCGACTGCCGGCTCCCGAGCGGCAGCTCGTGCACCTTCAACCGATAGACCTTGCCGACGGATGTGAAGAACAGCAGGTAGTCGTGGGTCGAGGCCACGAAGAGATGCTCGATGTAGTCCTCGTCCTTCAGGTCCATGCCCATGACGCCGATTCCGCCGCGCCGCTGCTCGCGATAGGTCGAAACGGGGAGCCGCTTGATATAGCCGGAGCGCGTGATCGCGATGACCATGTCCTCCTCCGCGATCAGGTCCTCGAGCTCGAGCTCATCCTCTGCGGCGACGATCTCCGTCCGGCGGTCGTCGTTCTTCGCGTAGATCGATCGGATCTCGAGTAGCTCCTCGCGGATGATCGCGTCGACGCGGGCCTCCTCCCCCAGGATCGCGCGCAACTCGGCGATGCGCTCCTGGAGATCGGCGAACTCGTTCTCGATCCGCTTGCGCTCGAGCCCGGTTAGACGCTGGAGCCGGAGGTCGAGGATGGCCTGCGCCTGGATCTCCGAGAGCTCGAATTCGCGCTGCAGGCCCTCGCGAGCCTCGTCCGGATCTGCCGAGGCGCGGATCAGCGCGATGACCGCGTCGAGATTGTCGAGCGCGACCAGATAGCCCTGGAGGACATGGGCGCGAGCCTCGGCCTTGCGCAGCTCGAACTTCGACCGGCGCGTGATGACCTCGCGCTGAAAGTCGAGGTAGTGCTGGAGCATGTCGCGCAGCGAGAGCGTCCGTGGGACGCCGTCCACGAGCGCGACGGCGTTGAAGCCAAACGTCGTCTGCAGAGGCGTGTGCTTGAAGAGCTTGTTCAGCGCCACCTGCGGGATGGCGTCGCGCTTGAGCTCGATCTGGATCCGCATCCCGGTGCGATCCGAGTGATCGGCGAGGTCGGAGACCTCGGTCAGCACCTTGTCGTTGACGAGGTCGGCGATCTTCTTGATCACGCCGGTGTCGCCGCCCTTCTTCACGCCGTAGGGCAGCTCTGTGACGATGATCGCGGACTTGCCGCCACGAAGCTCCTCGAAATGGGCCCGCGCGCGCATGACGATCCGGCCGCGGCCCGACCGGTAGGCCTCGCGAATGCCCTCGCGCCCGACGACGATCGCTCCGGTCGGGAAGTCGGGGCCTTTGATGTGCCGCGTCAGACGGTCGACGTCAAGATCGGGGTCGTCGATCAGCGCGACGACGGCGTCGATCACCTCGCCGAGGTTGTGCGGTGCGATGTTCGTCGCCATCCCCACGGCGATGCCGGCGGAGCCGTTGACGAGCAGGTTCGGGAACCGCGCCGGCAGCACCGACGGTTCACGGCGAGACTCGTCGTAGTTCGGCTGGAAGTCCACGGTGTCGGCGTCGATGTCCCGCAGCAGCTCGGTCGCGATCCGCGAGAGCCGCGACTCCGTGTAGCGCATCGCGGCAGCCGGGTAGTCGTCGATGTTCCCGAAGTTGCCCTGGCCTTGTACGAGTGGGTAGCGCATCGAGAACGGCTGCGCGAGCCGGACAAGCGTGTCGTAGATCGCCGTGTCGCCGTGCGGGTGGTACGACCCCATGACGTCGCCGACGATGCGCGCGGACTTCTTGAACGGCCGGTTCGGCTGCATGCCGGCCTCGTGCATCCCGTAGAGGACGCGCCGGTGCACCGGCTTGAGCCCGTCGCGCACGTCCGGCAGGGCGCGCGAGACGATCACGCTCATCGCGTAGTCGAGGAAGCTCGACCGGAGCTCCTGCTCCAGGTCCCGCGACTCGATGCGGCCTGCGCCGAGCGGCTCGAAATCAGACATGGTCATCATCTCGACAGATCGTGGAGGTGAGGGCCATCTCAAACATCGAGGAAGCGAACGTCCCTTGCGTTCTGCTCGATGAAGAGCCGGCGCGGCTCGACCTGGTCGCCCATCAGCATCGAGAAAGCCAGGTCCGCGGCAGCCGCGTCCTCCACCTCGACGCGGATCAGCATGCGGTTGGCGGGGTTCATCGTCGTCTCCCAGAGATCCTCGGCGTCCATCTCGCCGAGGCCCTTGAAGCGTCCGACCTCGATCCCGTCCTTGGCGAGGTCGAGCGTCTGCGCGCGCAGGCCTTCGAAGGTGTCGGCCCCGCGCCACTTGCGGCCGAGCGTGATCCGGAAGGGTGGCGGGCCGACCAGCTCCACGAGCCGTGCGTACGACCTTGCGAGGCTCGCATAGTGCGGTGAAGCCAGGAGCTCAGCCGGCACCGTGACGTGGCTGGCGGCGCTCGTCTCGCGCTCGATCAGCTTGACCCGGAAAAGGTCAGCCGTCCTCTCGACGAGGTCGAGCTCATAGCCGTCGGTGTCGAGACCCTTGAGCGCCCGCTCGAGGTCGGCACCCGCATCGCCGGCTTCGATCAAACGATGCTCGATCAGGAAGTTGACCGTCGCCGCGCCGTAGTCGGCGCGCAGCCGTGAGGCCCACCCCTCGAACTCGGCCAGCGCTGTCGTGAAGCGCTTGTACCGGGTTTCGGTGAGCTTGAACGTCGTGCCGGCGCGATCGGCGACCTCCATGTCCTTCACGCGCTCACGCACGAGCAGGTCCTCGAACTGGGACTCCTTCTCGACGTAGATCTCCTGGTTTCCGATCTTCACGCGGTACAGCGGCGCGGCAGCGATATAGACGTGGTTGCCCTCGACGAGCTCGGGCATCTGCCGGTAGAGGAAAGTCAGGATCAGCGTTCGGATGTGGGCGCCGTCGACGTCGGCATCCGTCATCACGATCACCCGGTGGTAGCGGAGCTTCTCGATGTCGAACTCGTCGCCGATCCCGGTCCCGATCGCAGTGATCATCGCCTGGATCTCCTGATTGGACAGCACCTTGTTGATCCGGTTCTTCTCGGAGTTGATGACCTTGCCGCGGAGCGGAAGGATCGCCTGGTTGACGCGGTTCCGGGCCTCGACGGCTGACCCGCCGGCGGAGTTGCCTTCGACGAGGAAGAGCTCGGCGTCCTCGGGATCGCTGGTCTGGCAGTCGGCGAGCTTTCCCGGCAGTGACGAGCTCTCGAGCGCGCTCTTCCGGCTCAGCTGGCGCGCCTTGCGCGCCGCCTGACGCGCGTTTCGCGCGGCAACCGCTTTCGTGACGATCTGCTTGGCATCGGTCGGGTTCTCCTCCAGGAACTCGGCCAGGCGCTGGTTGACCGTCTGCTCGACGAGGCCGCGAACCCACGGGTTTCCGAGCTTGGTCTTCGTCTGCCCCTCGAACTGTGGGTCGCGGAGCTTGACGGAGATGACGGCGGCGAGCCCCTCACGGACGTCCTCGCCCTCGAGGTTCTCCTCTTTCTCCTTCAGGAGCCCCTTGTCGCGGGCGTACTTGTTCAGCGTCCCAGTCAGCGCAGCCTTGAAGCCGGAGAGATGGGCGCCGCCCTCGGTCGTGTTGATGTTGTTCGCGAAGGAGAACACCGACTCCACGTACGAGCCGTTCCATTGCATCGCGACCTCGACGGTGCCGTTTTCCATTTCGCCTTCGAAGAAGACGATCCGCTTGTGGATCGGCTCCTTGGCGCTGTTCACGTGCTCGACGAAGTCCCTGATGCCGCCCTCGTAGTGGAACTCGTGCCGCACCTCCCCCTCGCGCTCGTCGGTGATGACGATTCGGAGGCCGCGGGTCAGGAACGCCGTCTCGCGGAGACGCTGGACAAGCGTGTCCATCGACCACTCGAACTCGTCCTCATCGAAGATCTCGAGGTCCGGGAGGAAGGTGATCGTCGTTCCCGTGTCCTTCTTGCCCTGGGTCTTGCCGACGACGGCCAGCTCAGTCGTCGGCTCGCCGCGGCAGAACTCCTGGCGCGAGATCTTGCCGTCACGTCGCACTTCGACCTTGAGCCACTCGGACAAGGCGTTCACGACCGAGACACCGACGCCGTGCAGGCCGCCGGAGACCTTGTAGCCCTCACCGCCGAACTTCCCGCCGGCGTGGAGCTTCGTCAGGACGACGGTGACCGCTGGCAGGCCTGTATCGGCCATGGCGTCCACCGGGATTCCGGATCCGTTGTCAGAGACGGTGACCGAGTTGTCGGGATGCAGCGTGACTTCAATGCGATCCGCGCGCCCCGCAAGGGCCTCGTCGACGGAGTTGTCCACCACTTCGTAAACGAGGTGATGCAGGCCTCTGGACCCGGTCGACCCGATGTACATCCCGGGCCGGAGCCGGACCGGCTCGAGGCCTTCGAGGACCGTGATGTCCTTCGCCGTGTACGCTGCTTCAGCCATTAGAAAAAGCCCTGCAAAATACCACTTTCAGGGCTGGTGAGAGTCTATCAGACAGAGCGGTCGTCCGGCGGTCTGGCGAGGCTGGCTGCGGCAGCTTTCGCAACAAGTTTGCGTAAATTTTCGTCCGCGATCGCCGCGGCGACCTCTTCGCCCGCTTGCCGGTGCTGCTCGGTCACGTTCGGAGACCCTCGCGCGGCGTATCCGGGGGCGGGTCCGGCCGGCTCCGGGAGCGCTCCCGGCGCGAACCTGAGCTGCTTTGGAGCGCGATCGCCGAGTCGCTCTGAGAGGCGCTCACGGAGGTCTGCCTCGAGCAGCCCCAGCTCGAATGCCCAGGCAGAGGAGCTCGTCGAGATATGCAGCGTGCCGTCCCGGGCGATGCGGGCCGGCCACGCGTTGCGCGAGATCGAGTCTCCGACCGCGGCGGGCCACACGTCCACGACGTCCCCGATCGCTCCCGCCGGGCCGAACCTGTCGAGCTCGCGGCGCACATCCTGGCCGATACGCTCGGGCTTCACGCCGCCACCGCCGACCCCGGCGTCACGCGGATGAGCTGGTCGGGCGCGTCCGGCAAAGCCGCCGAGGAGGTGGCGGTGAGAAGAGCCTGGCCGCCGGCTGTCCGCACGCGAGCGGCGAGAATCGCGCGCCGTTCGGGATCGAGCTCGGAGAGCACGTCGTCCAGCAGCAGGAGCGGAGGAGCAGGCCCCCGCTCGGCGAGCAGGTCTGCCTCGGCCAGCAGTAGGGAGAGCACCGCGAGTCGCTGCTCACCCTGGGAGCCAAAGCTCCGCAGGTCGCGCTCCCCGGCCACGATCGCCACGTCGTGGAGGTGCGGCCCGGCCCCGGTGAAGCCGCGAGCGAGATCCTGCTCGAGCCGGGCGTCGAGCTCCTCGGCCGACGTGGGATCCTCCTCGTACCGCAACTCGGCAGAGTCCAGCCGGAGCTCGGCGGCCGCAGCACCGAAGGCCGGCGAGAGCAGTCGCACGAGCTCGGCTCGCGCTGAGACGAGGAGCCGGCCCAGCTCGGCGATCCGGGCTGTCCAGGGATCGAGTGCCTCCTTGGTGGAGAACCCCGCCGCCACCCGCCTCAAGGCGCCGTTGCGCTGCGCCAGCGCTGCTGCGTAATCGGTCGGCGCCGAGGCTCTGCTCGGGAAGAGCCGGCCCAACACCCGGTCGAAATAGGCGCGGCGGACGGCAGGGCCGGCCTTCACGACCGAGAGCCGGTCAGGCGTGAAGACGAGCGTCGGAAGCCGATTGCGAAGCTCCTCGGCGGCTCTGAGCGCGGCGCCGTTCAGGCGCGCGCGCTTCGCCTCGCCGCTCCTCAGGGTGACCTCGACCTCGACCGCTGAGCCTCCGCGGTTTCCGGCGAGAGCGACTCGCGACGCGTCCGCGCCGAAGCGGATCAGCTGGAGGTCTGCGCGCGTCCTAGGTGAGAAGCCCTGCGTTGCCAGATGGAGGCTCTCGAGGAGATTCGTCTTGCCGGCGCCGTTCGCGCCGACCGCCAGGACGAGGCCCGGTCGGAGATCGAGCTCGAGCCGCGCGTACGAGCGGTAGTCGCGGAGCGAGAGCGTCTCGACGATCAGCCCGGCCTAGCCGGCGAGGCGGATCGGCATGATCAAGTACGAGAAGTCGTCGCCCTCGCCCTGAATCACAGCCGGGCGAAGCGAGCTGATCAGCTTCAGGCGGACCTCGTCACCCTCCACCGACTCGACTCCGTCGCGGAGAAAGTCCGGATTGAAGCCGATCTCGAGCGGCTCGGCGGCGTAGGGCGCCGGCATCGTCTCGCGGGCCTCGCCGACATCCTGCGTCTGGGCGGAGACCGTCAACTCGCCCTCGGCGAAACGCAAACGGATCGGTGCGTTCCGCTGCGCCATCACCGACACGCGGCGGATGACCTCCAGCAACTCCTCTCGCGGCAGCGCGAGCTCGTGCTCGAAGGTCTCGGGGAGCAGCTGCCGGTAGTTGGGGAACTGGCCCTCGATTCGGCGCGAAGTCAGCAGGATGCCGTCGGTCGTGAAGATCACCTGGTTCTCGAGCACGCCGATCTCGAGGCCTCCGCCGCTCTGGGCGACCCGCGTCAACTCCCCGAGCGCCCGTGCCGGCACGATCGCGTCGAGGTCAGGCCCGCCGGAGCCCATCGCAGTCTCCTTGACGGCGAGCCGGTACGAGTCCGTCGCGGCCATGATGAGCTTCTCGCCCTCGAACCGGACGAGGATCCCTGTCAGTACGGGCCGCGACTCGTCGCGGGAGGCCGCGCGGCTGACGCGGCCGGCTGTCTCGAGCACTGCATCCGCGTCGACCGACATGAGCTCGACAGTGGATGCATCAGGCAGACGTGGAAAATCTTCTGCGTTGTAGGTGTGGAGCCGATACGTCGCCGCGCCGCTCACGACCTCGACGATGCCTTCGCCTGAGCGATGCTCGATCGAGACCTCGTCCGCCGGGAGCAGGCGTACGAGATCAGCCAGGAGCTTGCTGGGCACGACCACAGCGCCCTCCGACTCGACGCTCCCCTCGAGCGAGGACCGAAGCGAGATCTCCATGTCGGTCGCCGCGAGCTCCAGCCGACCCTCGCTCGCACGCAGCAGCAGGCCGGCGAGCACTTGCACCGTCGTGCGCGTGGAGGCGGCGCGCGCGACGACACCGAGTTGGCGAGTGAGCCCCTCGCGCGGAACGGAGACCTTCAGCGAAGTGCCGGTAACCACAATCTCTGCTTCAACCATCTAAAAAGAAAAGGTAGTAGTAGTCATAGGGCGTGTGGATCCCGGGGAAGACGGCGCGATTCCGCCTGGAGAGCGGGCTTCGCCTGGGGACGCCGGCTGGGGGTAACGGCGCGCTTTGAACAGGACTCGCTCGAGACGTGCAAGACGTCCACAGTTCTACCCGGCCTGCTTGACGCGCGCGGTCAACTCTTGCACCAGGTTGTACACAGAGCGATCCTCACGAATCAGGCGTGCGATCTTGGACGTCGCGTGGATGACCGTCGTGTGGTCGCGGCCGCCGAAGTGCCTGCCGATGCGGGGCAGCGACGAATCAGTGAGCTCGCGTGACAGGTACATGGCGACCTGTCGCGGGTAGACGATGTTCTGCGAGCGCCGGTCGCCGATGAGCTCTTCCTTTGAGAGTCCGAAGCGCTCAGAGACTTCGTCCTGGATCCGCTCGATCGAGACCTGAGCCGGCTCACCCTGCGGAAAGACGTCACGCAGGACGTCCTGGGCGAGATCGACGGTCATCGGCCGCCCGGTCAAAGAGGAGAACGCGACGACGCGGGTCAATGCCCCCTCGAGCTCGCGAATGTTCGTGGACACGCGTCCCGCGATGAACGTGAGGAGCTGCGGATCCGCCACCTGGATCCCGTCTGTCCGCACCTTCTTCTGGAGAATTGCGATCCGTGTCTCGAGGTCCGGCGGCTGGATGTCCGTCATCAGGCCCCACTCGAAGCGTGAGCGCAGCCGCTGCTCGAGAGTCGCGATCTGGCGCGGTGGTCGGTCGGACGAGATCACGATCTGCTTGCCGGCTTCGTAGAGCGTGTTGAACGTGTGGAAGAACTCCTCCTGGATGCGCTCCTTGTGCTCGAGGAACTGGATGTCGTCGATCAGGAGAACGCCGAACGTCCGGTAGCGCTGCTTGAAGCCCTCGATGCGCTTGTCACGAAGCGAGTTGATGAAGTCGTTCATGAAGCGCTCGCTCGTCACGTAGCAAACGGAGAGATCGCGCGAGTGCTCGCCGATGTAGTGGCCGATCGCCTGGAGGAGGTGCGTCTTGCCGAGCCCGGTGCTTCCGTAGATGAACAACGGGTTGTACGCCTGGGCCGGCGCCTCCGCCACCGCGAGCGCAGCCGCGTGGGCGAACCGGTTCGACGAGCCGATGACGAACGAGTCGAAGTTGTACCTCTCGTTCAGACCCTCGACGCGGGGTTGTTCGTCGACCTCGAGTTGGGGCTCGGGGCTCACTCCGTCACTCTCGACGTGGCGGACCGAGAGGTCGATGCGGCGCTCCTGTCCCGTTGCGTCGCGGACGGCGGCGTTGATGAGGCCGAGGAAGTGGCTTTCGATCCACTCTCGCGTGAAGTCGTTCGGGACCGTGAGCGTGAACGACTCGTCCGATAGGTCGAGGCCCTCAGCCTCGGAGAACCAGGTGCGATAGGTCTTGTCATTGAGGGCGGCTCGCAGACGCTCCGAAACCTCGGTCCACAGACCCTCTGCAGTTAGCAACTGCTGTCCTTCCACGCCGGTTGGTCGTCCTCCTCCGCGCTGCCGGAAGTGGCGAGCATAGCACTGTGGAGAAGCGGGTTCAAAGGCCTCACCTGACCCGCCGAGTGTCCAAAAACGGGTGAATTTGCAGGGCTTTTCAATTCGTCCCCAGCCCACTCCACAGATGTGGAAAGCGTCCGAACTCGCGCTGTATTCACTGGGGAAAACGCGTGACTCGCAGGGCGTTTCCACCGGGCGTGTTGCCCGTTCAGGCTGTGGAAAAACTGATACGAGATTGTCTCTCTATACTGCCCGGCGCCCACCGGGCGACCCCCAATTTCATCCTCTCACTGGAATCGTGAAACGGACCTATCAGCCCAACGTGCGTCGACGGAAGCGTCGGCATGGCTTCCGCCAGCGGATGTCTTCGAAGGCCGGCCGCGCCATCCTGAAACGGCGGCGCGCGCGCGGCCGGAAGCGCCTCTCCGCGTAGCGGGCGCCGCCCCGCAGCCGTGCAACGCCGCCACCGCCTCTCCCGCTCGCGCGACTTCGACACCGTCTACCGGCACGGCCGTTCCGTCTCGACCCGCTACCTCGTCCTCTACCGGTTCGATCGAGAGTATGACGAGGGCGGTGACGTGCGCCTCGGGATCGCGATCCCCAAGAAGATCGGGAGCGCGGTGACCCGCAACCGGATCAAGCGCCGTCTCCGCGAGGGCTGGCGTGAGCTCATCGCCGACGTGCCGCCCGGCACGGACTACGTCCTGCTCGTGCGGGCGCCCCTCGGCGAGGCCGAGGAGAGCCGCGGCGCCGAGTGGATGCGCGAGCGTCTCGAGGAAGTTCTCGGCAAGGCACGCGCGTGAGGTACGTCGGGATCGCAGGCGTGTACGCCTACCGCTACTCGCTGGGTGCGCTCTTCCCTGCGACGTGCAAGTACCACCCGTCCTGCTCGCAGTACGCCATCGACGCCCTGCGTCAGTACGGACTCGTGCGCGGGACGATCCTCGCCGCCTGGCGGCTTCTCCGCTGTAACCCCTGGAGCCACGGCGGGCTGGACAAGGCCGAGGACCAGAAGCTGTTTCGATGATCGCCTTTCTCAGCATCCTCTCGCCGATCGAGGACGTCCTCACCTGGGCGCTCGAGGGGCTCCACACGACCTTTGGCCTCACCTGGGCGTGGTCGATCGTCGCGCTCACGATCACCGTCCGGATGCTGCTCGTCCCGCTGACGGTCCGGCAGATCCATTCGATGCAGCGGATGCAGGAGCACCTGCCGGAGATGAAGGCGATTCAGAAGCGCTACAAGAACGACCGCCGGAAGCAGAACGAGGAGCTCATGAAGTTCTACAAGGAGAACCAGATCAATCCGGCCTCCTCGTGCCTGCCAATCATTCCGCAGATTCCGATCTTCTTCGCGCTCTACTTCGTGTTGCGCGACTTCGACGACGAGATCTATCCGCTTTATCCCGAGTCCGACCTTGGTTGGCTCGGCTTCGTCCCGGACATCACGGCGAACATCACCTCGGACTGGTCCGGCTACGTGCTGCTTGCCGTCTACGTGGCCAGCCAGGTTGCTTCGACCTGGTTCATGCCGACGCAGAGCAAGGGCCAGCGCGTGATCTTCCTGATCCTCCCGTTCGTCTTCGCGTTCTTCATCCTCGACCCGCCCGGCGGCACCGTGTTCCCGGTTGGTCTGCTCATCTACTGGATGACGACGAACCTCTGGACCGTCGGTCAGGGAATCGTGACCCGTGGGCTTCGCCAGAAAACAATGCCCGAGGCCCTCAAGCGCTCGTCGCGGACTCCTCCAAAGACCGAGCAGGCGGATGGGGCCGCCCCTGTCGAGCCGGACGGCGCGGAGCCGGCGCCGAAGCCGGCGGGACAGCCCCGTAAGGTCAAGCGAAAGAAGAAGAAAGGTGCGCGCCGGTGACCGAAGGCTTGAGCGTCGAGGCGACGGGCGAGACCGTCGGCGAGGCCAAGTGGGCAGCGTTGCGCGAGCTCGAGCGGATGAATCCCGGGCTCGACAAGGGCGCGGTCGAGTTCCAGGTGGTGGCAGAGGGCGAGCGCGGGCTGCTCGGCGTCGGCTACACGCCGGCCCGTGTGGTCGCGACGGTTGCCGAGGATGGGGCCGTGGGCCCTGCCGACGAGCCGCCCGCGGACGAGAGCGAGCTCGCCTCCCTCGTGCGCGAGCTGGTCACGCACATCACGGCCGGCATGGGCGTCCAGTGCCGGGTGGACATGCACGAGCGGGAGGACGCAGTCGTGGCGACCTGTTCCGGGCGGGACCTCGGCTTGCTGATTGGGCGCCACGGTCAGACGATCGACGCCGTCCAGTACCTGGTGAACGCAATCCTGGCGCGGCGGATCCCGGGAACGCCGGCGATCGTGGACGCAGCCGGCTACCGGGCTCGGCGCGAAGCGTCGCTCAGCGCGATCGCGCGGCGCGCAGCCGATGACGCCCTCCGGCGCGGCGATCGCGTCGAGCTCGAGCCGATGACGGCCGTCGAGCGCAAGATCGTCCATCTCGAGCTGAAGGACGCCTCGGGAGTCGAGACGACCAGCGAAGGGACGGAGCCGAATCGCTTCGTCGTCGTCTTCCCCGCTGGTGCCGACTAGTCGGGGAAACCTCCCGGTTTCCCCAGACCCTTTCCACCTGCCCGCCGGCGCGGGCGAGCTCCTTGAGAACTGGCTTCGCGCGGTCCTCGAGACCGCCGGCCTGACCTCGATCCGCGATCCCGACCAGGCTCGGCAAATGCTGCTCGTGGACAGCCTGCGTGGAGTGAACGTCGTGCGGGGGCTCGAAGGGCCGATCGTCGATGTGGGCTCCGGCGGCGGCGCACCGGGAATTCCGCTCGCGGCTGCCCTTCCAGACCGCAAGGTCACCTTGCTGGAAGCCGAGCGGCGCAAGGTGGACTTCCTCGCCGGCTGGCGCGACCGGTTGCCGAACCTCGAGGTCGTGTGGGGCCGGGCGGAGGGGCACGACACCGACGTCTACGGCGTGGCGGTTGCCAAGGCGCTGGCGCCCCCTCCGGTGGCGACAGAATGGCTCCTGCCGCTTGTGCGCCAAGGGGGAGCGGCGGTGCTCTGGGTGGGGCCGTCGGCCGACCTCGGAGCGGTCGCGAGGGTCGCCGACGCCGTCGGCGGAGGCTCGCCCGAAGAGCGCGACGGCCTCGTGGTCATCCCCAAGCGCCTGGCGACGCCCGACGGGTTCCCGCGCCGGCTTGGAATGGCCAGGAAACGTCCGTTGGCCTGAGTAGCGTTGATCCTTCGGTGGCGATCTACGCGCTCGCGAACCAGAAGGGCGGTGTCGGCAAGACGACGACCGCTGTCAACCTCGCCGCATGCCTCGCAGAGGCCGGCGAGCGAACCCTCCTCATCGACCTCGATCCGCAGGCGAACGCCACGTCGGGCCTGGGTGAACGGGCGAATGGGACGTCCAGCTACGACCTCCTCGACGGTGCACAGGCGCTCGACCTCGCGTCGAGCACGAAGTTCGCGAACCTCGAGCTCATCCCGGCCCGCACGGACCTGGCCGGAGCCGCGGCCGAGCTGGCGCAGCGCGGCAACGGCGAGCGCTTCCTGGCCGAGTCGCTCGCGGGCGTCGCCGACCGCTATCGCTTCGTCTTCCTCGACTGTCCGCCCTCGCTCGGCCCGCTGACCGTCAACGCCCTCGCCGCGGCCGACCGGGTGCTCGTCCCCGTCCAGGCCGAGTACTACGCGCTCGAGGGCGTCGCACAGATCCTCGGCTCGATCGAGGCCGTCCGCGCGCGGCTCAACCCCAGGCTGACGATCGCCGGCCTGCTCCTCACGATGGTCGACGGCCGGACGAATCTCGCCGCCGACGTCGGATCGGAGCTGGAACGCCATTTCGGACCGCTGCTCTTCAAGACCCGGGTTCCGCGATCGGTTCGGATCGCCGAGGCCCCGAGCCACGGTCTGCCGGTGATCGCATACGACCGCACCTCCCCGGGCGCCGACGCCTACTGGAAGGCGGCGATGGAGCTTGTCGAACGCGCCTAGCCCACGCAGGGGCCTCGGTCGCGGGCTCGAGGTGCTGATCGGTGGCCAGCCGACCGCCGAGCTCGCGAACCTTCCAATCGGCCTCGTTCACGCGAATCCGCGTCAGCCGCGCCGCCGGTTCGACCACGAGACGACGGCGGGCCTCGCCGAGTCGATCAGGGCCCAGGGAGTCGTCCAGCCGGTGGTCGTCCGGTCGCGTCGCGAAGGCGGCTACCAGCTCATCGCCGGCGAGCGTCGCTGGCGCGCCGCGCGGGAGGCGGGGCTGGAGACCATTCCGGCGGTCGTCCGAGAGAGCGGCGACCGCGAGGCGCTGCTGCTCGGTCTCGTCGAGAACGTGGCGCGCGAGCAGCTCTCGCCCGTCGAGGAGGCGCGGGCCTACGCGCTGCTCGTCGACGAGTTCGAGCTCGGTCTCGGCGAGATCGCCGACCAGGTCGGGCGGTCGAAGCCGTCGGTCTCGAACCGGATGCGCCTGCTGGACCTCCCCGAAGACGTGCTCGCGATGCTCGAGCGGGGCGAGCTCAGCGAAGGCCATGCACGAGCGGTCCTCGCCGTCCCGGATCACGAGGATCGCCGCCGCCTGGCACGAGAGATCGTCCGGCGCGGGCTGTCCGTGCGGGAAGCCGAGCGCGCCGCCCGGTGGGCCGGCGCCCGGCGCAGGCCCCGGAGAGCTGCTCGCGCGCCCGTCGATCCAGTCCTTTCCGACCGTGCACGGATAGCAGGAGAGCGCCTGACGGGCCGCTCCGTTCGGGTCCGGAGCGGGCGGCTCGAGATTGCCTTCGCCGACGAGGTCGAGCTCGCGGAGCTCGTCGAAGCCTTGGAGAGCGCGGTCGGAGGCTAGGCCGTAACCACAGAGCGGGGACGTTCGTTGTCCCCTTGATGCTCGGACTCTCGCCTCACGACATCGAATGGCTCGAGACGATCTCGCAGGACGAGGATGCCCGCGCGCTGTTCCTTCGCATGGCCGCCCTCTCGCAGGAGGGCCGGCTCGAGCCGTTCCTCACCGAGCTGGCGCGGGACGACGAGCTGGACGAGCAGACGAAGGGCACGTTTGCGGAGCTGGCGGGCGACACCGCTTTCCTGCTCGCGGTCGCGGATTACCTGCGCAAGACCGCCGTCGCCCACTAGACGGCGCCTGCTTCCAGCTGGGGAAACCTTCCGGTTCCCCCAGGCCTCTTCCACGGTGGCACGAGCTTTGCTCGCGCCACATCGCGAAGCGATGGGCGATCGTGGATTCGAACCACGGACCTCCGCCTTATCAGAGCGGCGCTCTAACCAACTGAGCTAATCGCCCGCGCGCGGCGATGGTAGCGCACAGTT
>Ga0126304_10000122_pt1 | contig 24676 bp, 23 predicted proteins | sample Plot25_FD_92538 | JGI IMG/M metagenome (GOLD analysis project Ga0126304, IMG submission 92538) | Serpentine soil microbial communities from UC McLaughlin Reserve, CA, USA - Plot25 | ecosystem: Environmental > Terrestrial > Soil > Grasslands | place: USA: UC McLaughlin Reserve, Lake County... | reverse complement strand
GACGAGGAACATGTCCATGCGCGAGCAGGCCGCATTCCAGACCGCGCGATGACGGAACGCGCGCAGATCGAAATTGCCGCCCAGCTCGCGGTTGATGCGCAGAAGGACATTCAGATTGAAGGCGGCGCTCACGCCAAGCGGGTCGTCGTAGGCCAGCTGCAGGTCGGGTTCGGGTTTGACGAGATCCGCGCCGATGAGGAACGCATCGCCGGGTGCGAGTGAGGCGGCGATGCGGCTGAGCAGTGTTGCGGACCCGCGCTGATCGAAATTGCCGATGTTCGAGCCGAGAAACAGCACCAGCGTGCGGTCACCCGATTCCTGGCGCATGATCGTGTCGTCTTCGACGCGCCCGAACGCGTCGTCTTCGACGCGCATGATCGCGTCGAGGCCGTCCTCGAACGGCGCCTGGTGGGTGACCACGCTGAGGTTGAGGGCGTCGGACAAGGTGTGCGCCGCGCGCTCCAGTGCGCCGGCGGATACATCGACCAGATGCGCGATTAACGGCTCCGATGTGCCGTCGACGAGCGTCTTCAGCTTGCGGCCGTCGCCCGGACCGAGCTCGACGAGGCGCGTGAGGTCCGGCAGGTGAGCGAAGATTTCCGTGCGGTGACGTTCGAGCAGCAGCATCTCGGCGCGCGTGATCGCGTACCACGGGAGTTCGCAGATCGCGTCGAACAAGGCCGAGCCGAGCGCGTCGTAGAGATACATCGACGGCAGTTGCCGGGGCGTAAGTTGCAGATAGTGGCGCACATCCTCTGCAAAGGCCGAGACCATCGTCGATGGAGTCATGGTCGCACGCACCTGAACGTGGCGTAGACGTAGGGATATCGCGGCCGGAACCAGTTGCGGAACGTCGGCCGGATCAACTCGCGCGCCGTCGCCGGTGACGCGCCTTTCATCACGACGTGCTCGCCATCGAAGAAGTCCGCAGAGTACTCCGGATACGAGGGCATCGGGTGGAAACCTGGGAACGGTGCGAAGACCGTGTTCGTCCACTCCCAGCCGTTGCCGACGAGATCGTCCACGCCCCAGGCGCTGCGGCCGGCTGGACGCGATCCGGCGGGTTCGGGATCCCAGCTCGCGAAATCGAAGACGCCATGATCGCGTGACGGAATCGCCTCGCCCCACGGATACCTGCGCTCGATGCCGTCAGATGTGCCGTATGCCGCACGCTGAAACTGCGCCTCGGTCGGCAGGAGCCATCCGCGCCACTCGGCATAGGCGCTGGCGTCCGCGTGGCTGACATAGACCGGCCACGACAGCGGCAGCGGAATCAGATCGAACATGCCGCGCCAGTACCACGCGTCACCGTGCCGCTCCCAGAACAGCGGCGCCGGTCCGCCCTGGTTCACGAACTCGAGATAGTCGGTGTTGGTGACGTTGTGCCGCTGCAGTGTGAACGCTGCGACATCGGCGGCAAGATGCGGTCGCTCGTTGTCCCATCCGAAGCGAAGTGCATCGTCGTCGAGCCCGAGCGTCACGCGGCCGGCCGGAACCTCGATCCACTCCTGCGCGGGTACGACGCCGTCGACCACCGGCTGATAGTCCTGCGGACGGCGCTTCTGATCGAGGGGAAGGCGATGCCACATGTAGAGCAGCGTCTCCTGATGCATCGCCTCGTGTTCGAGGATGGTGAAGGCGGCCTCTGCTCGGTTCAGCAGCGGATCGCCCGGCCGGTCGAGATCATCGCGCTCGAGCGCCGCACGAACGTGGCGGTCGGCTTCGGCGGCAAACTGCTGCACCGTCGCGCGGGACGGCCATTGATGTCCGCTGCTTCGTGCGGCCTGATCTTCCGATGGGTCGATGCCGCGCGCGAACAACATTTCGAGGCCAGCGTCGATGCTGGGGCCGCCAAGGGCGCGCTTGACCAGTGTGTTGAAACTGAAAGCCGGCAGGTGGCCTTCGTAAAAGACGATCGGATGGCGGAGATCGATGGGACGGCTGTAGTACGCCGTGTCTGCAACGAGATCGAACAGCCGCTGTGATCGCGTGCGGTTCCGCGAGTACCAGTCGCTGAATCGTTCTGACGACGCCGTGCCACGCATGTGATCGCGGCTGGCCGCTCGGGCGGTCATGGATCGAGCGTATCATGCGCGCTCGGCATGCAAACTCATCCACCGTTATGTAACAACCCGGCAAACGGATTGCTTGACTGCGGCGCCTGGAGGACACATGGCCGTTGACGTGCGCAAAGGGCAGGGCGACGTGAAACTCACACGCGAGGAGTTCGAACGTCGCTTGCGCGAACGGTTCTACGATCCCGACTTCGAGAAGGTCGCGGGCCAGATTGCGGACGTCATCGACGTCGCGTGGAAGGCCTACGACGAGTACCACAAGAGCCCACGCACGCGAAAAGCCGGACCGGGTTTCGCGAACCCGGATTTCGAGCTCGCGGTCGAATGGCTCGAGACGCGCGAGCAGATTCACCAGGCCACGCGTCAGCACACTGATGCCAGCCGCCGCGGCCGCGTGCTGATCGTCAGCGGCGCGGCACGGCACGATCAGACGTGTCCGGGCGAGATGTCAAAGACCTTCCGGCTGGCCTCACTTGCCCGCGAAGAAGTCGAGCGCGCGGGCGTCGAGTGCGATTTTCTCGATCTGAGTCTGCTCACCGCACAGTACGGCCGGCAGATACTTCCTTGCAAAGCGTGTGTATCCACGGCGATGCCGCTCTGCCATTGGCCATGTTCGTGTTATCCGAACCATGCCATGGGTCAGGTGAATGACTGGATGCACGAACTGTATCCGCGCTGGGTCGCGGCGCACGGCGTGATGATCGTCACGCCGGTGTACTGGTATCAGGCGCCAAGCGTGCTGAAGCTGATGATCGATCGGCTGGTGTGCGCAGATGGCGGCAACCCGGATCCGACGACGACACGCGGGAAGGGTGTGCAGGAGGCGAAGGAGCTCGAGCTCGCGGGATGGAATTATCCCCGCCATCTCGCCGGGCGCGTCTTCGCCGTCGTCGTTCATGGCGATGCGGTGGGCGCGGAAACGCTTCGTCGCTCGTTGAGCGACTGGCTGTGCGACATGAAGCTGGTGCCGGCGATGCGGCAAGGCGGGATCGATCGGTACATCGGCTACTACGAGCCATATGCGACGAGTCACGCGGCGCTCGACAAAGATACTGCCGTGCAGCAGGAGGTACGTAATGCGGCGAAGGCGGTCGTCGAAGCCGTCGCGCTCACACGCGCCGGACACTTCCCGCAGCCGGAGCCGGATAACGATCCACGACCGAAGTAAGAGTTGTAGTCCGGCTATAGCCCGACCTTCGATAGTCGTGCTCCGACGGCGCTGCGATCCGGCAGGCCCACAGCCAATGATGTCTCCGCGTCCGCGGGCCTCCGCGTTGCGCGAGACACGCGAAGTCAGCTCGGAGATAATCACGCCATGCCTCACGACGCCATTCGCGATCACCTCGTCCGCGTGCTCGACTGGGAAGAGGCGCACGTTGGATTCGACAAGGCCATTGACGGCATTCCCGCCGACAAGCGCGGTGTGAAAGCGCCGGGGTTCGAGTACTCGGCGTGGCAACTGCTCGAGCACATGCGCCTCGCGCAGGACGACATCCTCGACTTCTGCGTGAACCCCAAGTACGTGCACACCATGAAGTGGCCAGACGATTACTGGCCGGCTGCAGAGCCACCGAGCGCGAACGCGTGGAAGGAGAGCATTGCCTCATTTACGCAGTCGCGCGACAAGATCAAGGCGGTGGCCCGCGACGTTGAAGATCTGACGGCGAAAGTGCCCACCGGCAAGGCCAACCAGACGTACCTGCGCGCAATTCTCCTTGTCATCGACCACTCGGCCTATCACGTTGGTCAATTGATCGCGTTGCGCCGAGCACTCGGCATCTGGAAGTGATCCGTTCTCGCGTCCGTGTCTGGCGAGGTCGAGCGCGCCGCACAGCTGTGGTCACGACGTTCCGTCACTGTTAAATCTCTCCACGCCTGAGTCAGACGTCACGCCGCGTTCATCACATCGTGGCAGACTACCGGTTTGAAACAACGGGAGGTATTCGATGAGTGTTGCGACATCGACCCTGCTGGGACGGCCGCTGTGGTACGAGCTGATGACCACGGATATGAAAGGGGCCGAAGCGTTCTACCGAAACGTGGTTGGCTGGTCAACGAAGCCATTCGAGGGCGCGGGCCAGCCGTACACGATGTTCAACCGCGGCACTGATGCGTCGTCTGTGGGCGGCGTGATGACGAAACCCGACGAGGTGAAGGCACCGCCGTTCTGGGCCATGTATATCGGAGTGCCGAAGCTCGAGGAAGCAGTGGCGCAGATCAAGAAACACGGTGGCCGGACGCACACCGAAGTCATTACGGTGCCAAACGTCGGCCGCATGCAGTTGATGGAGGACCCGCAGGGCGCGGTGTTCTACATCATCGAACCGTCAAGCAGCGAGCAACGTCCGGAGAACGCGCCCGAGGTTGGCGAGGCGTCGTGGCACGAGCTGATGACGACCGACTGGAGCGCTGCGATGAAGTTCTACGAGCAGGTGTTCCACTGGCAACCGAGCGAGAAGATGGACATGGGGGAGATGGGAACCTACCAGATGTTCAATCGCCCGCACGGCATGATCGGCGGCATCATGAACAAGCCGCCGCAGATGGCCAATGTGCCACCGAACTGGCAGATCTACTTCCGCGTGCCCGACGTACACGCTGCCGCAGAGCGCGTGAAGGCGAACGGTGGACAGATTCTCAATGGGCCGATGGAAGTGCCTGGGGGCGACTGGGTGGTCAACGCGATGGATCCACAGGGAGCGGCCTTCGGACTGCATTCGAAGAAGGCCGGATAGCGGCGTCAGTCGCGGGCGATCATCGCCTGGAAGTCCTCGTACCGCATGCCGATGTTCTGGTGAAATGCCGTGGCGAATGCGGCACCACGCGCGAGGTCCTGCAGCAGCGTGACGACAGCCGCCGCGCTGCGTAGCTCCGTCATGCGGCGGACGGCCTTCGCGCTGAGCGCGTACGCGACCTCAGCATCCTCACCGGAAAGGCCGGAGAAGCTGCGGTGCAGTTGCTGCAGCGCTGGCCGCGCCCGTGTCGCGGCCAGCACACGCTCCGCCTCTTCAGCGCCGCCGCGCTCCAGGTGCGTCGCTAGTCCTTCATTGAGCCACACCGGGACATTTCGCCCACCGAGCATGAGGACGACAGCGTGCACGAACTCGTGACCGAGCACGCGATCGAGCTCCTCGGTCTGCTCGAGCGCTCCACGCATCGGCACATGAATGCGGCCGTCATATGCCGCTGCCGTCCATGACGGCATGCGCGTGATGTCGCGGAATTGCTGCTCGGTGTAGAGCACGACGGTGATCGGGTTTGGCGGATACGCCGTGAGCGTCTGGCCGATCCGCCAATACTGCTCTTCGAGCCGATCGACGGCGCGTCGGGCGAGCAGTTCATCCCCTGGCCCCTCGAACCGCACCGCGAAGTGGGCGCCGCGCGCCTCGTAGAAACGGCTCTGGAGCGACGTCTCTTTCTGCCACTCGCCAAGCCGCGCTTCGATCTCGGTGGCCCCCGGCGCATATTTCAACGCCGCTTCGTAGACCTCGATGGCTTCCTTCAACCGGCCGGCGCGATAGTGCAGCTCTCCCAGCCACTCCGACGCGCCTCGATACCGCGGGTTGAGCCTGAGCGCTTTCTCGAACCATTCCTGTGCGTCGGCATTGCGTCCGAGCATGAACGCCGCCATCCCGGCGCCGAAGCGCAGGCTCGGGTCGCGCGGAAGGATTGCCGACGCCGCGGTGAAGGTATCGAGCGCATCGCCGAAACGCCGCTCGTCCAGCGCCTTGGCTGCTTCCTGCGCCAACGCCGCAGGATCCCCCCTCGGGCCCGATTTGGCGGTCGCACTGCCAGGAAGACTGAGTGCCAGCAGGCAGACGATGAGCGTAAACGGGTTTCGCACGACAGCGCCTGCTGCAAGAAAGGCACCTCAGCGCGCGCAGTGACTGAATCGAATGATTTGCCGCCGGAGTGGTCGGACAGCCGGCCAGATTCCGGACGGCTCCAGAGTAAGTTCCGCCTGGGCACAGACTCCCGAACTCGGATTACGATGCCTATATCCAGCGTGAACTCACGACTCTCGCAGCTTCAGCCGTATCCCTTTGAGAAACTACGGGCGCTGCTGGCCGGCCAGGCGCCGGCTGGCCGCCCGATTCCGCTGTCCATTGGCGAACCGCAGCACGCGACGCCTGAACTGGTCCGCCAGGCGATTGCCAATCATCTCGACGGACTCTCGTCGTATCCCGCAACGGCGGGGCACGAGCACGTGCGCCGCGCCATCGCGGCATGGTTCCAGCGGCGCTACACACTGAAACCGCTGGATTTGCGCCAGGTGCTGCCGGTCAACGGCACGCGTGAAGCGCTGTTTGCCTTCGGCCAAGCGGTGATCGATCCGGCACGTGCGAACCCGGTTGTCGTGTCGCCGAACCCGTTCTATCAGATCTATGAGGGCGCGGCGCTGCTCGCCGGCGCCGAGCCGCTGTTTCTCAATCAGACCGAGGACACTGGCTTCGCGTTGGACCTCGATTCGTTGACGAAACAGCAGTGGGCGCGCACCCAGTTGCTCTATGTATGCTCGCCGGCCAACCCGTCGGGCCGCGTGCTGACGCTCGACGAATGGCGCGCCCTCTTCGACCGCGCCGACACGTACGGTTTCGTGATCGCATCCGATGAGTGCTACTCGGAGATCTACGACGAGCGGCCGCCGCTCGGCGCGCTCGAGGCCGCACAGCGGCTTGCACGCGACGGCTTCCCGAACCTTGTCGTTTTCAACAGCCTGTCGAAGCGATCGAATGCGCCTGGGTTGCGGGCGGGTGCGGTCGCGGGCGATGCGAGGCTCCTCGAGCGGTTTCTGCTGTATCGCACCTATCACGGATGCGCGATGAGCCTGGTCGTCCAGCAGGCCAGTATCGCGGCCTGGAACGATGAGGCGCATGTCGCCGACAATCGCCGGCAGTATCGCGAGAAGTTCGACACGCTCGTCCCGATGCTGCAGCCGGTGATGCACGCACCGCGCCCGGAGGCGGGCTTCTACCTCTGGGCACGAATTCCCGGTGGAGACGACGAAGCGTTTGCCAAAGCGCTGTTCGCGGAGACGCACGTTACGGTGCTTCCCGGACAATATCTGGCGCGCGACGCACACGGCACCAACCCCGGACGTGGTTATGTGCGCATGGCGCTCGTGCCGGCGCTGACCGATTGCCTCGAGGCAGTCCAGCGCATTATCGCGTTCTCTCACAGCTATGCCGACTGACATGACTCACGTACTGGAATCACTGATTGACGAAGCCTTTGAACGCCGCGCCGAGATCACGTCTGGTAAGGTGCCTGCGGAACTCTCGAACGCGCTCGAGCAGATTGTTGACGGGCTGAACACGGGCACGTTCCGCGTCGCCGAGAAGATCGACGGCACGTGGGTGACGCATCAGTGGTTGAAGAAGGCGGTACTGCTGTTCTTCCGCGTGCACGACAATCGCGTAATCGACGGCGGCGAAACGCGGTACTTCGACAAGGTGCCGATGCGCTTCACCGGCTACACCGATGCGCAGTTCAGGCAGGCCGGTATCCGCATCGTGCCGCCGGCCGTGGCGCGCACCGGCAGCTATCTCGGAAAGAACGTCATCATGATGCCGTCCTACGTGAACATCGGCGCTTACGTCGATGACGGCACGATGGTGGACACCTGGGTGACGGTCGGTTCGTGCGCGCAGATCGGCAAGAACGTTCACCTCTCGGGCGGCGTTGGCATCGGCGGCGTGCTCGAGCCGCTGCAGGCCAACCCGACGATCATCGAGGATGGCTGCTTCATCGGCGCACGCTCGGAAGTTGTTGAAGGCGTGATCGTCGAAGCCAACTCGGTGCTCGCCATGGGGACATTCATTAGCCAGAGCACCAAGATCTACGACCGTGCCTCAGGTGAGATCTCGTACGGCAGAGTGCCGGCGGGATCGGTCGTCGTGCCAGGCAGCCTGCCCTCGTCCGACGGCACGTACTCGCTATCGTGCGCCGTGATCGTCAAGCGCGTGGATGCCCAGACTCGAGCCAAGACGTCCATCAACGAGCTGCTTCGCTCGTGAGCGAAATCCAGCACGACACGCTGCAACTCGCGAAAGCGTTGATCGCGTGCCGCTCGATCACGCCTGCAGACGGAGGGGCCCTGGCGCTGCTCGCGACTCGTCTGACGGCGGCCGGCTTTCGGTGCGAGCGCCTCGACCGCGGATCGGTGAGCAATCTGTGGGCGCGATGCGGCGACTCGGGTCCGCTCGTCTGTCTTGCTGGCCATGTGGACGTGGTACCACCGGGTCCGATTGGAGAGTGGACGAACGATCCCTTCATACCCACCGAGCGTGACGGCGAGCTCTATGGTCGCGGCGCCGCGGATATGAAGAGCTCGGTTGCCGCCATGGTGACAGCCGCCGAACGCGTGGTGCGCGGCGGCAGCGGCGGATCGATCGCAATCCTGCTGACCTCCGACGAAGAAGGCGACGCCGTGGACGGCACCGCCGCCGTCGTCTCGATGCTGCGCGAGCGCGGCGAGACGATCGACACGTGCATCGTCGGCGAGCCGACGTCTACGGAGCGGTTCGGCGACACAATCAAGAATGGCCGCCGTGGATCGTTGAACGGCCGCCTGCGGGTGCGCGGTCAGCAGTGTCACATCGCCTACCCCGAGCGCGGCCGCAATCCGATCCACGACGCGACACCGGCGATTGCCGCACTCGTGTCAACGGAATGGGATCGCGGCAACGAATACTTTCAGCCCACCAGCTTTCAGATCTCCAACGTCCACGCTGGGACCGGTGCGAGCAACATCATTCCCGGCACGCTGGATGTGGCGTTCAACTTTCGGTTCTCGCCTGAGTCAACCGCGCAGGTCGTGCAGGCTCGTGTGCGCGAGGTCCTCGACCGCTGCAACCTACAGTACGAGCTCGAATGGACCGTGATCGGCGAACCGTTTCTGACGCGTCCGGGTCGGCTCGTTGATGCGTTGATTGCGTCAGTGGAGTCGGTCGCCGGCGTGCGCCCGGCGCTGTCCACCGGTGGCGGGACGTCAGATGGACGATTCCTGGCGAGGCTGGCGCGAGAAGTCGTCGAGTTCGGGCCGCTCAATGACTCGATCCACAAGATCGACGAACACGTTCACATTGCCGACCTCGAGCGGCTGTCAATGATCTACGAACGAACCGTGAAGAGACTTTGGGAGGCATTTGCTCGATCATAGGAACGTGGCCGGTGTCCACACTGCTCGAGTAGTGGCGAAAGCAATCGTCGTGCTGACGATGGTCGTGGCGAGTGCCTCGGCCCAGTCCGACCCGAAGACGACGATGCTCGCACGCGCTGGCTGGGACGCCCTTGCACGCAATGAGCCGCGCGAGGCGGCCAACGCCTTTCGCGAGGCGATCGCACGCGATCCGAGAAATGCGGATCTTCATTTCGGCGCAGGAACAGCTGCGTTCCTCGAGCGCCTCGACCAGGATGCACGTGCCGCGCTCGAGCGCGCACTCGGACTGGATCCCACGTTAGCCCGTGCGCGCGAGCTCCTCGGACTGGTGCTGTATCGAAGCGGCGATGTGCTTGCCGCCGTACGCGCGTACGAGGGCTTGCCGGCCGCGCCCGAATACGAACCGGCGCGCGTGAGGCTCGAGCGCTGGCGCCGCGAGGCCGATCTGCACAGCCGTATGACCAGCGTTGCCGGAGCGTGGTTCACAGTGTCGTTTGAAGGCGAGGCCGACGCTGAGCTGGCGGCGCGCGCGCTCGCCTCGGTCGAACGAGCCGCCGACCGCATCGGCCAAGTCCTCTCCGCCTATCCGATCCAGCCGATCTCGATCGTGCTCTACACGACCGAACAGTTTCGCGATATCACGAGGGCCCCGATCTGGGCGGGCGGCGCCTATGACGGTACGGTGCGAGTCCCGATGCGCGGTGCGCTCGCCAACCCGCAGGAGTTGGATCGCGTGCTCGCGCACGAGTACACGCACGCGCTCGTGCACAGCCTCGCTCCGCGAAACGTTCCCGCGTGGCTGCACGAAGGACTGGCCGCAGCACTGGAAACCGACCTCGATCAGGTGAGCGGCGCCGCTATTCGTGAGCCACTGCCCGCCGGTGCTCTTGCCGCATTGCAGACGTCATTCGGCAGGTTCACAGGCGAGCAGGCCAAGCTGGCCTACGAGGCGAGCGCTCGCGCGGCTCGCCAGCTTCTCGACGAGGCGGGGGGATTTGCAGTCGCCAATCTCCTTCGCGATCTGGGACAGGGCGTCGATTTCAATGAGGCGTTTCTGCATCGGATTCAGCGGCCGTTCGAGTCATTCGACGCCGATCTCTCAACGCCCCGCTGATCCGTCGCTTCGCGGCAGCATCTTCGACGAGACGGAAACGCGATACAGTTTCTTCGGATGAAACTGATGCGCCTGGTCCCGCTGTTGGTAATCCCCGCAGGCCTGGCTGTCGCGCTTTCGGGCCGAACGGCCGCGCAATCGACTGAGCCCCTCGATAGCGCGACTTGCGGTTGCCCACGGTGGACGGGCGCGATCGCGTTGGCATGGACGTTTCGATGACGCACGCGGACGAGGTGCTGGACAGCCGTCTCAAGACGCTGCTGCCCACCGAGTACCAAGAGACGTACGAGCAGATCGAGCCGAAGCCGATGCGATCCGCTGGCTTGAAGTACGACGCCGACGGCCAGGTCGCGTGGGATCAGATCTGGGGAAGTTTTTGCGATCTGGCAATGGCGGGCGGGCCGCCGCACAAAGGCCGGCTGCTCGAACCCGGCACGCAGGCCGACATCGATGCGGCATTCGATCGCTACGACGAGGTCGCCGAAGAGATCTGCCGCGGCATCAGGATGGTCAGCGGACTTCGCGCCTATGTCGCGCCGGATCCAGGCTGGATCTGCGTGACGTGTCACGGCGATGCGATGGCCGGCTGGCTCGTGCGCGCGATCGCCATGGAGAACGTCGCCGTGCGTCGTCGCGGCGCGATTCTCGAACTGCCGGTGTCGCCGCACTTCCGGCTCGAGAAGGAGATCAAGAACGTCATCACCGTGATCGCCAAGACGTGTCACTACTGGTTGGGACACATTCCTGCAGATCAGCAGCGGGCGATCGCCGATCTATTCAACGTGATGGCAATAGAATCGCCACTCATCGAGCCCGAGCTCTCGAGTGCCGGCGCGGCGAAGAGTCGCGACCTGGTCTTGCATCTCGCCGAACAGATTCACCACGCGACCGGGCTCCAGCCCTCGTCACAGCGCTACCCAGGCTGGCTCGGCCTCGAGTGCCCGAGCGTCCGGTGTGCGGTGTGGATGATGCGCGCGCTGGTCGCGAGCAACATTCTCTCGCGGCGTGAGGATGCGGTGCTCTTCGTGCCGGTCAACCCGTCCACCGATCCGCGGGGCGCATTCGTCGCCGACGCAGTGCTGCGGACGCATCAATGCGCCTCGGCGAAGGGAATTGGCTGAGTTTTTGAGCGCGCCGCGCCGCTGAACTGCCACTAGAATCCCTGCATGCCTGCTTCGATTGACCGTCGCCACTTCATCGCCGCTCTGCCTGCGCTGGCCCTCGCACCCAGAGTGCTGGCCCAGATGCCCGCGAAGTTCCGCGTCAACGGCTTGAGTCAGATCACGCTGACTGTTTCGGATGTCGCGCGATCACTCGACTTCTATCAGGGGCTATTCGGCATGCCCGTGCAGGCGCGTCAGGGATCCGACGTGCTGCTGCGCATCGGCAGTGGCCCACGGTTCATCGCGCTGCGTCAGGCCGCCGCGGGCGAGAAGCCCAGCATCAGCGCGCTCGGCTTCGGTGTACAGGATTTCTCGATCGATCGCGCGGTGCAGACGCTCACGGCGAACGGCTTCACTGCCGCACCTGCAGGTGCGCAGAAGCCCGCACCGAAGCAGACAGTCATTCGTACGCGGCGCGCCAATGAGGGCGGATCGCCGGATGGCAGCACCCGCGATTTGTTCGCCGCCGATCCGAGCGGCATCGTGTTTCAGTTGCACGACGTGAACTACTGCGGCGGCAGCGGCGCGCTTGGCACCATGTGCGCGAGGCCCGAGCCATCCTCAAAGAAAGGCATCATCGCCCTCAAGGACACCAGTCACTTCACGATCGCGGCGAGCGATCCGACGACCGTGCAGATGTATCTCGACCTGTTCGGCTTCAAGCCGATGGTGTATCAGGCGCAGACGCCCGCATGGCAGGTCGGCAATGGCGTTCACTTCCTGATGTTCATCGGCGGCGGCGGTCCGACGCGCGGCGGCGCTGCCGGTGCTGCTGCGCCTCCGCCCGGCGGGCGTGGTGGCGGTGCGCCCGGAGGCGCCCCTGCGCGCGCGGCCGGGATTGATCATGCGTGCGTGGCGATGGAGAACTTCGATTCTGCAGCGGTCACCAAGCTGCTCGTCGGCCACGGACTCAAACAGCAGGAAGGACAGGGACGTACGCCGCTCGTCACCTACATCTCGCTGCGCATGCCGAATCGCGGCGGCGCGGAAGGCGGCACACCCGAGCTGTACTTCACCGACCCGGACGGGCTCGCGATTCAGCTGCAGGACGTGAAGTATTGCGGTGGCGGGGGATATCAGGGCGAGCTCTGTCCGGCGCTGCCTTCTGCATAGGTCTCGCGTTCAACTGCCGGACGTGGAATACTCCTCCGGCGGGGAATCGTGGGCGATGTGTGTGTTCGCTGCGGCCTTCCCGTAGACCGAACCCACATTCAGACGACGTCACTCGTTCGTCCGCGAGGTTTCCCGTGGTTCAACGCACTCTTCATTTTTTCGTGCTCGGCCTCGCGGTCGCGCTGCTGCCCGTAGCCGCACACGCGCAGGCGTCAATCGCTGGTGTCGTGACCGACGCGTCCGGCGCGGTGCTTCCCGGCGTTACAGTTGAAGCGTCAAGTCCCGCGCTCATCGAAAAGGCGCGCACGGTCGCCAGTGATGGCAGCGGCCGCTACCGGATCGAGGCGCTACGGCCGGGCGCGTATGTCGTCACGTTCACGCTGACCGGGTTCACGACGGTACGACGTGAAGCGATCGACGTCGTCGGTACGGCGACGACGACGGTGAATGCGGAACTGCGAGTGGGTGCGGTCAACGAGACGCTGACGGTCAGCGGTGCCGCGCCAACCGTGGATACGAGGAGCATCCGGCAGGAGCGCGTGATCAATCGCGAGCTCCTGGACTCGCTGCCATTTGGACGGACGCCGCAGACCGCGGCGCTGCTCACGCCCGGTGCATCGGCCGTCAGCACCTTTGGTGCGATCGAGATCGGCGGCACCAATATCATCATGACCGGCGGCGGCCTGACCAGTGTGCACGGCAGCCGCGGCGGCGATTCGCGCGTCGCGATTGATGGCCTGTCGACGTCCGGCGCAGAAGGTGAAGGGGCGTTCGCGAACCTTCTCGCCAACATCGGCCTGGCGCAGGAGGTGACGGTGAACTACGCAGCCGGCACCGCGGAACAGGGACTGGGTGGTGTGCAGACGAACATCATCCCGCGCGAAGGCGGCAACGATCTCAAGGTGTCGTTCTTTGGCAGCGGCACGACGTCATCGCTGCAGGGCGACAACTATTCGCAGGAACTCAAGGATCGCGGCCTGCGCACACCTAACGGGATCAAGGAGACCTACGACGTGAACCCGGCGGTCGGCGGGCCGATCGCGCGGGCCAAACTTTGGTTTTTCTCGAGCGGCCGCTGGGTGAAGAACGCGAACTACGTCGGCGGGATGTTCTACAACCGCAACGCGGGCAACCCCGCCGCATGGACCTACGATCCGGCGACCGATCGGCGCGCGTTTTCCGATGCGTCGCAGCCCAGCCGCAGCATACGTCTGACGTGGCAGGTGACGCCGAAGAACAAGATCAGTGGCTTCTACGACAGCCAGAATCGTTGCCAGTGTCCCAATCCCGCGGCGACGATTGCCCCGGAAGCCACATCACCAGGCGTGGCTGGCAACCTGCTCTACAGTCCGCTCGACATGTTGTCGTTCGGATGGACGGCGCCGTTGACCAGCCGTCTGCTCGTCGAAGCGCGTTCGGGCACGCGCCGTGAGAGCTACACCTTCGATCCGGAGGATCATCCGTACGTCAATTTGATCAACGTCACGGAGCAGCTCGGCATGATTCCGGGACTGAGCTATCGCGGCGGCGGAATTGGTGCGGCGAATCAGCCATATTTGGATACGGACGGTCTGACCTGGAACACCGTTGGCTCGGTGGCCTACGTCACTGGCAGCCACTCGTTGAAGGTGGGGTTCAGCAACCTCTGGAACAGACGCTTCAACCACTGGGAGCAACGGCGTGCACAGATGGTCGAGCCGGCGTCTGACTATCTCGCCTACCGCTTCAGCAACGGCGTTCCCAATCAAATCACGCAGCGCGCATCGCCTTATGAGCGGCTCGTGAAGCAGCCGTTCGATCTGGGGATCTACGTGCAGGACGCGTGGACGCATCGACGGCTGACGCTGAATGCTGGCCTGAGGTTCGATCACTACAGCAGTTACGCGCCCGAAACGCACCTGGGGCCGGCGACCCTCGTCCCTGCGCGCGACATCACGTTCCCCAAGACTCAGATGCTGTCGTTCAAGGACATCTCGCCAAGGCTCGGCGCCACGTTCGATCTGTTCGGGACGCAGAAGACCGCACTCAGGATTGGGCTGAACAAGTACACACAGGCGCTCGGCACGCAGGTGGGGTTCATGAACGGCACGCTCGATCCGGTATCCAGCCTGGCGCTGTTCGTCACACGCTCGTGGAACGACAGCTTCTTCCCCGTCGGGGATCCGCGGCGCGGGAACTTCGCACCGGATTGCGATCTGGTGAACGTGCAGGCCAACGACGAGTGCGGGATCGTCTCGGATACGAACTTCGGCAAGCCGACGCGCAGCACCACCTCCGATCCGAAGACGACGAGCGGGTGGGGACATCGGCCGTATCAGTGGGAGTTCTCGGCCTCGATCGATCATGAGCTGATGCCGAGGGTCTCAACCTCGTTCGGCTATTTCCGTCGCACGTTTGGCAACTTCACCGTTGTCGACAACCTCGCGTTAGGAGCGTCTGACTTCGGCACATTCTCGGTGACGGCGCCGGCGGATCCCCGACTGCCGGACGAAGGAGGCTACACGATCAGCGGTTTCAAGGATCGCAACCCAGATACCGTCACGCGGCCGGCTGATAACTACGTGCGTCTCGCGAGCGACTACGGCGACCAGTCGCAGGTCTGGAGCGGCGTCGACTGGTCAGTGAACGCCCGGATGATCTCGGGCGTGACCGTGAGCGGCGGGCTGAGTACCGGCCGCACTGAAACCGACAACTGCGAGATTCTTGCGCAGGTGCCGGAAGCCGGGTTGTTCGGCGCGCCGTATTGTCATCAGGTCACCAACTTCCTCACGGACGTGAAGCTGCAGAGCGCCTACACGGTGCCGCGTATCGACGTGCTTCTCGGCGTCAGCTACCGCAACAGCCCGGGGCCGCAGATCGCCGCGAACTATGTCGCCACCAACGCCGCGGTGCAGCCCTCGCTGGGCCGGCCGCTGGCTGGCGGCGCCGCGAATGTGACCGTCAACCTCGTGGAGCCGGGCATCCTGTTCGGCGATCGCCTCAATCAGCTCGATGTGCGGATTGGCAAGGTGCTGCGGGCGAGACGCGTGCGGACGGTGATCAGCTTTGATTTGTACAATGCGTTCAATGGCAATCCGGTACTGACCGAGAACGCGGCGTATCGCGACAGCACGATCAGTGGCTGGCGAATTCCGACGTCGATTCTGCCGGCGCGATTCGCCAAATTCGGCGTGCAGGTGGATTTCTAATGAGCATGATGACTATTCGACACCTGCGGTCTCGTCTCGTGGTGGCAGCGTGCCTGGCTCTCACCGCAGCGACTGCCGTTGGTGCGCAGGGACAAGGCCAGCAGGCGTCCCCGCCGCCCCCGCCGCAACTGTCGGCGCTCTCGAAGGCCAACCTCGCGAAATCCCGGCCCACGCCGCCGTTCGATCTCACTGGCATGTGGCAGCACGATGGGCGAGCCAACACCTGGCGCTTCGTTCCGGAGACGTTCAAGCTGACACCAGCGGCGCAGGTTCACTACGACCTCGGCGTGAAGGCGCTGAAAGACGGCGGCGTCTACCGCGACGACATCGGACAGTGCTGGCCGGCAGGGATGCCGCTCATCATGACCAGAGTGTGGCCGATCGCGATGGTGCAGCTGCCAACGGTGATTTACATGATCAGCCACTTCGAGAACAGTGTGCGGATCATCTATCTCGACGGCCGCCAGCACACCGATGCCGATATCGTCGTGCGGACCTTCAACGGTGAATCGATTGGGCGCTGGGAGAGTGACACGCTGGTCGTGGACACCAAGTACTTTCCCGGTCATCACCACTGGATGGATCAGGGCGGCGCGTCGGTGCCGGTCAGCGAGGACATGCACATCATTGAGCGCTTCAAGATGAGGCCCGACGGGGGCATGGACATCGAGTACCAGATGACCGATCCGAAGAACTGGGAAGGCGAGTGGAAGATGACCAAGACCTTCCGCCGCCGTGAAGAAGTCGATATTACTGAGGTCCAGTGCCTGCCGGACTTGAACGATCATCTGCCGGCCACTCGATCGAAGAACCTGGTGAAGTAATGGATGCATCTCGATCGCAGGAGACCGTCATGCAACGCTCAGTCCTCGCATCTCTCGCGCTCGTCGCGGCGCTCGCTGCGTCCGCTGCGGCGCATCACTCACCGGTCATGTTCGATCGCTCGATCTCGAAGACGCTCGTCGGCACGGTCGTCGAGTTCGCATGGACCAATCCTCACGCCTCGATTCAACTCGACGTGCAGAACGAGAGCGGCAGCGTCGATCGCTGGGGCGTTGAGTTGGGAAGTCCGCAATCGATGGCGCGGAACGGCTGGCGCTCGAACATCATCAAGACCGGCGACAAGGTGACCGTCGTCGTCAACCCCCTGAAGAGCGGAGAGTTCGGCGGCATTTTTGTGTCGATGACGCTGGCTGATGGCCGCAAGCTCGGGGGCCGCGCCGTCGAATAGTCGAACGTCTGCCACTCACGCGTGGCTCAGGCGTCGATACTTCGGAGGCACCACTTCCAGAACCAGTCGCCGACAAACCAGCACACCGTGCCGTGGAGGTTTCGGCGATCGCGCGGATACGCGTGTTCTGCAGCTCCGCACCGCTGCTGCGTAGCCCGGAAATCGCCGAAGCGATCACCTGATCAGCTCGCCTCGGGCTCGGTGTGCACGAGAACGGGCGGTTCGCGCTCCTCGTGGCCGCAATGTGAGCACGTCCACGCGTAGATGTCTGGTAGCCGGCCGGGGTGAGCCGCCTGAGCTGGGGACGCGAAGAGGCTGTTAGCGACACGCTCGTATACCGCCGTCATCTGTCCGCATTCGCTGCACGGCCTCACGTCTCCGGCTTTCGGAAATTCACTCACCTGTGCCATGGGACTCCTCCAGCGATGAAATTGCCTGCAAGTCGTGGCGCAGTCCGAGGCACGACGCTTGCGAAGCGTGTCTCGTCACACGGAGCGGAGGTGGACGTATGCGCTTCTCACTTCTGGAACCCGAGTTCGGCTGGGGCGAAAAGGACGAGCCCGGTCCGCAGACCGAAGACTCGCGTGAGCGCGGTTTCATTCGAGACAAAGACGCGGACGAGAAGATGGGACAGTCCGCGAGTCTCGATCTCGATGACGTCGGCGATGTGGCCGATGAGGGGCCGGGCCGCCGCGGCTAGGACTGACCCGAGGACAACACCCCGATTCTTTTCGACCTGAACGGCGCGCGAGCGGATCGTCTATTCTTTTCCGCATGCGCCAGTCTTCACGAACTGCCGGTCTGTTCGGCTCGGCCGCGGCCCTTGTCTCCGTCGTTGCGTTGGTCGTCGTATCCCCATCCGCGCAATCGCAGCGGTCTGCCGCCAATGATCCGTATCCGACCACGAGCTGGCCAACCAACGGCGGCAATCTCTACAACCAGCGGTACTCGTCGCTCAAGACGATCGATCGCAGCAACGTCGCACAGCTCAAGGGCGTGTGGCGCGCGCGACTGAACGGCTCCGGTACTGCCCCGCAGTACTCCGGTTTCGCGGCACCGATCGTCTACGAAGGCGTCGCCTACATCAGCACGGGCGCTAACGACGTGTTCGCACTGTCGCTCGACGGCGGCGAGATCCTCTGGCAGTACGAGGCGAAGCTCGATCCCAACATCACCTCAGTCTGCTGCGGCTGGAACAACAAGGGCGTCGCCGTCAGTGACGACAAGGTGTTCATCGGCCGGCTCGATGGCCAGCTCGTCGCGCTCGATCGATCGACGGGCAAGGTCGCGTGGTCGATCCAGGCCGAGCGCTGGCAGGAGAATTTTTCGATCACAGCGGCGCCGCTGTACGTCAGGCCGCTCCAAAAGGACCGGCCTGATTCGCTCGATGGCATGGTCCTTATCGGCTTTGCCGGCGGCGACCGCGGTACGCGCAGCCGGCTCAAGGCGTTCGACGCGAAGGACGGCCGTCTGATCTGGACCTTCTACACCATTCCAGGTCCCGGCGAGCCTGGCCACGACACGTGGCCGAAGGACAACGACTCGTGGAAGTACGGCGGCGCCGCGATCTGGCAGACACCGGCCGTCGATCTCGATCTCGGTCTGGTCTACTTCTCGACCGGCAATGCGGCACCCGATTACAACGGCGCGTTCCGCGCCGGCGACAATCTCTACGCCGCGTCGATGCTGGCCATCGAGCTCAAAACCGGCAAATATCTCTGGCACTTCCAGCAAGTGCATCACGACATCTGGGACTACGACGCCGTCAATCCTGTCGTCCTGATGGATGTCAACATCAACGGTCGCACGCGCAAAGCGATCGTCGAGGTGGGAAAGACTGGCTGGGCCTACATCCTCGATCGCGAGACGGGAAAGCCACTCATCGGCATCGACGAGAAACCAGTGCCGCAGGAACCGCGCCAGAAGACGGCGGCGACGCAGCCCTTTCCGCGCGGCGACTCGATCGTCCCGCAGTTCATCGAGATTGCGCCCGAGGGTCACGCGCTCGTGAACGACGGCCGCATCTTCACGCCGTTCGTCGGCGAGAATCCAACGCTTGTCGCGCCCGGTATCTGGGGCGGTGCGAGCTGGCCGCCGTCATCGTACGACCCTGTGCAGCAGCGGTTGTTCGTCTGTGCCTCGTCAGTGATCAATGGCTTCACCGGCGGCGGCGACGCGAAGTTCGCCGGCCCGACCAATGGCACGTCGTTCCTTGGCGGTGCGACGACGTTCACGCGTGTGGCGCGGACCGGCATCATCGCGGCGCTCGATGTGACGACGAACAAGCTGGCCTGGCGATATCAATGGCCGGAGCAATGCTACAGCGGAACGATGGCGACGGCCGGTGGATTGTTGTTCGTCGGCCGCAGTGACGGCCGTCTCACGGCGCTCGATTCCGCGACGGGAAAGCCGCTCTGGGAATTCCAGACCGGCGCCGGCATGCATGCGCCGGTGAGCACGTTCGAGCACAAGGGCAAGCAGTACGTGCTGGCGTATTCGGCCGGCAGCGCGTTGATCGGCTCGGCGCGCGGCGACAACGTGTGGCTATTCGGTCTCGAGGGGAAGTTGGGTCCTGTCCAACCCGGCACGCCAGTATCACGCACTGCCGCAGCGACGCCCCCGGCAGACACTAGTGTCCGGCTTCCGCCTTCGCGTGAAGCTACGGCGGACCGCCGTAGCCTTGGCGGAGGCGGTCAGCCGGACCCCACGGCGGCTGCGACGACCGCACGTCGTGCGCCGGACCTGGTGGAAGGCAAACGCATCTTCACCACGAATTGCGCGGTGTGCCATGGCGACGATGGCAAGGGCGGGCACACTGGTGGCGCGCCGCTCGACAAAATGGGGGATCTCGACGCAGCGATTGCGACCGTGACCAACGGCCGAAACAACATGCCGTCGTTTCGGGGCGCGTTCACGCCGGAACAAATCCGCGACGTGAGTGTTTACGTCGTTGAAGCGTTAGCCGCAAAAGTGAACCGGTAATCGCGGAGGGCCTCGACATGAAATACGCAGTCTCGTTGAGTGTCGTGATCGCCTTGTGCCTGACGGGTTCCGTCGGCGTACGCGCGCACCACTCGGGATCCGAATACACGCAGACGACGGTCGAGATCGAGGGCACGCTGCTCGAGGTGGCCTGGCAGAATCCGCACGTCCATTTCTTCGTCCGTGCCAAGGACGCGAACGGCAACCTCGTCACCTGGGACATCGAGGCCAACTCGTTGAGCATTCTGCGTCGCACCGATGCGACGCCCGAAAACCTGAAAGTCGGCGACACGGTGAAAGTCGCTGGCGCTCCCTCGCGACGTGCGCCGAATCGCATGTGGGCGATGAACATTCTTGCCGCGAATGGACGCGAGATCGTGCTTGGCCCGGGAGCGCCGCCGCGTTGGACGAAGAACGCCCTCGGTTCGAAGTCAACCTGGTTCGAAGGCGGTACGGACGCGAACAAGACGGCCGGCATCTTTCGCGTGTGGAGCACGAAGTTCAACGAGCCGGGCGGCTTGTGGCGGCGGGACTATCCGCTGACCGACGCCGCGAAGCAGGGGCGCGCGTCGTTCAATCCGCTCACCGACAGTGTGGCTCCCGGCTGCCGGCCGAAAGGCATGCCAACGATCATGGAGCAGCCCTATCCACTGGAGTTCGTGAAGAAGGGCGACACGATACTCCTTCGCCTCGAGGAGTACGACACAGTTCGCACGATCGTCATGACACCCGATGCGAAGTTCAATGCGCTGCCAAAAACGCTCCTCGGTCGATCGAAGGGAGTCTGGGATGGCGATACGCTGGTCGTCACCACCGACCGAATCAATTGGCCGTACATCGATCCCAGTGGGATCCCGCAAGGCCCGTCATCGTCGATCGTCGAGCGTTTCACTCCGACGAGTGACGGCACTCGTCTCGGCTACACGATAACGATCACGGATCCCGCCACATTCACCGCCCCCCTGGAGTTGAAGCGATCGTGGGTGTGGCGCCCCGGCGAGACCGTCAAGCCGTACAACTGCATCGAACGGAGTCGGTAGAGAGGCTGCTGGCACTACGAGCCGGAGTGTGCCTATAATGTAGGCACGATGGCTGAAGTCCTCGGGACATTTGAACAGGCAGTGCTCCTCGAAGTCCTGCGGTTGCGCGACGAGGCATATGGTCGCGCGATTCTGAAGGCGGTACAGGAGCGGCTCGAGCGAGAGCTGGCTGCGGGTGCCGTTCACGCCACACTCGAACGGCTCGAGAGCAAAGGCTTGCTTTCGTCGCGTCTGGGGCCAGGCACCGATATACGCGCGGGACGGGCGCGACGGTTCTACCGCGTGCAGCCGGCCGGGGTCCGCTCCCTCAATGATGCACGCCGGACCTTCAACAACATCTGGCGCGGCATAAAGTGGCCGGTCACGGCCCGAGAGAGTTTATGAAAATGCCTCATTCGGATGCGCGGCCGCCGCGTTGGGCCGAAGCGATGCTGCGCTTGCTCCTCAAACCCGACGATCGAGAGACCGTGTCTGGCGATCTCCTCGAGGAGTATCGCGAGACGATCGTACCAGCGCGTGGGCGTGGCGCCAACTACTGGTACTTCCGGCAAGTCGCGTGGTATCTGTTGCGGGCGAGTTGGCAGTGGGGTGCGTTGATGGGAGCGGCACTGGTGTTCCGCTACCTGCTCGACACGCTCGTTCCACCAAGCGATTACCGCATGCGGGCCGCTGTCTTGAGCTGGACTATCCTGGTCGTGTGTATGCTGGCGAGTTTCCGCGTCGCCTGGCGTACGCGTTCGATCCGAGCCGGCGTGCTCGCCTCGACTGCTGCCGCGACGATCGCCGCCGTGGTCAGCATCGTCGGTGCCGCGATACTGCTGGCCATATGGCACGAGCCGGCGACGCTCGAAGAATGGCGCCGAAGCGGCGGTATCGACGAGGCCTTAGTCGATGTCCCGCTGAAACTGATTGGCTTCGGAATCACACTGGGCATTTTGGGTGGCGCGCTTGGCAAAGGCGTTACGAGTCGCGTCACCTTAGGCGGAGAGCGTGTGCGCCGATGATCAGATGCGAGTCGCCGAATTCGTGCCAGAGATATCCGATCTCCCTCGCTTCCGCGTACGCGCGTCCGAGATGACGCTCGTCGCCGCCGGCCGCGTAAACGACGCACTCGAGCATCGCCAGGTGCGTGGAAATCGGCTCGTGAAGGCCAGTGATGATCGCGTTGACGACGCGAAGTGGTCGATCGTCTGTGATGACGAGACTCGTCCAACCCTCGCCCGCCGCGGTCGTGCCGCGCTCGTCGGTGACAGTCTCGAGCGCGCGAACGACGGTGGTACCGACCGCGACGATGCGGTGTCCGCTACGCCTGGCGGCGTTGACCCGCTCCGCTGTTTCAGGTGACACGCGATAGAACTCCTCGTACGGTGGTTCATGGTCTTCGAGACTGGCCACGCCCGTGTGCAGCACCACTGGCGCGATCTGGATGCCGGATGAAACCAGCCGCGTCACCAGTTCAGGCGTGAACGGCCGGCCCGCCGACGGCATTTCGGCGCTCCCTATCTCGTTCGCAAACACCGTCTGATACATGGACGAGGGCCACGGCTGCTTCACGTAGCCGTAGCGAATCGGGAAGCCGTACTGCGCGAGATACTCCGAAACTCTATCGGGAACGACGAGCGCCGCCATCCACAAACGAGAGGCAGCGTCGAGGGACGTGACCAGCGGATACGGAGCGAGGAGTGTCGCCTGTCCACCGCCGGGAAGTCGCAGCGTTGTGCCGGCACGCACGTGACGGCAGGGGAGCGATGCCACTGCACCCGGAACGCGCACCTCCACGGTCCAGAATCCGCCCGGCAAGCGCGTCGAGACATGTACCTCGAATTTCTCACCGTCGGCGGCGACGGCGTTGAGCGCGGCGTTCATCGTGCCGCTCGTGTTGACGACGAGCAGATCGCCTGAATCAAGCCACCGCGGCAGATCGCTGAAGCGGACGTGCGCGATCGCATCCCTCGCCAGGTCCGACACAAGGAGGCGCACGCCATCGCGAGGCAGACCTCTGGCTTCTGGTGGCTCGGCGGCTTCCAGCTCTGATGGCAGGGCGAATGCCTTGACTACGCCGGCTGATGCCATGGTGCGTCCTGTTGTTGCGCGACGTATCGCTGCGCGCGAATCGCCTCATGATCCTGATCGAAGAGCCAGCGCCAGAACGGCGCGGTCACCTCCGGCAGCGGCCGATCGGAGATGTCCTCACCCGGGAAGGCCTCCTGATGCATCCGCGTGCGCATGTCGCCCGGATCGACGAGGACAGCCGAGACTCCCTGGTCGAGCAGTTCGACGGCCAGCGTCCTGGTCAGGAGTTCGAGTGCGGCCTTGCTCGCGCCGTACGGACCCCAGCCGGGATAGGCGCCGTTTGCCGCGTCGCTGGTGATGTTGACGATAAGCCCGTGACGCGCGGCGAGGAGTGGCAACGCGAGCTGGATGAGCGCGATTGGCGCGCCGGCATTGACCGGAAACACGCGGCCGAAGCGCTGGACGTTGAAGGCCATCAACGGACCGATTGCGCCCAGTTCAGACGCGTTGTTCACCAGCACGTCGAGACCGCCCAGCTCGCCAGCCGTGTCGATCCATCGTCGCCGAACGGCGGCATCCGTGACGTCGCCGGCAATTGCCACGATCCGACGCGGCTGTTGAGCGAGCCGATCGCGGGCGCGGTCGAGCGCCTCTTTGTCCCGAGATCCAATGACGAGGTCGTAGCCTCGCTGGGTCAGCACACGGGCGATCACCTCGCCGAGGCCGCGGCTTGCTCCCGTCACCAACGCCACCCGATTCGCTTCAGTCATGCGTACAGGTTCCAACTTCAAGTGCACTTGAAGTCAAGCGGAAAGTGCGGCAAGCTGGAACTGTGAGCGATGTCTTAACAATCAGCGAGGTGGCAAGTCGCAGCGGTGTGGCACCGTCTGCGTTGCGGTTCTACGAGGAGCAGCGTTTGATCCACTCGGAGCGCAACAGCTCAGGCCATCGACGTTACTCCCGTTCGGTCCTGCGTCTTGTGGCGTTCATTGTCTTTGCCCAGAAGGTCGGGTTGTCACTCGACGAGATCCGCGCAGAGCTCGCCAAGCTGCCGCGGCATCGCGTGCCCGAGCGCGCCGACTGGGCGAAGCTGTCGGGAGAATGGAGAAGCCGGATCCGGGCGCGGATCGCCGAGCTCGAACGGCTCGAAGCAGGTCTGACTCAGTGCATCGGCTGCGGCTGTTTATCGCTCGGTCGCTGTGCGTTGGCCAACCCGGGCGACCGCGCGGCACGTCGCGGTTCCGGTCCACGGTATTGGATGGAAGGACGTGACGGCCGCTAGAATTTCGGCTTGTTCTGATCTCCTTTTTCGATTTGATTGCGTCGACTCTGATCGGCGGCTGCACTATTTGCGTTCCCCGTCGCGGTCGCAGCCTTCAACGCATAAGGCAGATTCACGAGCTCGACGGTGTACGACCCGAGGAGTTCTGGGCCGCCTCGATTGAGCATCGCCGTCACGGCAAAGAACGAACGGAAACAGTTTTGTTCGAGCGTGTTCGGCTGCCGTGGCGGACCGATACGGACATAATTGACGAATTTGATGCCCATGCACCTAGTGAGCTCCATGTCGGCCGAAGCCAGCAGCTTGCCGTCCT
>Ga0126304_10000120_pt1 | contig 24749 bp, 23 predicted proteins | sample Plot25_FD_92538 | JGI IMG/M metagenome (GOLD analysis project Ga0126304, IMG submission 92538) | Serpentine soil microbial communities from UC McLaughlin Reserve, CA, USA - Plot25 | ecosystem: Environmental > Terrestrial > Soil > Grasslands | place: USA: UC McLaughlin Reserve, Lake County... | reverse complement strand
TAGCGATCGGGCGGACGCGCCGCCCGGTCGCCACTCTCGGGCAACGTTCAGACGCGTCGATGAACGTGCGGATGGTGGGTGTCGAATGCCCCCTGAACCCGACAGACTGGAGCCATGACCATGAGGCGTTCCCTCCTCGCGCTCGGCACCGTCGCGGCGCTGGCGTTTGCTGCGTGCACCACCGGATCTACCCCCGATACCGCCGATCCCCAAGCCGTGTTCCCCTCGAGCCAGGCGACCGTTGCGACGGGACGGGACGCGGTCGTGAACGTCGTCGACAGCGTGCTGCCGGCCGTCGTCAACGTCGTGTCCGATACCGCCGGCGGCCAGGGGGAGGGGACCGGTTTCGTGGTCCGCTCGGACGGCATCATCGTGACCAACTACCACGTCGTCGAGAACGCATCCAAGATCACCGTCCTGACCTCGGACCAGGATCCGACCGAGTACAACGCCCGGGTGATCGGGGGCGACGTCGGAGCCGACCTGGCGATCCTGGACATCGACGCTACCGACCTGCCGACCGTCGAGCTGGGGAGGTCGTCCGACCTGAAACTGGGCCAGCGGGTGGTGGCGCTCGGGTACGCCCTGGGCCTCGACGGCGGCCCCTCGGTCACCGCAGGGATCGTGTCCTCGCTCACGAGGCAGATCGACGTCCAAGACACCGGATGCCCGGTAGAGGAGTGCGGCACCGACCAGACCCGGGTCTACGATCACGTGATCCAGACCGATGCGGCGATCAACCCGGGCAATTCGGGGGGACCGCTGGTCAACATGGCCGGACAGGTCGTGGGTATCAACTCGGCCGGCGCGAACCAGGCCGAGAACATCGGCTTCGCGATCCAGATCGACTCGGTCAAGCCGACGATCTTCCAGGCGGCCGAGAACCCTGATGCCCCGGTCGCCTACATGGGCATCCTCGGGCCCGTCCCGGTGTCGGATCCGCAGGTTCAGTTCCAGCTCGATCCGCCCGTCGAGGAGGGGGTCGTGATCCAGGATGTCGTGCCCGGAGGCCCGGCCGATCGCGCCGGGATCCAGCCCGGGGACATCGTCGTGGAGTTCGACGGCGATTCGATCGCCACGGACGACGACCTGGTGAACGCGATCCGGTCGCACGACCCCGGCGACGAGGTCGAGGTCGAGGTCGTCCACGAGGCCGGCTCGCGTGACGTCGTGACCGTGACGCTGGGCGTCAACCCGGTCCCCACGAGCTGACCCGCTCGCACGGAAACGGCCTGCGGGGCCGCTCTGCGCTAGCCTGACCTGCGTGAAGGTGAGGCTCCGCAACCCCGATCGGGAGGTCGAGCTCGCCGGCGGCCGGAAGATCCACGATGTCCTCGGCGAGCTCGGCATCAACCCCGACACCGTGCTCGTGATCCGCGAGCGCGAGCTGCTCACGCGCGAAGACCGTGTCGGCGAGACCGACGTGATCGAGATCCGCCCGGTGATCAGCGGCGGCGCCGGGAACCGGATGAAGTGCCGGCGCTGCAAGGCGCCCGCAGTCGTCGAGATCCGCCGGCACAACGCGGCGTTCTGCGCCGAGTGCTTCCTGCGCCACGTGCGCGAGCAGGTCAAGCGTGCGATCGAGGCTCACGACATGTTCGGTGCCACGGACAGGATCCTGGTCGCGGTCTCGGGCGGCAAGGACTCGCTCGCACTCTGGGACATCCTGCACGAGCTCGGCTACCGTGCCGACGGGCTGTACCTCGGCCTCGGGATCGGCGACTACTCGGAGCGGTCGCACGAGGTCGCTCGGGACTTCGCTCGGCAACGCGATGTGCGCCTGGTCGAGGTCGACCTGGCGCGCGACTACGGGTTCGATGTGCCGACCGCCGGCAGGAAGGGCTCGCGGTCGACCTGCGCGGTGTGCGGGTTGTCCAAGCGCTACGTGTTCAACCGGGCCGCGCGTGAGGGCGGGTACGACGTGATCGCGACCGGGCACAACCTCGACGACGAGGCTGCCACCCTGCTCGGCAACACCCTGCGGTGGCAGACGGACTACATCGCGCGCCAGTCGCCCGTGTTGCCCGCGGAGGAGGGTTTCGCGCGCAAGGTCAAGCCGCTGTACCGGCTCTCGGAGCTCGAGACCGCGGCGTTCGCGTTCCTGCGGGGGATCGACTACGTCGTGGAGGAGTGCCCGCTCGTCGGCGGCAACACACAGCTCCGCTACAAGGAGGCGATGAACCAGCTCGAATCCACGTCGCCGGGGACCAAGGCCCAGTTCTTCCTCGGGTATGTCGACCGGGCGGCGCCGCTGTTCGCAACGCAGGACGAGGTCCAGCTGGTCGGGTGCGAGCGCTGTGGTCAGCCGACGACCGGTAGGTTCTGTGCGTTCTGCCGCGCGCGGGCGCAGATCCTGGGTGAGCGGCTCGAGGAGCCGCAGGGCGAACGAGGCTCGCCGGGGGGGCCGCCCGACGATCGCGAGACCGCCGACGCATTGTCCGACGAGGTCATGCCGGTCGAGATCTACGGGACGCTCCGTCGATGACCGGGCCGTTCGAGGCGGGGGAGAAGATCCTGCTGGTGGACCAGCGCGACCGTCGGTACCTGCTCACGCTCCAGACCGGCGAGACCTGGCACTCCCACGGCGGCGGACTGCCGCACGACCTGTTGATCGGATCGCCCGAGGGGACGCTCGTGCATTCGGCGACCGGGATGGCGTTCAGGGCATTCCGGCCGAGGCTGGCCGACTTCGTGCTGAAGATGCCGAGGGGCGCCCAGCTCGTCTACCCGAAGGACGTCGGGGCGATCCTGGTCGGGGCCGACGTCTTCCCCGGCGCACGCGTCCTGGAGGCCGGAACGGGCTCGGGGTCGCTGACGCTCGCCCTCTGCCGGGCCACGGGGCCCGAGGGCCGGGTGGTGTCCTACGACCTGCGGCGCGAGTTCCAGACGGGCGCCGCGCGCAACATCGAGTCCTTCTTCGGGAAGACGCCCGACTGGCTCGAGCTCCGCGAGGGCGACGTGCGCGACATCGGGGGGAGCGGCGAGACGTTCGATCGCGCGATCCTGGACCTTCCGGAGCCGTGGGAGACGCTCGAGCCGCTCTCGACCGTCCTGCCGCCGGGCGCCATCCTCTGCGGGTACCTGCCGACGACGAACCAGGTGCAACAGCTCGTGCTCGCCTTGGAGCGCAACGCCTACGAGCACCTGGAGACGTTCGAGGTGCTGCACCGCTCGTGGCACGTGACCGCTCGGAGCGTCCGGCCGGATCAGCGGATGGTGGCGCACACCGGTTTCATCACGTTGGCCCGTCGCGTCTGAAAGGAGCTCAGGTCAAGCGCCGTACCGGCCGAAGACCGTATGCATAGGCCAAGAGACCTCCCCCGTCTTCGTCGGTCGCGGGGAAGACCGGAGGTATGCTTCCGCACCGGCGGGAGGTGAAGGAGATGCCGGAGCCCGATCCACGCGAACAGCAGGAACAGTTCGAGAAGCAGGTCCACGAGCTCCAGACGCAGGTCCGCTTCCTCGAGGACGAGGTCTCCCTCCTCCGTCGCCGGCTCACGAACGCCCCCCGCCAGGTCAAGCTGCTCGAGGACAAGCTCCTGGAGGCGCGTTCGGATCTCGCGCGCGCCGTGTCGCAGAACGAGAAGCTCGCCGGCACGCTGCAGGCCGAGAAGGAGCGGATCGAGGGGCTCCGTGAGGAGGTCGAGAAGCTCAGCCAGCCGCCGGCGTCGTTCGGGGTGTACCTCGGCACCAACGACGACGACTCGGTCGACGTGTTCACGGCGGGCCGCAAGATGCGCGTGAACCTGTCACCGGACGTCGAGACCGACCGCCTGCGCAAGGGCGCCGAGGTGATCCTCAACGAGGCGCTCAACGTGGTCGAGGTGCTGCTGCCCGACCGGGCGGGCGAGGTCGTCAAGGTCAAGGACCGGTTGGGCGAGGACCGCGTGATCGTGATCGGACGTGGCGACGAGGAGCTGGTGGCCACGCTCGGCACCGCCCTGCTCGACGAGCAGATCCGCGCGGGGGATCCGCTGCTGATCGACCCGAGGTCCAACGTCGTGCTCGAGAAGCTGCCCAAAGAAGAGGTCGAGGAGCTCGTCCTGGAGGAGATCCCCGACGTGTCCTATGAGGACATCGGCGGGCTCGAGGGACAGATCGAGGCGATACGCGACGCGGTCGAGCTCCCGTTCCTGTACGCCGAGCTGTTCCAGGAGCACCAGCTCGAGGCGCCGAAGGGCGTCCTGCTGTACGGGCCTCCCGGGTGTGGCAAGACGCTGATCGCCAAGGCCGTCGCCAAGTCGCTCGCCGACAAGGTGCGCGAGCGGACCGGGCGGCAGGATGCGCACTCGTATTTCCTGAACATCAAGGGGCCCGAGCTTCTCAACAAGTACGTCGGCGAGACCGAACGTCAGATCCGCCAGATCTTCCAACGAGCCAAGGAGCGGAGCGAGGAAGGGCTGCCCGTCATCGTGTTCTTCGACGAGATGGACTCGATCTTCCGGACGCGCGGCACGGGCATCTCGAGCGACGTCGAGTCGACGATCGTGCCCCAGCTCCTGTCCGAGCTCGATGGTGTCGAGACGCTGAAGAACGTCATCGTGATCGGCGCCTCGAACCGCGAGGACCTGATCGACCCGGCGATCCTGCGGCCGGGGCGGTTGGACGTGAAGATCAAGATCGAGCGCCCGGACGCCGCGCAGGCGGCCGACATCATGGCCAAGTACCTGAACCCGACCGTGCCGATCCACCCCGAGGACGTCGCCCGCGCGAGCGGCGACGTGAAGGTGACGACCACGCGGATGATCCAGTCGACGGTCGACCGGATGTACTCGGAGGCGGAGGACAACCGGTTCCTCGAGGTCACCTACGCGAGCGGCGACAAGGAGATCCTGTACTTCAAGGACTTCAACTCGGGCGCGATGATCGAGAACATCGTGCGCCGTGCGAAGAAGGAGGCGATCAAGCGCTTCCTGTCCACGGGGGAGAAGGGGATCAAGGCCGAGGACCTTTCTCACGCGATCCGCGACGAGTTCAAGGAGAACGAGGACCTGCCGAACACCACGAACCCGGACGACTGGGCCCGGATCTCGGGCAAGAAGGGCGAGCGCATCGTCTACGTGCGCACCCTGCTCGGCGACGGGGACAGCGAGGGCAGGCAGGTCGAGCGGGTCAGCGCCGGCCAGTACCTGTAAGGTCGCGGGATGGCCATCCCCAAGGTCATCGGCACTGAGACCGAGTACGGGATCTCCGCGGCCGCGTCTCCCGAGTTCAACCCGGTGATCTCGTCCTCGCTGTTGATCAGCACGTACGCGGGGGCGCTCCGGCGGATCCGCTGGGACTACGAGCAGGAGTCTCCGCTCCGCGACGCGCGCGGGTTCGAGCCGGTCCAGCTGCGGGAGCCATCCGAGGAGGATCTAGGTCTGGCGAACGTGATCCTGCCGAACGGTGCCCGCTACTACGTCGACCATGCCCACCCCGAGTACTCGACACCCGAGTGCGTGACGCCGCGCGAACTCGTGATCCACGACAAGGCGGGGGAGCGCGTGCTCGAACGCTCCCTCGACGAGGTGCGGCGCACGATGCCCGGTGCGCAGCGGCTCGCGGTCTACAAGAACAACAGCGACGGCAAGGGGAACTCGTACGGGACGCACGAGAACTACCTGGTCGACCGGCAGGTGCCCTTCGCGACCCTGGTCGCGGGGCTCACGCCGTTCTTCGTGAGCCGGCAGATCTTCTGCGGGGCGGGCAAGCTCGGCGGCGAGGCGTCATGGGACGATCGATCTCGGGATCGCTACCAGGTCACACAGCGTGCGGACTTCTTCGAGGCCGAGGTCGGCCTGGAGACCACCCTGAAGCGCCCGATCATCAACACGCGCGACGAGCCCCACGCCGACCCCGAGAAGTACCGCCGCCTGCACGTGATCGTCGGCGACGCGAACCTGTGCGAGGTCGCGACGTTCCTCAAGCTCGGGACGACGTCGCTCGTGTTGAAGCTGATCGAGGACGGTGACAACCCCGACCTCGCGCTGGCCACGCCGGTCCCGTCGCTCCACGACGTCTCCCGCGACCTCACGTGCACCGGGCTCGTCCGCCTGGCCGACGGCCGCAGGCTCACGGCGGTGCAGATGCAGTGGGAGTACCTCGAGCGCGCACGGAAGTACGTCGAGCAGGAGGACACGACGCAGGACAACCTCGAGGTGCTCGAGCGGTGGGAGGCGGTCCTGACCGGGCTCGAGGACGACCCGATGCAGCTCTCCCGCGAGCTGGACTGGGTCGCGAAGTACCGCCTGCTCGACGGCTACCGGGAGCGGGACGGGCTCGACTGGTCGGACGCCAAGCTGCGACTGATCGACCTGCAGTACCACGACGTGCGTCGTGACAAGGGGCTGTACCACCGGCTGGTCTCCACGGGTCAGGTGGAGCGGCTCGTCTCCGACGAGGACGTCGAGCGGGCGATCATGGAGCCACCGGAGGATACGAGGGCCTACTTCCGGGGGCGCTGCATCTCGCGTTATCCCGACGCGATCGCCGCGGCCTCGTGGGACTCGATCATCTTCGACACGGGGGCCGAGGCGCTGCAGCGCGTGCCGATGCGCGAGCCGCTGCGAGGCACGAGGGAGCACGTCGACCGGCTGTTCGAGGAGGCCGCCGACGCGGCCGCGCTCGTCGAGATGCTCCGGTCGTAGCCGATCTCGGTCCGGACGGACCGACCCGAACCGCTCCCTGCAGGCGCGCTCGGGGCACGACCGTCCCAACGGTGATGGAGCCGTCGCGGAGTCCGGATAGAATCGATCCCTCACGGAAGGAGCTCGGCGGTGCCTCAGGAGCAAGAGCAGAAGAAGACCCAGAAGCGGTCCGGCGGCGGCTCGGACGACGAGGCCGCTCAGGTGACCTCCACCTCCAAGGGCGAGAAGCTCAAGGAGGAGATGGACGACATCCTGGACGAGATCGACTCCGTCCTCGAGGAGAACGCCGAGGAGTTCGTCAAGTCGTACGTCCAGAAGGGCGGCGAATGACCGAGGGTCCGCTGTTCCCGTCCGAACCCTCGGGCGGTCCGATCGGCGCGAACCCGAGCTTCGTCGATCTCGTGCGGCGAAGCCGCCCCGAGACCGTTCCGACCGCCACGGGCATCACCCCCGACGTCGCGTCCCCCCACGGGACGACCGTCGTGGCGCTGAAATTCGCGACCGGGGTCGTGTTCGGTGGGGACCGGCGAGCGACCGAGGGCTTCACGATCGCCGACGAGAGGATGGAGAAGGTCTTCGCCGCGGACGACCTTTCGGTGATCGCGATCGCCGGCGCCGCCGGGCAGGCCATCGAGATCGTCAAGCTCTTCCAGCTCGAGCTCGAGCACTACGAGAAGATCACCGGCGACCGACTCTCGCTCGAAGGCAAGGCGAACCGCCTCGCCCAGATGATCCGTGGGAACCTGCCGCTGGCGATCCAGGGGCTCGTCGTGGTGCCGCTGTTCGGCGGGTTCGACGAGCGCCGCGAGGAGGGCCGGATCTTCTACTACGACGCCACGGGCGGCCGGTGGGAGGAGCACGACTACCACGCCACGGGTTCGGGCGGCCGGCCCGCGAGGAGCTCGCTCAAGAAGCGTTGGCGCGCCGGGCTCGATCGCGGCGGAGCCCTGGAGGTCGCGGTGGAGGCCCTGGTGGACGCCTCGCAGGAGGACGCCGCCACCGGGGCGCCGGATCCGACGCGGGGGATCTTCCCGACCGTGGTCATGGTGACGGCCGAGGGAGCGGAGAGCGTCGGCGCGGACGAGCTCCGGAGCGCCTACGAGGCCGTCGTGCGAGGCGCGTCGTGAGCTTCATGCCCTATGTGCCGCCCGAACAGCGCATCAAGGACCTGTCGGACTTCGCGCACAAGGGGATCGCCCGCGGCAAGTCGGTGGTCGGACTCGAGTACACGGACGGCGTGCTGTTCATCGCCGAGAACCCGAGCGCCACGCTCCACAAGATCAGCGAGATCTACGACCGGATCGCGTTCGCCGGCGTCGGCAAGTACAGCGAGTTCGAGGACCTGCGGATCAGCGGGGTCCGGCACGCGGACCTCCGCGGCTATTCGTACGACCGCGCCGATGTGCGCGCCCGCGACCTCGCCAACGCCTATTCGCAGGCGCTGTCGACGATCTTCACGCAACAGTTGAAGCCGTACGAGGTCGAGATCCTCGTCGGCGAGGTGGGCGAGGAGGACGGCGGCAACGAGATCTACCACGTGCTGTTCGACGGCACCGTCACGGACGAGCACGGCCACGTGGCGATCGGCGGGCACGCCGAGGAGCTTTCCAACGCGGTGCAGGAGGCGTACCAGCCGGGGTGGGACCTCGCCACGGCCGTGCATCAGGCCGTCGGGGCGCTCTCGACTGCCGAGGGACGCGAGATCGAGGCCGAGCAGGTCGAGGCCGGGGTGCTCGACCGGACACGCCTCCGACGCCGGAAGTTCCGCCGCCTGGGCGAGGACGAGGTCGCCAGGATCCTGGCCGGCTGAGCCGGCGGTTCCCCGCCGTCCTCGGGGAGGAGCCTAGACTCGACGCGTGGAACGACGCATCTTCGGGCTCGAGAACGAGTACGGCGTCACCTGTACGTTCCGCGGGCAGCGGCGGCTCTCGCCGGACGAGGTGGCCCGCTATCTGTTCAGACGGGTCGTGCACTGGGGGCGCTCGTCGAACGTGTTCCTGGAGAACGGGGCCCGTCTCTACCTGGACGTCGGGTCGCACCCCGAGTACGCGACGCCCGAGTGCGATCAGATCTCGGACCTGGTGGCGCACGACAAGGCGGGGGAGCGGATCCTCGAGGCGCTCCTCGCCGCGGCCGAGGTCCGGCTGCACGAGGAGGGCATCAGCGGACAGGTCTACCTGTTCAAGAACAACACGGACTCGGCGGGCAACTCGTACGGGTGTCACGAGAACTACCTGGTCGCCCGGCAGGGCGAGTTCGCGCGCATGGCCGACCTCCTGATCCCGTTCTTCGTGACGCGGCAGATCTGGTGCGGCGCCGGCAAGGTCTTGCACGGCCCGCGCGGCGCCGTCTTCTGCATCGCCCAGCGCGCCGAGCACATCTGGGAGGGGGTGTCGTCGGCGACCACGCGATCCAGACCGATCATCAACACGCGCGACGAGCCGCACGCCGACGCCGAGCGGTTCCGCCGGTTGCACGTGATCGTCGGGGACTCCAACATGTCGGAGTTCAGCTCCTGGATGAAGGTGGGCGTCACCGACCTAGTCCTTCGGATGCTCGAAGCGAACACGGTGATGCGCGACCTCTCGCTCGAGAACCCTATCCGCGCGATCCGCGAGATCAGCCACGACGTGACCTGTCGCAAGAAGGTCCGGCTGGCCAACGGGCGTGAGCTTTCGGCGATCGAGGTGCAGGAGGAGTACTACGAGCGCACCGAGCGCTTCCTGGAGCGGCGCGGTCCCGATCCGCAGTCCAAGCAGCTGCTGCTGGAGTGGCGCGAGGCGCTCGACGCGCTGATCCTGCATGAGCCGGAGCGGCTGGTGCGCAAGGTCGATTGGGTCGCCAAGCAGAGCCTGATCCAGAACTACCGCGAACGCCATCAGCTGCCGCTCTCGCACCCGCGCGTTGCGCTCCTGGATCTCGCCTACCACGACGTCAACCGGACACGCGGCCTGTACTACGTGCTGGAGCGCGCCGGCAACATGGAACGCGCCGTCGCGGAGAAGGAGATCCAGCGGGCCATGCGGGAGCCCCCGCAGACCACGCGGGCCAAGCTCCGGGGGGACTTCATCCGTCAGGCGAAGCAGAAGCGCCGCGACTACACGGTGGACTGGGTCCACCTCAAGCTGAACGACCAGGCCCAGCGGACGGTGCTGTGCAAGGACCCGTTCCGCAGCGTGGACGAGCGCGTCGAGCAGCTGATCTCTCACATGTGACGTGGTCCATCGGCCGAGCGCCGATGGATGTCGACGCTCACCCGCGACGGGGCTCAGCCGGCGCCCCGGCTCCATCGGCGCGATCCCGCCGCCATCCGGCCCGCGAGGATGCCCGCGGCGCCTGCCGCGAGGAAGAAGGCCGGGTCCTCCGATGCCGTTCGGCCCATCGAGTCGATCTCGATCCCTGCGCGTTCGAGCTCGTCGAGCGCCCCTCGCCCGTCCACCTCGACCAGCTGATGTCGCTCCTCTAGGCGTCGCGATCGCAGCGAGTTCCAGACGAGGTCGCGCTCGTCTCCCTCGAGCACCGGGACGGCGACGTCGGCCGCCACGCGGCACACGCGGTCCAGGATCGTGAGGGAGTGGTGCGAGACCCCGCGGTGGCGTTCGCGGGCGTCGGCGAACGAGACGCGGAGCGCCGCCACGGGGCGGCCGCCGAGCACCTCCGCCGCGTTCAGGGCGTGGCCGCTCGCCAGCGCGCTGACGCCCCACGTCGTGTCGGTGCCCAGGTTGCCCGGCCCATCGGCCACGATCACGACGTCCGCGCCGATGAGCTCGGCTGCGGCGAGCACACCGGTCCAGATCGTCACGGCCTCGAGCTCACCCCCGAAGGCCTGGCCGCTCGTCACGAACCCGTCGAGCAGCCCGACGGCCCGCAGGCGCGGGACGAGCTTCGAGAGCCGACCCGGAAGCGCGGCTCCGTCGGACATCACATAGGCGATGCGTTCGGCGCCGGCCGCCCGCGCCCCGGCGGCGATCGGTCCGATCATCGAATGCAACGGCGCGCACACGACCGGCCTCCCGCCCAGACCCGGGGAGCGCTCGAGCGCCTCACGATCGGTCTCCTCGACGCTCTGCACCGCCACCTGCAACGGCGTGTACCGGGCCTTCATCACCCGGCCCGGATGGTCGAGCTCGGTCGGGGTCTGGTCGTCGACGGCCACGACCAGGTGGAAGCCGCCCGTCCCGAGACCGAGTGCGACCGCGGTGGTGTTCACCAGGACACGATCGCCGACCTCCACGTGCCCGACGAGCTGCGTGAACGCCACCGCCGGCCCGGGCACCGCGGCCGGCGATGGGCCGGCATGATCGTCGTCCACGACCACGTCGAGCTCGAGCACACCCGGACGGTCGCTCCGGATGCGCAGGACGGTGGCGTGACGCAGGCGCACGCTCCCTCGCTTCGGGGGGCCTGGCGACATGGCGGAAGTATGATGCCGCGGCCATGCACCCGCTCGAACGCCTGGTGAACCTCGTCGCCCTCCTGCTCGAGTCCCGGACCCCGCTCGCGTTCGACCAGATCCGGAGCAAGCTGGCGGAGGGGTACGGGCATCAGGACGCATCGTCCGCCAAGCGGATGTTCGAGCGCGACAAGGACGTCCTGCGCGACATCGGTGTGCCGATCGACGTGGTCTCGACCGACGCGTGGGACGTCGAGCACGGCTACACCATCGACAAGGACCGCTATTACCTGCCCGAGATCGCGTTCACGCCCGAGGAGCTCTCGGCGCTGTTCGTCGCGGTGCGTTCGGCGGGCGACGTCTCGGCGGAGGAGGCCGTCCGCAAGCTGCTCTCGGGCGCCGACCGCGGGATCCTGGCCGGCCTGGGACCCCCGGCGCTCGCCGGCGAGACCGACCCGAACCTGTCCCGCGCCGCCGAGGCGGTCGCGGAGGGACGTCGCGTTCACTTCGCGTACCGGACGTCACGAGGCGAGCGCTCGGACCGCACCGTGGATGCGTTCGGACTGGCCGTGCGCGGGGGACACTGGTACCTCGTCGGCTTGGATCTGGGCCGAGCGGAGATCCGTTCGTTCCGCCTCTCCCGGATCTCGGATGACCTCGAGATCGCTGGGGAGGGGACCGAGCCCCCCGACGGCTTCCGCGCGGTGGAACACGTCCATGCCGGGCCGTGGGGGCCGGGCGATCCCGAGACGACCGCGACCGTCGCGTTCGCGCCCGACGTCGCGTGGTGGGCGACGAAGGGGATCGCGGGGGCGGACACGGTCCGGACCCGTGAAGACGGCTGGGTCGAGGTGCGCCTTGCCTGGTCGCCGGGTGAGGGACTGATGTCGTGGATCCTGTCGTTCGGACCCGACGCCGAGGTCACCGAGCCTCCCGAACTGCGATCCGAGATCCTCGGGCGGCTGGAGGAGATCCTTGCCTCCTGAGGGCGGTCGGCGCTCGGGCGCGACCCGCAAGGCCCCGGAGAAGGCGTCCGAACGGCTGCGGCGGCTGCTCACCGTGGTCCCGTACCTGGTCCGCAACCAGGGGACGAAGGTCGCCGAGGCCGCGGACCTGTTCGGGATGTCGGAACCCGAGCTGCTGGCCGACCTGGACCTGCTGTTCGTCTCGGGGCTGCCGCCCTACGGGCCGGGCGACCTGATCGACGTCGACATCCAGGACGGCCGCATCTGGATCGGGATGGCCGACTACTTCGCACGGCCTCTGCGGCTCACGCGGAGCGAGGCGCTCGCGATCTACCTGCGTGGGACCGTGCTGGCGGGCGCTCCGGGGCTGGCGGAGGCACCGGCCCTGTCGTCGGCACTCGGGAAGCTGGCGGACGCGCTGGGTCCGGAGACGCTCGGGGACCTGCCCGATCGGGTGGACACGGCGGGAGACGGACGGACGCCGGACACGCTCGCCGAGCTGCGCCGCGCGGCCTCGAACCGGGAGCGCCTGCGGATCGAGTACTACGCGGCGTCGGGGGCCGAGACCACCGAGCGCGAGATCGATCCCGAGGAGGTCTTCTTCGCGATCGGGAACTGGTACGTGGCCGCGTGGGACCACCGCTCGAACTCCGAGCGCCTGTTCCGTGCCGACCGGATCCACGCCGCGGCGGCCACCGGGAAGCGGTTCGAGCCGCGGGGCCTCCGCGGCGCCGGCAGGCCCCTGTACACGCCTTCCGAGGACGACGTTCGCGTGGTCGTCCGCCTTCGGCCCGACGCGCGTTGGGTGGCCGAGTACTACGAGACCTCGCGCGAGGTGGAGCTTGGGGACGGCCGCCTGGAGGTCGAGCTCCCCGCGGGAAGGTTCGAATGGCTCGAGCGCCTGTTGCTCCGCTTGTGGCCGGACGCCGAGGTGGTCGATCCTCCGGGTCTGCACCAACGCGTCCGCGAGCTCGCTGGCCGGACGCGCGAACGGTACAGATAGCGTCCGTCTCTTCCTCGGTCCGAGGGCTCAAGCGCGGAGCGCCGCCGTCCGATATTGCGGGTGTTATGACGACGATCCGGACGACATGCCCCCGCTGCGGAGAGGTCGACATGGGCCCCGAATCGATCCTGCTGCAGGTCATGCGCGGCGGGCGTGAGGGCACCTACCGATTCGACTGCCCCACCTGCATGGAGCCGGTCGAGAAGCGCGCCGACCGCAAGATCGTGGCGCTGCTCGTCTCGGCCGGCGTCGACGTCTCCGGGCGTTCCCCCGGCGGGACCGCGGAGATGTTCGAACCCGATGTCGAGCTCCCCGACGACCCGCGAGGGCCGTTGCCCCCGGGACCCGCGTTCTCGATCGACGACGTGATCGACTTCCACTTCAAGCTCGAGAACGAGCGATACATCGAGCAGTTCCTCACCGCACCGTAACCACGCTCCGTGGGCCACTCCGCTACCATCGACATCCGATGACCACGACCGCACTCGTCTGGCTCGTCGTCGGGCTCGTCTCGCTCGCCGCCGTCCTCGCCGTGCTGATCGCGCTGATCCGGCACCTGTTCGTGCTCGGCCACGCGGCGCGCCGGTTCCAGGACGAGGTCGGGCCCGTCACGCGGGAGATCGGCGAGCTCGCGGACGCAGCCTCCGGCCGGAGCCGACGCATACCTCGGGGACCGAGGTCGGGCGGCTGAAGCGAGGCGGCAGTACGATGGCCCTCGCGAGGGCCCGTCGCCCCCGGATCGCCAACCTGGGGCGCAGATTGGGGCGCCACCTGGAGCGCAGGACGACATGCTGAACATCGGTCCGCAGGAGCTCTTGATCATCCTCGTGATCGCCCTGATCGTGGTCGGGCCGCAGCGTCTGCCCGCGCTCGGACGGTCGATCGGGCGGGGTCTGCGCGAGCTCCGCAAGGCGCAGGACGAGGTCAAGCGGACGATCCAGGTCAACCTCGACGACGAGCCTTCGAAGGGCCGCTCGGGTGCGCGTCCGAGCGGAGACGCCAGGCCCAAGGTCGTCGTCGACGAGCCCGACGCCGATCCGAGCGCCGCGGGCGCGGTATCCGACCCCACACTTCCCACCCACGAACCGCTACCCGCGGAGGACATCCGGGAGATCTCCCGTTCGTTGGGGCGGAGTCTGGCCGAGCTCCGGCGCGCGAAGGATGAGGTCCAGCGCTCCTTCCGGATCGATCTCACTCACGCGAAACCCACCGAATCGAAACGACGGCAACCCGGATCCTCGGAGCCCTCGACGGCGCCGGTCGACGGGGGCGGACCGTCGACGACGCCGACCTCGAGCTCCAGCGTGCCGACCCCGGACCCATCACCGGACGGGCGATCGTCCACGCCCGATCGGCCGACCGACTGACGAGGTCGTTGATGAAGCTGATCCCTGGACGCCTCCGGCGCCGCTCCGAGCCGGCCCCCGACGGCACGATGACGCTCGTCGACCACCTGTCGGAGCTGCGGTACCGGCTGCTCGTCATGATCGCGGCGGTCGCGGTCGGGGCGATCTTCGGATGGCTCCTGTTCGATCGCGTGATCGACCTGCTGCTCAACCCGTACTGCGACTACTGGCGGACGGTGCCGCTTCGCCTCCGGGCGACCCCCGACTGCGCCCTGTTCTTCTCCGGGGCGCTCGAGCCGTTGCTGATCAAGTTCAAGCTGGTCGCGTTCCTGGGGCTGTTCCTGGCGCTGCCGGTGGTCCTGTATCAGCTGTGGGCGTTCATCGTGCCCGGCCTGACCCGGCGCGAACGGAAGATGGCGATCCCGTTCGTCGTGTCCTCGGTGCTGCTGTTCGCGCTCGGGGCGCTTGTCGCGTACTGGACGCTCCCCAAGGCCCTGAACTTCCTCCTCGGTTTCGCCGGCCAGGGGTTCGCGCCTCTGCTCACGGGAGATCGGTACCTGACGTTCGTGATGCTGGTCGCGCTGTCGTTCGGGCTCGCGTTCGAGTTCCCGATCGTCCTGATCTTCCTGCTCCTGGCCGGGGCGGTGACCACCCGGCAGCTGCGGGACTGGCGGCGGGGCGCGATCTTGTTCATCGCGGTTTTCGCCGCGATCATCACGCCGAGCTCGGACCCGTACACGATGCTCGCGATGACGATCCCCATGGTGGTGTTCTACGAAGGCGCTATCATCGTGGGCCGTCTCATGAAGCGCTAGGTGGATTCACCATGGCGATCAAGGGCAAGACCAAAGGGCGAAGCGCGAGGGCCGTCACCCGCGGGCCCAAGCCGGTCTATCAGCCCGTCAAGAAACCGCTGCTCGCCAAGCGCGAGTTCTGGCTGGTGATCCTCAGCATCCTGGGCGTCATGGTGGTCGTCGGGCTCGTCGCGGGCTTCATCGCGGAGCGCAACTCGAGTGCACAGGACGAGCTGGAGCGACGGATGCGGGCCGCCATGAGCTCGTTCCAGGGGCAGGTGGAGCCCGTGCTCACGACGATCGGCCAGGCACAGCCCCCGGCCGGGTACCAGGTGTTCACGGACCTGTCGACGGCTGTGGACGACCTCGTGTCGGAGGAGCCTGATGCGCCGACCGACCCGAAGGCGCTCACGCAGACGGCGACCGGCGCCGCGACCTCCGCCGAGACGGCCCTGGAGGCCCTGCGGGCGATCGACGAGACGGAGCTGATCCGTGGCAAGGGGTTCTCCGAGGAGTTCGTCCTGTACGTGATCAACGCCAAGGGCAACCTCGTCCGGGCGATGACCCTGTACGGCGAGGCGGCGAAGCTGCTCGAGCTCGCGGCCGACGCCCAGGGCGCCGAACGCGCCGAGTTGGCGGCCCGCACCCAGGCGATCCTGAAGGTCGCGACCGAGATCTTCGACCGCGGCTATTCGGATTACGTCGAGGCGCAGAGCGCGGCGGGCGTGTTCGTACCGCCGGCGCCGGGGCTCCCTGCTCCGACCGGCGCTTCATGACCGACGGGCTCCTCCTGCTCCACGCCTGGCCCGTCGACGCCAGGATGTGGCAGCCACAGCTCGCCGCCCTCCCCGACGGCCTGGCCGTGGCGGCGCCTCACCTCCCGGGGTTCGGAGGGTCGGAGCCGGCCGGCGCCGTCCTGACGATGGGCGCGGCCGCCGAACGAGCGCTCGAGGCCCTGGGGGAACGAGGCATCGACCGGGCGGTCGTGTGCGGCCTGTCGATGGGCGGGTACGTGGCGTTCGAGCTGTGGCGGCGGGCCCGCGACCGCGTGATCGGGTTCGTGCTCGCCAACACCCGCGCCGTGGCCGATCCGCCCGAGGCCGCGGCCGCCCGGCGCGCGCTGTCCGAACGCCTGCGTTCGGAGGGCAACGTCCTCGCGACGGAGCCGCCCGCGCTGCTCTCGGACCGCGCGCCGCAGGACCTGCGAGCGCGGGTCCGCGGCTGGATCGCGGAGCAGCCGCCGGAGACGATCGCCGCGGCGTCGCTCGGGATGGCCGAGCGCCCGGACTCGACCGCCGACCTCGCGACGATCGACGTGCCGACCCTCGTGCTGACCTCGACCGAGGATCGCCTGATCGCCCCCGAGGTCTCGGCCGAGATGGCGGGTCTGATCCCGCAGGGACGCCTCGAGACGATCGAGGGGGTCGGACACCTGTCGAACCTCGAGGCGCCCGAGGCCTTCGACGCCGCGTTGCTCGAACACCTCGCCGCCAGCGGACTCGGCTGACCTCGAAGGGTCCGCGACGGGCTCCGGGCGGGGCGCCCGTAGACTCGGTCACGTGATCGATCCCGCGCGCTTCGCCGCTCGTTACCCGTTCGAGCTCGACGCGTTCCAGCTGCGCGCGATCGAGGCGCTCCACGGCGGCGAGTCCGTCCTGGTGGCCGCGCCGACCGGTTCGGGCAAGACGGTGGTGGCCGAGTTCGCGGTGGACCGCGCGCTCGCCGCCGACCGGAAGTGCTTCTACACGACCCCGCTCAAAGCGCTCTCGAACCAGAAGTTCGGGGACCTGGTCGCGCGGTTGGGGGCGGCGAAGGTGGGGCTGCTCACCGGGGACAACGCGATCAACGGCGACGCGCCGATCGTGGTGATGACGACGGAGGTGCTGCGAAACATGCTGTACGAGCGCAGCCGCGCGCTCGACGGCCTGGTGACGGTCGTGATGGATGAGGTGCACTACCTCCAGGACCCGTACCGGGGCGGGGTGTGGGAAGAGGTGCTGATCCACCTCCCGCTGTCGATCTCGGTCGTCTGCCTGTCGGCCACGATCTCCAACGCGGAGGAGTTCGGCGAATGGATCGGCACGCTGCGGGGCGTGACGCGCGTCGTGATCGAGGAGAAGCGCCCGGTCCCGCTCGAGCACCACTACCTCGTCGGTCGCGAGCTGCACCCGATGCACGTCGAGCAGAACGGGCAGGCCGCACCTAACCCGTACGTCGTCTCGCTCGATCGCCAGGAGGTCCGGTACAAGACGTACTACCGGCGGGGTTCGGGCACGGCGCAGCACCAGCGGATCCCGAGGCCGCGCGAGGGCCATCGCCGCGCCTACGTCCCCCGGCGGGAGGAGGTGGTCGAGGTCCTCGCCGACCAGGGCCTGCTCCCGGCGATCTACTTCGTGTTCAGCCGAGCCGGCTGCGACCGGAGCGTCGAGTGGCTGATGGGTGCCGGGATCCGGCTCACGACGAGCGAGGAGGCGTCTCGGATCCGGACGTTCGCCGAGATGCGCGTCGCCTGGATGGACGAGGAGGACCTCAAGACCCTCGGCTTCTACGACTTCCAGGACGCCCTGGCGGCCGGGATCTCGGCGCACCACGCGGGGATGCTTCCGGTGTTCAAGGAGACCGTGGAGGAGCTGTTCGAAGCGGGGCTCGTGAGGATCGTGTTCGCCACCGAGACGCTGTCGCTCGGGATCAACATGCCGGCGAGGTCGGTGGTGATCGAGGACCTGTGGAAGTTCCAGGGCGAGCGGCACGAGCTGCTCACCCCCGGCGAGTACACCCAGCTGACCGGGCGGGCGGGTCGCCGCGGGATCGACGAGCTCGGCCACGCCGTGGTCGTGCTCCAGCGCAACGTCGCGTTCGAACGCGTGGCGTCGCTCGCGTCGACCCGGACCTACGAACTCACGTCGTCGTTCCGACCCTCGTACAACATGGCCGTGAACCTCGTCCGCAACTACACCCGCGACGAGGCGCACCACCTACTGAACTCCTCGTTCGCGCAGTTCCTCGCGGATCGGGGGGTCGTGACCCTCGAGCGCGAGCTGGAACGCGACCGCGCGCAGCTCGCCGCGTTCCGGGAGCAGATGCGGTGCCATCTGGGCGACTTCGCCGAATACTGGTCGCTGCGCGAGAAGGCGATGGCTGTCCGCGACGAGTCCCGCAAGGGACGCGAACGGACGCGCACCGAGTCGGTCCGGGAGGGCCTCGCCGCCCTCCGCCCGGGCGACGTCATCTTCGTCCCGCGCGCCCGGCGCCGGGGGCTCGCCGTGGTGTTGTCGAGCCGGGAGGGGAGGCCGACAGTCCTCGCGCAGGACCGCACGTTCTTCCGGCTGGGGCTGCGGGACTTCCAGGAGCCGCCCACGGTCCTCACGAAGGTCCCGCTGCCGCGGTCGGGGAGCGTTCGGAGCGCCCGCTACCGCCGTGACTTGGCGGCACGGCTCGTCGCGCTGGATGTCAGGCCCCCGCGCAAGCCCCGGGGCGGTGTGGATGCGCGGGCCGAGCGAGAGGCGGCCAGGTACGAGCGCCTGGCTGCGGCGCACCCGTGCCACCCGTGTCCCGACCGGCCCGAGCACGAGCGATGGGCGAGGATGGCCTCGCAGATCGAACAGCAGATACGCGGGCTCGACCGGCGCATCCGGACCCGCACCGAGACGCTCGCCCGGCAGTTCGAGCGCGTCCTCGCGGTGCTCGAGGAGCTTGGGTACGTACGTGGGTTCGCGATCGAGCCCAAGGGGCGGACGCTGGCGCGGATCTACGGCGAGGGCGACATCCTGATGGCCGAGGCACTCGCGGACGGGCTGCTCGAGGGCCTGGAGCCCTCGGAGGTGGCCGCCGTCGTCTCGACGATCGTGTACGAGTCGCGTGAACGCACACCTCGGGCCGCCGAGATGCCCACGCCGGCCTCGGTCGAGCGGTACGGGGCGTTCCGGGGGATCTGGCGCCGGGTCCGCGAGGCCGAGGATCGGCATCAGGTGGAGCTCTGCCGGGAGCTCGAGGACGGGTTCGCGGCGCCGATCCATCGGTGGGCGCAGGGGGAGTCGCTCGAGGACGTCCTGCGCGAGACGGACATGTCGCCGGGGGACTTCGTCCGCACCTGCAAACAGGTGCTCGACCTGTTGCGTCAGATCGAGGAGGTGGCCCCCGAGGGGGTTGCGGACCTGGTACGGCGCGCCCGCGAGGCGGTCAACCGCGGGGTCGTCGCGTACACCGGTGTGTGATCGGAACCGCGCCGCACGGCACGCCCCGTCGTAGGATTCGCGCGATGTCGAGACCCTTCGGCGAACTGAGCGTGATCGTGAACCCGCACGCGGGCCGTCGCCGCGTCGGGGAGGAGATCCCGGAGCTCGAGCGGACGCTCCGCTCGCGAGGGCTGCCCTACCGGCTCTCGCGGACGGAGGGCCCGGGCGACGCGACCCGCCTCGCCACCGAGGCGCTCGAGGCGGGGGGGCGGTTCGTGGTCGCCGTGGGCGGGGACGGCACCGTGAACGAGGTCGTGAACGGGATGTTCGACGACGGTGGAAAGCCGCTCGTGCCCGACGCGGTCCTCGGGGTCGTGGCGGCCGGCAGCGGCTGCGACTTCGTCCGGACGTTCGGCCTCCCCGGTGACACGACACGGGGGTGCAACCACCTCGCCGGGGACAACACCTACCCGCTCGACGTCGGCAAGGTGACCCACACGACCGTCGATGGTGGGCGAGCCACGCGTTACTTCGTCAACGTGGCCGAGGCCGGTCTCGGCGCGGCGGTCGCCGCGCGCGCCCAACGCATGTCGCCGCGGTTCGGCCAGTCGAAGTACTTCCTCGGCTTCTGGCTCGAGCTACCGCGGTTCAGGCTCGCGAACGTGCGCGTCCAAGCCGACCGCAGGACGTACGAGGGGCCGGCGTTCCTCGTGGTCGTCGGCAACGGCCAGTACTACGGTGGGGGCATGAAGATCTCGCCCCGTTCGTATCCGGGCGACGCGGTGCTCGACGTCCTCGTGTTCAAGGGTCCGAAATCGGACTCGTTCACGATGATCCCGAAGATCTACCGGGGCGAGCACATCCCGCACGAACACGTCGAGGAGTTCCGCGTCAAGCGCGAGCTGGTGATCGAGGCCGATCGTCCGCTCCCGATCGAGTCCGACGGAGAGGTGTTGGGGACCACGCCGGCCACCGTCGAGCTCCTCGCGCAGCCGATCCAGATGAAGTTGTGACCACGGACCGATACGCCGAGCGGCGCCTCCGAACGCTCGAGGCCGCGGAGGCCGCGGGCCTCGCCGGGATCCTCGTCTCGCCGGGACCGGACCTGGCCTACCTCACGGCGTACACGCCACCACCGCTGGAACGGTTGACGCTGCTCGTGCTCTCGGCCGAGGCCGATCCGACGCTGGTCGTCCCGACGCTCGAACGCCCGCTCGCGGAGTCCGCGACCGGAGCACCGGACCTGACCGTGCGCGAATGGCGCGACGGCCGTGACGACCCGTACGCGATCGTCGCGGGGCTGCTCGGCCCCGGTCGCTACGCGGTCGCCGACCGCACCTGGGCGTCGCACCTGCTCGCGCTCGAGCGGGCGGCGGTCGACCGCGTCTTCGTGGCTGCCGGCGAGGCCGTCCCCTTGCTCCGGGCGGTCAAGGACGCCGACGAGATCGAGCGGCTCCGCGCCGTGGCGAATGCGGCCGACGCGGCGTTCGCCGACGTGATCGAGCTGCGGTTCGCCGGCCGCGCCGAGACGGAGATCGCCGCCGAGCTCGACCGCCTCCTCCGCGAGCACGGCCATCAGCGTGTCGACTTCACGATCGTGGGTTCGGGGCCCAACGGCGCCTCGGGCCACCACGAGCCGGGGGAGCGGCGGATCCAACCGGGCGACGCCGTCGTGATGGACTTCGGCGGGATGCGCGACGACTATTGCTCGGACATCACCCGAACCGTCTTCGTGGGCGAGCCCTCGGACGAGGAGCGGGAGGTGTATGCGATCGTCCGGGCGGCGCAGCAGGCGGCGTTCGAGGCGGTCCGCCCGGGCGCCGCGGCCCAGGACGTCGACCGTGCGGCGCGGGCGGTCATCACGGAGGCGGGCTACGGCGAACGGTTCGTCCACCGGACCGGCCACGGGATCGGGCTCGAGGTCCACGAGCCCCCGTACATCGTCGAGGGCAACGAGACGCCGCTCGAGGCGGGGATGACCTTCTCGGACGAGCCGGGCATCTACCTCCAGGGGCGGTTCGGCGTCCGCATCGAGGACCAGGTCGCGGTGACCGCCCAGGGCGCGGAACGCCTCAACGAGGCCAGCCGGGAGCTCACGGTCGTCGCCTGACGGCCCACGGAACCGCTGAGCCTCTCTCAGCGCGGCCGGACCTTCGTCCCCTCCGGGGTGTCCATGACCTCCAGGCCCATCGCCTGCAACCGGTCTCGGATCTCGTCGCTGCGGGCGAAGTCCTTGGCGGCCCGGGCCTCGTCGCGCTCGGCGATCAGCGCCAGGGCCTCCTGGGACGGCTCGAAGGCCTCGCGCGCGAGGCGCCCGAGATCCAGGCCGAGGACGTGGTCCCAGGTCGTCATCAGGTCGACCTTCTCCGCGTCGGGGACCCGCGCGGTCACGGTCTCATTCAGCACGACGAGCGCGCGCGGCAGGTCGAGGTCGTCGGCCACGGCCTCCCGGAAGCGCGCGTCGAGCGACCGGGCGGCCTCGGACCGGTCCGCCGACGCGGGGCCCCATCCGGCCACCTTCCGGCGGAGCTCGGTGAGCCGGCGGTTCTGCCCCTCGAGCGCGTCCCAGTCGAAGTTCATCTCGCTGCGATACCGGGTCCCGAAGCAGAGCAGGCGGTAGGCGAGCGGGTCCACGCCCTGGGCGGCCAGGTCGGTGACCCGAAGGATGTTCCCCGCGGACTTGGCCATCTTCACCTTGCCCATCCGCAGGAAGCCGCCGTGCACCCAGGTCGAGACGACCGGGTGCCCGACGGCGGCCTCCGACTGTGCGATCTCGTCCTCGTGATGAGGGAACTTGTTGTCGTTGCCGCCCGTGTGGATGTCGAAGCGCTCGCCCAGGTGCTTCATCGACATGGCCGAGCACTCGATGTGCCACCCCGGGTAGCCGTCGCCCCACGGGCTCGGCCACTTGAGCGCCCGGTTGGGGCCGGCCTTCTTCCACAGCGCGAAGTCCTCGGGGTGGCGCTTGGCCGGATCGACCGCGACCTCCTGGCGATGGCCTGCGCGCAGCTGGGCCAGCGTGTTGCCCGAGAGCTTGCCGTAACCGGGGAACGTGGTCACGTCGTAGTACACGTTGCCGTCGACCTCATAGGCGTGCCCATTCTCGATCAGCGTCTGGATGATCTTGATCATGTCGTCGATGTGGTCGGTGGCGCGCGGGTACAGGTCGGCGCGTTCGATCCCGGCCAGGTCGGAGTCCAGCAGGAACGCATCGGTGTACTTCCGCGCGATCTCGGCCGCCGACAGGCCCTCGTCCGCCTCGGCGAGCTCCATCTTGTCGCGGCCGGTGTCCGAGACCTCGTCGGTCATGTGCCCCACGTCGGTGATGTTCATGATCCAGCGGACCCGCTGCCCCTCCAGGCGGAGCACACGACGGATCAGATCGCCGAGCATGAACGAGCGCATGTTCCCGATGTGGATGTAGCGATAGACGGTCGGGCCGCACGAGTAGATCTTCACCGTCTCGCCGTCGACGGGCGAGACGTCGTGGAGCTCACGCGTGAGGGAGTCGTACAGACGCACGATCAGGTCAGGATACCGTTGACCTCAGAAGGGGCGTCTACGGGGGCGGCGGAGTGGAGGGGGGACGCGGCGCCTGCCCGTTGCCGTTGCCGGAGGGGCCTGGTGCCCTGCGGCCTCCATCGACCGCCTCGGGCACGACCACGACGCCCTGGTCGGAGCGCGATGTCGGGACCTCGATCGGCTCCCGTTCGCCGAGCTCGGCCATCAGGACCTCGATCTCATCGCCGACCAGCTCCTCGCGCTCGAGCAACGCGTCCCGGACGCCCTCGACGACGTGGCGCTTCTTCAGAAGGAGGTTCCGGACGCTGTCCCGGCAGTCGTTCAGGATCGCGTCGATCTCCCTGCGACGCTCGTCGTCCGAGAGCACGACGCCGATCGGGTCCGTCTCGCCGTACGGCCCGGGACCGGAGGCCGCGGCCGAGATCAGGCTGCGCCCCATCCCGTACACGCCCACGTAGGCCGCGGCGTTCCGCGTCGCGTTCACCAGGTCCGAGGACGGCCCCGAGGTTGTCTGGCCGTACCAGATCTCCTCCGCGACCAGGCCGGCGAGCGACACCTGGATGCGCGCGAGCAGCTGCTTCTGGGTCCGCAGGAACATCTCCTCGATCTCCTGCGTGGAGACCAGCCCGAGCGCCGACTCGCGCTTCTGGATCGTTATCACCTGGATCTGCAGCTCCTCGCGCTCGAGGGCGTAGGAGGCGACCGCGTGGGCGCCCTCGTGGACCGCGACCATCGCCTTCTCGCGGGGGGAGTACTTGACCGGCTGCTTGAGGCCGATCTCCTCGCTCAGCTTCGCCTGCCACAGGTCGTCCCACCGCAGCGCGTCGCGCCCGTCCTGGAGCGCGAACAGCAGCGCCTCGTTCACGATGTTCTTGAGCGACGCCGGCGAGTACCCGACCGTCATCCGCGAGAGCTTGGCGTAGTCGATCGGCTCGTGTCGGACCTTCGCAAGGTAGTACTGGAGGATGTCCTGGCGCCCCTCGGCGTCCGGAAGCCCGACGTGGATCTTGCGGTCGAACCTACCGGGTCGCACGAGCGCCGGGTCGAGGGTCGAGGCGCGGTTCGTCGCCCCGATCACGAGGATGTTGTAGAAGGGCACCTTCGGCTTGGCGCGGAACGCGAGCCGCCGGACGTGCCGCCACAGCCCCCTAGGGACCGTGAACCCGTCCATCTGCACGAGCAGCTCGTTGATGACACCCATCCCGCCGCCGCCGCCCATGCCCGCGCCCATGAAGATCCGGTCGGTCGCCCGGTCGCCGGAGCGGTCGGTCGTCACGGCGCCCCGCGACCCGACGGCGTCGATCTCGTCGATGAAGATCACGGACCCGCCGTACTTGTCCGACATCACGCGGCCCTTCTTGAACAATTTGCGGACCTTCATGTTCCCGATGCCCATGAACATGTTTGCGAAGCCCGACCCCGTGGCGAACAGGAACGGCACGCCGGAGGCGCCCGCGATCGCCTTGGCCATCAACGTCTTCCCGGTGCCCGGCGGCCCCTCGAACAAGATGCCGTGCGGCGGGTAGCCGCCCATCTGCTTGAAGTCCTTGAAGCCCTCGAAGACCCGCAGGACCTCCTGCGTAGCCTCGACGGCCGCCGGCTGGCCGCGCACGTCGTCGAAGGACGTGTCGTACTCGTTCGGGTAGATGACGTAGTCGTTGCCGCGCGACAAGAACCAGAACAGCGCCACGAACTGCAGGAGGATGAAGAAGACCAGGATCAGCGCCTGGAGCATGACCGGGCGCAGCTGGACCATGACGAGCGACGGCTGCGACAGCGACTGCGAAGGGGACAGCCCCATGAACAGCCAGGCGGCGAACAGATAGATCGCGAGCACCCACGCGGCCCGCTTCAACCAACGGCCGTAACGGCGGTACTGATCCATGGCGGTCGACCTCCTCCTGCTCGACCTCGGGGCTCCG
>Ga0126304_10000119_pt1 | contig 24779 bp, 19 predicted proteins | sample Plot25_FD_92538 | JGI IMG/M metagenome (GOLD analysis project Ga0126304, IMG submission 92538) | Serpentine soil microbial communities from UC McLaughlin Reserve, CA, USA - Plot25 | ecosystem: Environmental > Terrestrial > Soil > Grasslands | place: USA: UC McLaughlin Reserve, Lake County... | reverse complement strand
CGTGGACATGACCATCACGCTGACCCTGGTTGCGGTCTTCGCCTGCGTCGCGCTCCTGACCGGATCGGTGGCGACCCTGGCGGTACAGGGTGCGGAACCGGGCCGCCGTCGCATCAAGGACCTGCTCGGCCGGCGCACGGAGCGCGTGCAGGCCGAGGCAGGACTGCTCACGAACGCGCCGAGCGCGGCGATCAAGCGCATCTCGTCGTTCGTACCGAAGTCGCCGAAGGAGATGTCGCGCATCCAGAAGCGGCTCGCCCTCGCCGGCTTCCATGAAACGAAGCACACCGTCATCTACGTCCTTGCCGAGGTCGTCCTGACGATCATTTGCTTCCTAGTGCCGGTGTACCTGTTCGGATGGGGCGCCGGGTTGATCTTCGGATTGATGGGCGGGATCGTCGGCTACATCGCGCCGAGCTTGATCGTCGACCGGAAGATCAAGCGGCGGCAGAAGGAAATCGAGAACGGCCTTCCCGACGCGCTGGACCTGCTCATCGTCTCCATCGAAGCCGGCCTGGCAATCGATCAGGCCATCGTGAAGTGCGCGGAAGAGCTCACCATTGCGTATCCGGCGCTGGCCGAGGAGCTGCGCTTCGTCAACGTCGAGTGCAGGGCTGGGAAACCGCGTCTCGAGGCGTTCAAGAATTTCGCTACCCGAACGAAAGTCGACGACGTGCGCGCGCTGGTGGCGATGCTGGTTCAGACCGATAGGTTTGGTACGAGCGTGGCACAGGCTCTGCGGACGCACGCAGAAGTGTCACGCACCAAGCGCAGGCAGCGGGCCGAGGAGCGCGCGGCGAAGATCGGCGTCAAGCTGGTGTTCCCGCTGGTCTTCTGTCTGTTTCCCGCGTTCTACGTCGTCACGCTCGGTCCGGCGGTCATCAAGTTCGTGCATGCCTTCTCGCTAGGAGGCCCAATAGGAGGAGGATTCAAATGACGATCATCTTGGTAGCGGCGGCGGCAGGCGCCCTGGTTCTATACCTGCTTCGGCGACGCTCGCGTCTCAACTCGTCGGAAGAGTAAGCGCAGGGGTGATCGGCAGCGGACGGCGACGGTCTCTAGCTTGTTCGGGTCCAGCATCGTTCCGAGCCGATCCTTCTGTCTTCATCAACGGGAAGAACCCAAGTGAGGGTCGCCAGGGAGGAGTGCCGATAGCCCGAGCAGAGCGATCGCGTGGCGCATCGAGTCTTCGTCTTTACGGCCAGCGGAGGGTGGACTAGACTCGGCTGCCGTGTGGAGGGTGCCGATATGGATCCCTTGAGACGCAAGATCCTCGAAGCCGGAGCAGCGGCCGCGGCGATGGCCACCGCGTCGCGAGTCCTGGCGCAAACAGGATCGGCTGGAAGTGCGATGTCGCTCTACGAAAGAGGCCCGGTTCGCATTCACTACGAACAAGCCGGGTCAGGCTTCCCGCTGATGCTCATCGCCGGCGGAGGATTGAACTCGACGATCGACGGCTTGAAAAATGGGTCGCCGTTCAACCCGATCGACGAGTTCAAGAGCGAGTATCGCTGCATCGCTGCTGATCTGCGCAACGCCAACGGCGGCCATTCATCCGGCCCGCTCGAGATCGATCGTCCGTGGGATGCGTACACCGACGATCACATTGGGTTGATGGACCACCTCGGCATCGACAAGTTCATGGTGCTGGGGTTCTGCATCGGCGGCCCCTTCATCTGGAACCTGATCGAGCGAGCGCCGAACCGCGTCGTGGCGGCAGTGTTAGCGCAGCCGAGCGGGTCACGCCCAGAGATGCGCGATCTGTTCTACGACAACAACATCAAAGGCTGGGGTCCTGAGCTGGTCAAACGCCGGCCCGAGATCTCCATGCAGATGGTGGATCGCTTTCTGACCAGGATGTACCGGACCAACGCCGACTTCGTCTTCACGGTCACGCGCGATTTCGTGCGCACCTGCCAGACGCCCGTGCTCATTCTGCCGGATGACATTCCCGCGCATCCCTACGCCGTGGCGATGGAGGCCGCGATGCTCGCGCCGAAGGCGGAAGTCAGCATATTCCCGTGGAAGGAACCGAAGGAGCGCATTCCGCTGGCGGTGCGTCAGATACGCTCGTTCCTCCGCGCGCACCGGCCGGCGTCTACGTAGCCCGCATTACTCCACGATCGAGCACTTTGCCGATCGCGGTGATCGTATTCCAGTTCCGCGTCGTAGCCGCCGCTCCAAAGATGCGGTCCAATGCTCCGAGATAGCCGATCGCCTTCATCTGGCGCCGGTACTCGCCGATCACGAACCGGCCGTTGCAGGCCAGGACTCTCAGCAGCCACTGGCCGCGCGACGGCAGGGTCAGGGGCAACGGTGGCGACAGGCGTGGCGCTCGCGACAGGACGCTCACGAAGCGGACGACGTCGGGACGGTACGGCCTGCCGGCGAACCAGTCTTGAGAGAAGAGCTTCGCGATCTCGCGGCTCGGGCAGATCATGATCTGCGTCTCGAACGGAAGCCGGCTCGCCAGTTCCTTGCGCAGTTGCGTCTGACTGACCGGCCGCTGGATCACGAACGTTCCTGCGGCACCGATGTTGACGGCACCCAGGTGCTGCAGCTGCTCGACGAGCCTCGCCGGCCTGAATGTCCGGTGACCGCCGACGTTGACGCCGCGTAGGAGAACGACGTGGGTCACGGCTGTTGGTTGGCCACGAGCACGATTTTGCCAGTGACGCCTCCCTCGCCGAGCAGCTCGTGGGCGTGTCGTGCCTCGGCAAGTGGAAGCCGCTGCGCGATGAGCGGCGCGATCTTGTGCTCGTGAAGAAGATCGAAGAGAGCGATCAGGTCCTCTCGAAACATCGCCGGTCTCAACCGCATGAGCGTCTGGATGCTATAGGGAACCACCCGCTTTCGGCCTGGGAGCAGCCAGCCGGCAGCGATGTACACACCGAAGATGGCGATCGCGCGGTAGCGATGCCGGCCCCCGGAACGGCCCGACGCCAATCGCCCTCCGCGCAGCGAGCCAGTCAAGCCATACGCCACGACCGTCCCGCCACGACGGAGCGCCTTGCGTGAGCGCCAGATGTGAGTGCCACCGATGCTCTCAAAGACAACGTCCACGCCGTTGCCGGTAAGGCGATGGATTTCTGTCACGAAGTCCTGATTCTGATAATCGATTGGGATTCCGCCAAGATCGGAAACGGCCGACGCGCCTCGCGATGAGCACGTCCCGTACATCTCGAGGCCGGCGAGGCGTCCAAGCTGCAACAGTGCCGAGCCGACGCCGCCAGAAGCACCGTGAATTAACACACGCTGGCCCGGTCTTACCGTCAGAGAGCGGTGCATCATCTGGTAGGCGGTGACATAGTTCAGGATCAGGCTGACCGCCTCCGCAGGATCCAGGCCTGATGGCACCGGCACCAGAGCGCGTTGCGGCAGACAGACGAATTCGGCGTAGGCGCCGCTGATTGGAAGCGCCGCGACGATCTGGCCCGTTTTGATGCCCGAAATACCAGCGCCGAGCCGGTCCACTTCGCCAACCAGATCCCAGCCTGGCGTGAACGGCAACCTGGGAGTCTCCGGATGAATGCCTTCGCGCATCATCACGTCGGGCAGTGCGACACCTGCCGCCAACACCTTCACGCGTACGTCCCCAGGCATCGGCTCTGGGCAGTCTTCTTCAACGACGTGGAGTACGTCGGGGCCGCCGTAGCGAGTCGCGACGATGCGTGTGTGTTTCACCGAATCGCATCAGCCTCATCGCATCCGAATCGCTATTGCACTGGCGAGTGGACGTATTCGTCCATGTTTCTGGCCAGCACGTCGAGCGGCACGTTGCCGCCGAGGACGACGGTGTCGTTGAAGACCTTGAGATCGAACTTCGCTCCGAGCGCCGTCGTCGCGTTCTGACGCAGACGATTGATCTCGCTGTGCCCGACCTTGTAGCCGCACGCTTGTCCCGGCCACGAGCAATATCGATCGACCTCGCTCGCCACTTCCAGCGGGTTTGAACCGTTCACGTCAACGAAGTACCGCACGCCTTCTTCGCGCGTCCAGCGTTTGGCGTGGATACCGGTGTCCACAATGAGCCGGCAAGCGCGGAACGCGATCGATTGCAAGTAACCGAGCCGTCCGACCGGGTCGCCTTCGTACGCGCCCAGTTCGTCCGCCAGCTGCTCGGCGTAGAGGCCCCATCCTTCCGAGTACACATTGAAGGCGAGCATCTGCCGGATCAGCGGCATGCGGCGTGTGTACTCACCCTGCCAGATGTGGCCGGGAATAGATTCATGAAACGTCAGATCGGCCAGGCTGTACTTGCTGTGCAGACTCGTCGTCCTCAGGTTGATCCAGTAGCGGCCGGGAATTGTGCCATCGATCGATCCGGGACCGCCGTACGCGCCAGGCGCGCCAGGCTCTTCCTCGGGCGGGAGACGCTTCACTTCCATGTTCGGATTGACGAGTGTCTTGAAGGCACGCGGCATCTGCGCGCGCACCCAATCGAGTCGATTCTGGATGAACGCCACGATCTCGGCTCGGCCCTTGTCGCCATCCGAGAACTGGTAGCGAGGGTCCTTCGCGAGCGCCTGCATGCGTGCGCCAACTGCGCCCTTTGCGTACCCGACCTTCTGCAGCAGTCCATCCATCTCCGCGTGCAGACGCTGTAGCTCGCTGCGGCCCAGCTCGTGAATCTCGTCAGGGGACATGGTCGTCGTAGTGGAGGCCTTGAGCGCCCATCGGTAGTACTCGTCGCCGCCCGGGCGCGACCAGATGCCGGCGTCGTTGGTGGCTGCAGCCCGCTGGGCCCGCAACTCAGTCAACTGCCGGTCCAGTGCCGGTGCGATCTCCTGCGCAGCAATGGCGCGAGCGCGATCGGCCCACTTGCCGGGAATGTTTTTGGTGCGCCGTTCGATCGATTCGACGAGCACTCCGCCCTCGCGCGCGTTCTTCGCCGAGAGCGTCATTTGCGCTAACGCTTTGTCGATCAGGAACCCGGGCGGCACGAGTCCAGCGGCGCGTGCCGCCTGTGTTCGTCCGAGCTCGCCGTCAAGCTGCTTCGCGTAGGACTGCAGTCGCGCGAGATAGGCTTCGGCGTCAGCGGCGTTCTCAATGCGATGCTCGGCGTCGAGAAATCGCGGCACGTCGAGGTAGGCGCCGACGTTCTGAATGACGACGTACGGCGTGTTGCGCCAGCCACCGACGGCCACATCTCCGTAGGGCAGCGCGAACCCTTCGAGCGACGTTGTATACGCGCTTCGTACGACCTCGACGCTCGTGCGTGTCGCATGGGAGAGCCCGGACGTGTTGAGGGCGCTGATCTTCTGGACGTCTGCACGAAGCTGGCTGGCGATCTGCCGCTGTCCCTGAGCCGAGCGATCGGTCAGCTGCGATCGCAGGACCGCCCTCGCGCCGGTGTCGATGCCAAGCGACGTCGCACCCTCTGGTCCGAGACGAAGGAGATTGTCGGCAATCTGGTCGAGCAGTGCGAGCGCATCGGCCTCGGTGGTTGCAGGCGTCGCGGCCGCATTGTCACGCGTGCATCCGGATATCAGCGGCAACGTCATGGTAGATAGGAGTGTGGCGATCGCGTCGCGCCGGTTCATGAATGGAGACGTCGGATGTTTATATCCCATGCCCGCCGATCGGTACTGTCTCGACGCGATTGCTGAAGCCGGCGATCAGGGGTCGCCCCTTCGCGATCGCGGCTTGAACGGACGGGAGAGATAGCGACGCCTTGTGACTGGCCTGGCTATCCCACACCTCGGTGATCCAAAGCCCGTTGTCATCGGCTGGATCTCGAGCGATGACGTAATTCAGGCAACCCGGCATCGCTTGTGTGCCATCCAGGAGGATCGCCGCGAGTGCGTCCCGCTGTCCGGGCACTGCATTCATCTTGCCGATCAAGCCGTACATCTCGCCTCTCTCCCGTGTCACTGGCGTCGTGGCGTTGCATCGCGCGTCAACAGAACGGCGCCGGTGGACATCGGTTGAACTACGCGCTGGTAAATTGAGAGATAGCCGGTCGACGTCGACAGCATCGGCTCGCCTCGCTGGGCTCGTCTCGCCGCAAGCACGGTCGCCGGAACGTCGAGGTCGACCGTGCCCGCGCTTACATCGATGACAATACGGTCACCATTCTCGACGAGCGACAGCGGACCGCCGACGGCGGACTCGGGTGACACCTCGGCGATCGTCAGTCCCTTGTTGCAGAGTCCAGACAGCTGGCCATCCGAGACGAACGCGCACTCGTTTTCGAGCCCCGCGGCGTAAATTGCAAACACGACGCGGGAGGCCGAGCCCGCCATCGCGGGACCACCTTTGGGTCCGCATCCACGCAGCACGAGTGCGCCGCCCGGTGTCAACTCGCCGCCCTGCACACCCGCAATCGCCGCTGGCACATCGTCGTAGACGATGGCCGGGCCCGCGAATTGGAGCGGTTGCCCGGGCGCACGCAGGCCCGGCTTGACGATGGCGCTCTCGGGCGCCAGCGATCCGCGCAGGACGACGATCGACCCGCCGCGCGAGAACGGGCGATTCAGCGCGCGGATGACGTCGCCGTTCACGACTGCGACGTTGGCCAGGTGTTCGCCAAGCGTGCGACCGGTCACCGTCAACGCCTTCAAATCCAGCATCGGCTCAAGTCGTTTGAGAAGTCCCTGCGCTCCGCCGGCCGCTTCGAAAGCGTCGATCGTATCCGGGCCGTTCGGCGCGACGGCGCTCAACACGGGCACGTGTGCACCGAGCTCGTTGAACAGTGCGAACACGTCGACGTCCACACCGGACTCGACCGCCGTCGCCTGCAGATGCTTGACGCAGTTGATCGATCCGCTCACCGCGAGCACCGACGCAGCGGCGTTGCGGAATGCGCCCCGCGTCATGATGCGACGCGGCGTCAGATCTTCCCAGACCATGTCCACGATGCGGCGTCCGGACTGGCGGGCGATGTCGAACATACGCGGACTGTTCGCGAGGATCGGCGCCGCGCCTGGCAGCGTCATACCGAGTGCTTCGCAAACGATGTGCATCGAGTTCGCAGTGCCCATGCCCGCGCACACGCCAGGACCAGTGATCGCGTGGTCGCACATGCCGGCGAGCGTGTCCTTCGACAGCTTGCCGAACATCGCCTGCACCGACCCGATGAACACTTCTTCGATGTCCACGTGTTTGCCGTCATAGCGTCCGCTCGGTTGATAGCCGCAGATCACGAGGATGCTGGGGATGTTGAAACGCCCCGCGGCCATCAGGTGAGCGGGCGGAGTCTTGTCGCATGACGACAGACAGAGCATGCCGTCGAGTTGTGCGCCTTCAATCGCGATCTCCATGTCGTTGACGATGAGATCGCGGCTGGCCAGCATGTAGCCGCCGCCGGCGCCAGCACTGACGATGAAGTCGCTCGGGGCCGCCGTACGGATCTCGAAGGGTAAGCCGCCCGCTTCACGCACCGACTCCTTGACGACTTTGGCAATGCCGTCGAGATGGCTGAAGCAGATCGCCAGCTCCGATGAGCTGTTCACGACGGCGATCTTGGGCTTGAGCATGTCGTCGTCACTGAGGCCGAGCGCTTTCCATTGGGCGCGGCGCACGGCCTCCCGCGGCGAGCCGGGCTCGAAATTGCTCCTCAACGCTTTGACCATTTCGGTCGTAATATCCCACGAAACGTCCGCGTAGGGCCCGCCGAAGCTCGAAGAGCGAAGGCTGGACCGGCCGGACCGATGATGAGACTCACCACCGACGAACAGGAGATGCTCGACGGGCGTAAGGGCAAGGCCCGCCGGAAGGCCATGGAGCTGCTGGTGCGCTACGCCGAAGCGCTCGGTGCCGAGCGGTTCGTGGACACGCGCAACGTCGCCGGCGTTCCAGGCTCGGCGAATCCGTTCCTGCAGAACTACTACAAGGACAAGGGCGCGGCCGGGCTCGACGCGATCTTCTCGCATTTCGATCTGGATTCCGACGAGCTCATCGACGTGCCGAACGCCGTCGTGCCGACCTATCACCTGCAGGGCGGCGCCGATCCGAGCGCCTGGCAGACGATTGGCGTAAAGGTCGAGGTGTTCCGAAACTATCAGGAGCGCGAAGCCTTCGCTGCGTCGCATGACGTAGGCATCCTCAAGACGTGCACGCCCTACCTCGCTGGCAACGTCCCAGCTCGCGGCGAACACCTCGCATGGATGGAATCGTCGGCGGTGATTTACGCCAACTCCGTGCTCGGTGCGCGCACCAACACGGAAGGTCGCGAGAGCACCAGCGCGGCGATGCTGACGGGCAAGATTCCCGATTGGGGACTGCACCAGACCGAACATCGTTACGGCACGCATCGCATTGACGTGGACGTCGCCGTGGATTCGGTGATGGACTGGGGCATGCTTGGCTACTACGTCGGCGACGTCGTTCAGGAACGCATCCCTGTCGTCGCCGGAAGGTATAGCCAGCCTGAGATCGTTCGCCTCAAGCACTTCGGCGCGGCCGCCTCGAGCTCTGGCGGCGTCGAGATGTATCACATCGTCGGCGTGACGCCGGAGGCCGAGTCCCTGGCCCTGGCGTTCGGCCCGAAGAAGCCGATCGAGACCTTTCGATATGGCAAGCACGAGCAGCGCAGCGTCTACGACCGACTGAATGCGAACGCCAGTGATCCCAATGTGGACTTTGTGATGCTCGGCTGCCCGCACGCCGCTATCGAGCAGCTCCGAGATGCCGCGCGTCTGCTCGATGGAAAGAAGGTCAGTGCCAATTGCGCGCTGTGGATCTTCACGTCGCGCGCGGTCAAGAGCCAGGCGCACGAAGAAGGGCTGCTCTCGACGCTCGCCAATGCGGGCGCGGTTCTACTCACCGATACCTGTTCGGCGTTCGCGCAGGCATTGCCTCCGGGGACGAAGGTCGCGGCGCTCGATTCTGCCAAGCAGGTGCACTATCTTCCGGCGATTCTCGGCGTCCAGGCGTGGTTTGGATCGACGACCGACTGCATCAACGCAGCGTTGAGCGGTCGTTGGGCAGGAGAACGGCCGTGACAGTCTCCGCCAAGATCGTATTGCGAGGACGCAAAGTGTGTGGTGGCCGAGCTGAAGGCGAGGCGCTCGTCACGCGTCAGACGATTCCCGGTTGGGGCGGGGTGAATCCCGTGCGGGGCATCATCACTGAAACACAGCACGAACTGCGCGGCGTAAGCTTCAAAGACAAAGTGCTAGTGTTCCGAGGCGCGAAGGGATCCTCGGGGTGGTCGGCGATGTATCACACCGCGAGGCTCGCCGGCACAGCGCCCAAGGCACTCATCTTCAATGAAATGACCACCAAGGTTGCGCTCGGTGCCGTCGTTATGCGCGTGCCGAGCATCACCGATCTCGATCAGAATCCCCTCGACGTGATCGAGACCGGCGACTGGGTCACCGTGGATGCCGACCGCGGCGTCGTCGAGGTCGTCAAAAGAGCACCTTAATACATGCGTCTCTGGTCTGGCCTCATCCTCTGTCTGTTCGCTGTGCTTCCGTTGCGAGGACAGGAAGCGCATCCCGATCAACTTCGTGCAGCGGCGAGCCGAGCTCTTGCTTCGATTCAGAAGGCGCAGGCGCTGTGGTACACGACGAACAAGCAGGTCTGTGCGTCGTGCCATCATCAGTATCAGCCGGCGATCGCGTATCGGGTCGCCCGCGATCATCGGGTCCCATTCGATGAAGTGATCGCGAAGGCGGATGCAATCAGCGCGTTCACGTTTGCCGACATTGATCGCGCGGTGCAATACACGCACGTGATCGAGCCGGCCATGGACGATGCGTATCGGATGGTGGCGGCGAACGCTGCCGGCGTGAAGCCCAATCTCGGTGCGGCCATCTACGCGCGGCTGCTGATCTCGCGTCAGAACACGGGCGGTGACTGGGACGGTTTTCACCAGCGTCCACCGTCCTCATACAGCCGTGTGACGATGGCGACGCTGGGGCTGCGCGCGGTGCAGCTCTATCACCATCCGAACCAGAAGGCGGAAGCCGATGCGGCTGTCGCGCGCGCGCGCAAATTCCTCGAATCGCATACTGCGCGCGATACCGAAGAGCGCAGCTATCAACTGCTCGGATTGCGGTGGGCGGGTGCGGATCGCGCGACGTTAAGGAAATTGGCCGCAGGACTGCAGGCGACCCAACGTCCCGACGGCGGCTGGAACTCGATGGCTGGCCGCGACAGCGACGTGTACTCGACCGGTCAGGCGCTTGTCGCGCTGCACGACGGCGGCAGCGTCGCCATCATCGATTCGACGTGGCAGCGCGGCATTGCCTACCTGCTGAAGACCCAGGCCGCCGACGGCACGTGGCATGCGACGTCGCGGCTGCATCCACCGGCGCCGCTCAGCCCGCCGTACTTCGACGCCGGTTATCCGCACGGCCACGATCAGTTCCTCTCGATGCAGGGTGCGAGTTGGGCGGTGATGGCGCTCTCGTATGCGCTCGAGCCTTCGACGCGCGTCACGCCGCCTCCGCTTCCAGAGACCGAACCGTCCGGCCTCGAATCGTGGGTGGAACCGATACTGTTTGGTTCAGTGGCTGACCTGAAAAAGCTGCTCGACACGGGTCTCAATCCCAACGCGGCAACCACGTCCGGCGGGACGACCGCGCTGATGATGGCGGCGCCGGACGTGGAGAAGATGCGCTTGCTGATCGATCGCGGTGCCGACGTCAACGCCCGCGCGCGGTCGCGGTTTTCGGCGTTGATGGTGGCGGCGCAGTACCAGGAGGGCGATGCGGCGATCAATCTGCTCCTCGATCGTGGCGCGCAGGTTGCCGCGCCTCCGGATGGCGCGCCCGTGTTCAGCGCGAACCCGTTCGTCCTCGCGTCCTACGCCGGAAATGCGAAGAGCCTGAAGCGATTGCTCGCTGCCGGCGGCAAAGTGGACGAGCCGTTCATCGCGATCGGCACGTCGAGGACCACTCCGATCCTCGGCGCGTTCAAATTCGGGGATGTCGAAGTTGCCAACACGCTGATCGATCTCGGTGCGCCGGTGGACTTCGCCGATGGGAACGGCATCACGATGCTCGGCCGCAGCGTCCTCAACAACGAAGTCGAAATGGCGCGAGCGCTGATTGCTCGCGGTGCGAACATCAACGTCGTGGACAAGCTGGGGATGACGCCGCTGCTCTGGGTGGCGAACGTCGACTTCGGGGACACCGCGATGCTCGAACTACTGCTGAAGTCCGGCGCCAACCGGGATGCCCGGAACAAGGACGGCCTCACACCACTCGAATTGGCGCGCAAGTACGGCCACTCAACGCTCATCCCGCTCCTGGAGAAGGCATCCAGCACGCCGTAGCGCGAAGGCTTGAGCCTTCGCCGACAGCCGCGCACGCTAAAAGCGTGCGCTCTCCGAAGACGTGGTCACCGGCGCTCGAGATTGTCAGCCAGTCGCCGTTGAAAGGTGCCGAAGTCGATCGCGTGTACGGCGCTTGTACCCGCGAGATCGAGCGCATGCGCGGCAGCGGCCCCCATCGCTATGCAGGGACCCATGACGCGAATCGCCGACAGCGCGCTGACGTCCGCATCCACGCATCGGCCTGCCGCGACGATGTTCTCGGCCTCTCTCGGGACCATGCACGACAGCGGAATGTAGTAAATGTGGTCGTCGGGAAACTTCTCCCAGTGCACCAGCTCCGGTGCATTGTGCAGCTCGACCCACCATGCGCATCGCGCCGCGGCATCTGCGGGCTTTACGCCGGAGCGGATCTCGTCGAGCGTCAGCTGCTTTCGGCCGACGATCCAACGCGTCTGACGCAGACCAGGGTTGCCGTAGGCGCGCACTTGCGCGTTGCGAAAGATGTCGGGGAACTCGGTTCGTAGAAACCGGATCACGCTGTCCGCCTGCCGTCGTCCCTCGAAGACCATCCGCGCGGTGCCGAGCGGATCGAGCGGCGTCTCGAAATGTGTGACGTTCGCCAGCATGAAGTTCCTGCCGGGGAAGTGCATCAGAAAGCCGTCATGGCGCACCAGGCCGTACTGCGCGCCTCGATCGGCGAGCCGCTTGTGAACGTCGGCGATCACCAGGTGTTTCGCGGCCTCGGTGTCGTAGCCCTCGATGAGGAAATTCAACGATCCGTAGACGGCCTCGTCTGGCTCTCTCACTTCTAGACCGGCCTCGTAGGTCAAGCTCGCATCGCCTGATGCATCCACGAAGCCGTTCGCTTCGATGCGTGCCGCGCCGAAGCGCGTGGCCACATCCACGGCGCGAAGACGACGGCTCTCGAAGGTGACGCCGGTGATCACGGCACCGACGAGTACCTGGATGTCCGCAGCTTCGACCTGCTTCTCTATCCATCGCGCCAGACGCACCTCGTCGTACTGGAAGGTGATGGTGCCCGTCATCGATGTCCGCCGATGCAGCGATCCTTCGGCGGTGAGGTCGGCAATGAGGTGGTCAGCAATGCCGCGCGTGATCTGATACGGGGCCGGCCCATGCGTGTAGAGGCCGATGATCGTGCCGACGATCGAACCGATCGCCTGGCCGCCAAGCGATGGCGCGGCGTCCACGATCACAACCCGTCGGCCGAGGCGCGCTGCTTCCAGTGCCGCCGACACGCCGGCGATGCCCGCACCGACGACGCAGATGTCGGCGGTGACGAGGCGCGGCCGCGAGGATGGTGGTCGCCGGACGATCCGTGCAGTCGCTCCGGTTGGCATCACTCATACGTTAGCCCAGCGGGCCTCGGAGAGCTGAGATCTCTTGTAGGCGGGTCTTTGGGACCCGCCGACGCAGATATACTGAGCCGCTCCAGGGGAGGCTCAGATGACCAACTGGTTCCGCGGTTCTTGCGTCGGCATCGTGGTGGGTGCGGCGCTGCTGATGACAGAACGTGCGCCCATCGCGCAGCAACCGCCAACGGCTGCAGCGTCACCGTGTCAGGCCGCGACAACTCCAGCAGGCGGTCAGCCCGGTGGGCGCGCGGCGGTGCAGGCGCCAGGCGGACAGGGCGTTCAGGCGCAGGGCGGTCGCGCGGCCGGTGCAAGAGCCGGTGGAGGCGGTGGCACGCCGCCTCCTATCCAGTGGGCCGCGCCGCCATTGCCTGACGGACCGATCACCACACAGTCGGCGACACCGGCGCATCGCAACCTGCGTCTCGTCGTCACGAAGGGGCTCTTCCATCCGTGGGGCATGGCGTTTTTGCCCGATGGCGGGATTCTGATCACCGAGCGTCCGGGGTGCCTGCGAATGGTGCGCAACGGTGTGCTCGATCCGAAGCTCGTCGCGGGTCTGCCGCCGATCTCCGCACAGGGCCTCTCAGGCTTGATGGACATCGCGCTCCATCCGCGCTTCGCTGACAACAAGTTCGTCTATCTCGCGTATCACAAGCCCAATCCCGCAGCCGCGAACGTACCTCCCGGACCGAACGCGCCGCCGGCGCGCCTTGCGACGCTCGCGCGTGGCACCTGGGACGGCACGGCACTTACCAGCGTGCGCGAGTTGTTTTCAGCGGACGCGACGACGGAAGCGTCGCGTATCGTGTTCGGTTCCGATGGGATGATCTACATGAGCCTGGGCCGATCGACGGAAGGCGCGAACGCGCCGTCACAGGACCCCAACAACTACGGCGGCAAGCTGCTGCGACTCCGCGACGATGGCACGGTGCCTCCCGATAATCCGTTCGTAGGGCGCGCCGGTTTCAAGCCGGAGATTTACACCATCGGTCATCGCAATCAGCTGGGCCTCGCCGTGAATCCATCCACCGGCCAGATCTGGGCGGGCGAGCAGGGGCCGAATGGCGGTGACGAGGTGAACATCATCCAGGCGGGGAAGAACTACGGGTGGCCCGTCATCAGTTACGGGCGCAGCTATCCCGGGCCTCGCGTATCAGAGAAACCGTGGCAAGAGGGCATGGAGCAGCCGGTTGTGGTGTGGATTCCGTCCATTGCGCTCTCGGGCATGACCTTCTACACCGGTGACAAATTCCCCGGTTGGAAGAACAACCTGTTCGTCGGTGGCCTGCGGCAGGGCGAAGTGCCGCGCACGGGTCAGCTGCAACGCATCGAGTTCAACGACAAGTGGGAAGAGGTGCGACGGGAGCCACTGTTGCGTGAGCTCGGTCAGCGTATTCGCGATGTGCGTCAGGGCCCCGATGGGTACTTGTATGTGCTGACCGAAGAAAACGATGGAGCGTTGATTCGCATCGAACCCGGCGACGCCGCTTCGACGAGATAATAGAGGGATGCAATTAGCCGAACGAATGACGCGGATCGGGATCGAATCCGCGTTCGAAGTCCTTCAGCGTGCCCGTGCGCTCGAGGCGCAGGGCAAGCACGTCATCCATCTGGAAATCGGCCAGCCGGACGTTCCGACACCGGCCCACATCAAGGACGCCGCCAAGCGCGCGCTCGATGAGGGCTGGACCGGTTACGGGCCGACGCCTGGGTTTCCGGATTTCCGCGACGCCATCGCGCACTACATCTCGACGTCGCGTGGCATCCGGGTCAGCGGCCAGAACGTGGTCGTGGTTCCGGGCGGTAAGCCGATCATGTTCTTCGCGATGATGGCCGTCGTCGAGCCCGGCGACGAGGTGATCTATCCAAACCCCGGCTTCCCGATCTACGAATCGGTGATCAATTTTCTTGGCGCGACACCCGTGCCGATCCCGCTCGTGGAGAGCCGCGGTTTCTCGTTTGACCTCGACACGTTCGAAGCAAAACTCTCGCCGCGGACGAAGATGATCGTCCTCAACTCGCCGGCCAATCCTACCGGCGGGGTGATCCCCAGGGAAGACCTCAAGCGGATAGCCGACCTCACGCGCGATCGCGACGTGCTGATCCTCAGTGACGAGATCTATTCGCGGATCTGCTACGAGGATGAGCCGCAGTCGATCACGCAGTTCGACGGAATGCTCGACAAGACCATCATCCTGGATGGTTTCTCGAAGACGTATTCGATGACCGGGTGGCGTCTCGGCTACGGCGTCATGCCGCCGTGGCTGGTCGATGCCGTCGATAAACTGATGGTCAATTCGAATTCCTGCACGGCGAGCTTCACGCAGCGGGCTGGCCTTGCTGCGCTGCAGGGTCCGCAGGATGCCGTGGATGCGATGGTCGCGGAATTCCGTCGTCGCCGGGATGCGATCGTCAAAGGCTTGAACGAGATTCCGGGCTTCAGCTGCATGGTGCCGGCCGGTGCGTTCTACGTGTTCCCGAACGTCACGAACACTGGCGTGCCGAGCCGCGATCTCGCCAACATGCTGCTCAACGATGCGGGTGTCGCGTGTCTCAGTGGAACCGCGTTCGGCAGCTACGGCGACGGCTATCTTCGATTCAGCTACGCGAACTCGTTGGAGAACATCCAGGAAGCGCTCAACCGGATCCGAAAACTATCCGAACGTTGGGCGACTGCGAATGTCAGATAGCAGCGATGCGACGAGGACCTGCCACGTCGCGGCCGTGACTCGCACGCCGGGAAATCGTCTGCGCTCGTACTCTGACGATTTCCGCGCCTCTAGCGGCTGCTTCGCGGCGACATGCGCCGCCGGCTCAAAACGCCTGCGCTAGTTCGTGCAACCAGAACGCATGGACGGAAGAGGGCGCGGCGGCATCGCTTCGCCAATTTCCGGCTTCGCGCTGTGCTCGGCATGCTCGCGTGCACCGACCCCCGTCAGTTCGATCGCACCGACTGCCGAAGCAGAGACATCACTTCTTCGGATTCTTTAGGCACGGCCGAAGTGAGCACCTCCGCACCCGTCGGCGTGACGAGCACGCTGTCCTCGATCCGGATATGCAGCCCCGACATGTCGATGATCGGCTCGATCGCCATGACCATCCCGGCCTCGAAGGGCAGGTTCCAGTCGCCAACATCATGGACCGACATGCCGACGTAATGCCCGACATATGCGTAGCGGGGATCGAAGCCGTGCTTCTTGAAGATGTCTTCGGCGATCTTCTGGACAACATTCCGCGCGACGCCAGGCTTGATCGCCGCGATGATCGCCTTCTGTGCCTCGAGCACGCACTCATACGCCTTGAGCTGCGCGTCGGTGAAGCGCCCTGACACCGGCCACGTCCGCGTTATGTCCATCGTCAGGTAGTCGAGCGAACCGGCATAGTCCATGACGACGAGCTCGCCGGATTTCATCTGACGACTGTTCGCCTCGTAATGCCACTGATTGCCCATCGGGCCCGAGCCGACGATGGCGGGGTAGGCGGCACCCTGGAAGCCGTTCCGCAGCATCCAGTAGGTGGCTTCTGCCTCGAGCTCATACTCAAACTTGCCGGGCGCGGTGGCCTGCATCGCGCGCTTCAGTGCCTCGGCGCTGATACGGCCGTTGTACTTGAGGATCTCGATCTCGCGCGGCGACTTGATCATTCGCTGTCGATCGAGGTGCGGAGTCGCGTCCTTCATCTCGTAGTACGGGAACTGTTCACGAAGCGCGGTGACGCGCGCCGCGTCCTCGGTGGGCTGCTGGGCGAACGGATTGGTGAGCCGCCGCGCCGTGCCGATGGCAGTGTCGAGCCGGCTGCGGTCCACAACATCGCGCTCTGACAGGCGCGTCCACAGCTGCTCGGTGCCCGCAGCGGAGCGCCGGCGAGCGAGAAATTCATGCAGCGCGCTGAGCGGCTGGATCGTGGCGAAGCCGTACTTCTTCGCCGCATCAGGTTCGTCGAGCCAGTTGCCGCCTTCATAGCGAATCTCGGTCGCGCTCAACTTTGGAAGGAACAGGTGCGAGATACCTGACGCGCCATCCATCACGAGCACGGCGTTGAATGACTCGTTGCCGGTCAGATAGTAAAAGTCGTTGTCCTGCCGGAACCGCACCCCCGGAATCGGACTGGTGCCGCCAAACAACAACAGCGTGCCCCGTTGAAGCACCTTCGCGAGCTGTTGCCGTCGTGCGGCGAACTCCTCGGGCGGATATCCCATCCGCTCGGCCGTCGGAAGCGCTGATGCGGCAACGGCAGCAACAACGATCAGGGCCACGCGGTAACGAGTCAACGAAGCGTGACGCATAGCCATTCCTCTTCCTGCGCGCAGTGTTCGACGGCGAGCGGCGCGAAGGCGTGCAATACCTGACGCTCTTCGCTGGCCATGAACCCACTCAGGATCAGACGCCCTTCGGAATCCGTCAACTGTCTGAGCCGGTCCGCGGCAGAGATCAGCAACGCACCGGTCAGGTTGGCCAACACCACATCAGCGTTGGCCGGTGCGGCCTCCCGCAGGTCGCCGACCTGGAGCGTCACGCGCGATCGTGGATTGAAGCCCAGATTCTCACGCGCGGCGGCCACCGCGTCCGCATCATCGTCAATCGCGATGACATTGGCCGCGCCAAGCAGGCTCGCGGCGATTGCCAGGACACCCGAGCCGGTACCTACATCGATCACGGTCTTGCCCTGCATGTCGAACTGCTGCATCGCGGCGAGGCACAGCCTCGTCGTTGCATGATGTCCGGTGCCGAATCCCATCGACGGCTGCACGACGATGGTGATCGGCGCATCCCAAGGTGGGGCGACGATCACGCGGCCGACGTGAACCGCACGAACGTCGGCCTGCGAACGGGCCGCCCAATCCTCGTCGGGAACGTCGATCGTCTCGAGTGCGAGTCCCTCGAACGCGGCGGGCAATTCGCGCGCGGCACGATCGCGTTCCTCAGCGTCGTGAAAGAAGACGCGCCAGACCTCGTCGCCTTCATTGATCGCCGTGATGTGATAGTCGGTGAGCGCTGCCTCGAAGAATTCTGGAACGTGGGTGACGTCGAGCGCTGGCCAGGTGCGGCCGGTCTTATCCAAAAATGTCCTTGACCCGATCGAGCAGGCCCTTGTCGTCATGGTCGCCGACCGGCGTCGGCTCCAGGGCCTCTTTCGGCAGCGTGGCCGCGAGTTGCTCGAGCAACTTCTTCTGCTCCTTGGAGAGCTTGCGCGGCGTGCTGACCTTCACCGTGACGAGCAGGTCGCCGTGGCCGCGGCCGCTGACGTCAGGGATGCCCTTGCCTCGGACGCGGAACGTCGTTCCAGTCTGCGTGCCGGCCGGAACGCTGAACGCCTCGTCACCGCCGAGTGTCGGGATACGAATCTCGCCGCCGAGCGCGAGCGTCGTGAAGTTCAGCGGCACCTCGCAATAGAGATCGTTGCCGTCGCGCTGGAAGAACTCATGATCCTGCACGTGGATGACGACGTACAGATCGCCGTGCGGACCACCAAGCGGACCGGCCTCACCTTCGCCGCTGAGGCGCAGACGCTGACCGGTGGCGATCCCGGCCGGAATACGGACGGTGAGCTTCTTCTCCTGCTGCACGCGACCCGCACCACGACAGGTGGCGCACGGCTTCGAGATGATCGATCCCGATCCTCGGCACTGATTGCATGTGCGCGCGACCGTGAAGAATCCCTGCTGATAGCGTAGTTGGCCGCGGCCCTGGCACTGCGGACACGTGACCGGCTGTGTGCCCGCCGCTGCGCCGTTTCCCCCGCAGGTCTCGCACGCCACTTGCCGCGGGATCTGAATCGACGTTTCGACGCCCTTCGCAGCTTCGGTGAACGAGATCTCGAGGTCGTAACGCAGATCGGCGCCACGCTGTGGGCCGCTACGCCTTCGACCCCCGCCGAACACGTCGCCAAAGCCGAAGATGTCGCCGAGGCCGCCGAGGATGTCCTCGAAGCCACTGAACGCATTCGGATCGAACCCGCCGGTAGCCGCACCGCCGAGTCCGGCGTGACCGAAGCGGTCGTACATGTGCCGCTTGTCGGTATCGATCAGGACCGCATAGGCCTCGGCAGCTTCCTTGAACCGCTCTTCGGATTCCTTGTCGCCAGGATTGCGGTCGGGATGGAACTTCAGCGCGAGCTTCCGGTACGAGCTCTTGATCTCCTGTTCCGTCGCCGTCCGGGTGACGGCGAGGATCTCGTAGTAGTCGCGTTTGCTCACGCGCCTTTGGCCACCTTCACCATGGCCGGACGGAGCAGCCGGTCGCCGACTTTATAGCCGCGCTGCAGCTCCTCCATGACCTCGCCTTCGCGATGCTCAGCGCTCTCCTCGTGGCTGACCGCCTCATGGACGTTCGGATCGAAGTCGGCGCCGAGCGCCTCGATCGGTGTCACGCCGCGCTTGCGCAGGATCTCGAGCATCTGCTTGTGAATCAGCTCGACCCCTTTGCGCAGCGGCTCGTCCTGCGCGGCGGCCTGCAGTGCGCGCTCGAGGTTGTCGATGATCGGGAACAGATCCTTGATCGCCTCACCAGCTGTGTACTCGGCCAGATCGCGACGCTCCCGATCCATGCGTTTGCGGTAGTTGTCGAATTCCGCAGCGGTACGGAGCAGCCGGTCCTGCAGCGCGTCGCGCTCTCGGCGGAGTTCCTCGAGCGGATCGGGCTGAGTCTCGTCTTGCTGCTGCTGCGGATCCTGATCGTTCAAAGCTTCGGCCATGATGACTCGGGTGCTAGGGTGCGTCGCGGAGGACGCGGGAAACCGCCTGCGTCGTCCCATCGACGAGTGAGATCGCGCGCGAATAGCGCATCCGCGTGGGACCAATCACGCCGACAGTACGCGTCGTTGTGCCGTCCACTGCGGTGCAGGCGATCAGGCTGAATCGCTGAAGGTCTGGCGCGGCATGCTCGGTGCCGATCACAACGGTCAATCCGGGGCCGTCGATGTAGGCATTGAGTAGCTGCACCATCCGCTCTTTTTCTTCCATCATGTCGAGCAGTTTTCGAAGCGTCGCCATCGACACCTGCTCGTGCGCCCCGCCGTCGAGCAGCGACGCCGCACCTTCGACATGGAATGTCTGCTGTCGCGGCAGCTCTTCCAGCGTCGAGCGCGCAAGGCGGAGGGCGCGCGCTAACAGCTGATCGTATAGTGTCCGGTCCTGCTGAAGCCTGTCCATCACAGCTTCGCGCACGTCGAGGAGCGGAAGACCTGCGAACTCGGTGTTGAGATAACTTGCTGCCTGCGCGAGATCGTCAGAGCGCAAGGTCTCCTGCGCGTCCACGACCTTCTGCGTCACCTGATTGCCGCGAGCGATGACGATGACGAGTACGCGCGAGCCGCCGAGTGGCACGAACTCGATTCGTTGCAGGACGGCGGCGTGGCTGTCGGCCATCGCGAACGCGACGTGACGCGCGGCGCGCGAGACGACGTGCGACACGCTGGCCAGCAGATCGTCCATGAGTGGCGACGGACCCGCGTGCTGACGGAGTTGATGCTCGACGTCTGCCGTGGCGCGCGCTGGCCGGCGACTTTCGAGCAGCAGATCGACGAACACGCGATAGCCGCGATCCGTCGGCACTCGGCCCGACGAAGTGTGCGGCTGATACAGATAGCCGCACTCTTCCAGATGCGCCAGGACGTTGCGCACGGTCGCCGATGACACGTGCAGCCCGCTGTCGCGGGCGAGCACCTGCGATGAGACCGGCTCGCCCGTCTCCACGTACTCACGCACGAGCGTCGCCAACAGGCGGCTCGACCGTTCGGACAGTTCGTAGGAACCCATGGCCAGGCAGGCGCTTAGAGAGACCTCTGCTGATTATACCGGTCTATTTTCGCCGCGCCTATTTTCGTAGGGCCCCCTCCCATCGCATGCTCACCGCCGCGACGTTGGGCTCGCTGATCTTGCCGTGTTTGGCCGCAATCAATTCCGCCACGATGCTGACCGCAATCTCCTGCGGCGTGATCGCGCCGATGTCCAGGCCGATAGGCGCATGAACCCCCGTCAGGGACTCGTCGGACACGCCTTCACGGAGCAGCTCGTCGAAGATCCGTCGCACCTTGGCTTTGCTTCCAATCAAACCCAGGTAGCGCAGACGTTGCGCCGCCAGCGCCCGCAGCGTGTCGAGGTCATGGGTATGGCCGCGTGTGACGATCACGGCATACGCGTTCGGTGGCAGGGGATGCTGTTCGATCCAGGCTGGAATGTCTTCGACGATGACGTCGATACCCTCGCCGAACCGTTCGGTGTTGGCGAATTTTTCGCGATCGTCGATGACGTGCACGCGGAACCCGACGTCATGCGCCATCCTCGCCACCCAGTAGCCAACGTGGCCGGCACCGAAGACATAGACATCAGGCGCCGCTTCGACGGGTTCGATAAAGACCTCCATCTGGCCACCGCACACCAGACCCGTCTCCTGCGCGAAGTCGTCGTTGAGCTCGTACTTCACGTTGAGCGGCCGTCGGGCCTTGATCGCCTCGCGAGCTTTCCAGAAGGCGTCGTTTTCGTAGCAGCCGCCCCCAATCGTGCCGACGGTCCGGCCGTCGGGGAAGACCAGCATCTTTGCGCCGACGCGTTGCGGGGTGGAACCGGTGGCAGCCACGATGGTCACGAGGGCGACTTCCTCCCCGCGATCCAAGGCCTCCGAAAGGGCGGCAAAGACCTCCTGGTTCACACTTGAATTATAGACGCCGCGCCTGAATTACAGCCGCTCCCTTCGCTTTGAGAGGTAAGAAGCCACCATCAGGACAAGAACGGCCAGGGCACCCCGTTCAACCCAGGACTGGTTCCTGCTATTTCTCAACGAGAACGCGCTGTTTTGTAGCGCCGACGCGCTGTTTTGTAGCGCCGACATGAGCTTCAGTCCAGCGACAACAGCTAAACCGGCGAGAAAGATCTGAAGGAAGGTATAACGGCGCCGTCGCGGTGCATGCCGAATCCAGGGCTGCGTGGCGGCGCTACGCCAGGCGTTCGGCTCCCAACGATAGTCAGTCCAGTTGATGAACTTGGCGAAAGGCGGAGGCCGCCTGTGCCTATGTCTGAACATCCGGTGTTATCGACGAGGCAGCCCATCCGGAAGTTCGGGTGGGCCCTCCTGAGCGCCCCCATGAAGTGGACAGTACTCGATGGGCTCGGTGCCGACGATGAACGATTCGCTGAACACGCGGGGGCAGTTCGGCGTCGCGAGCTTGCCCGTCTCGTGATCGACGTCGATGAAGGTGATGCCCTGTGGGACATCAAACGACGAGTTCGGATGCCCGGCGAGCGCCGCCTTCATGAACTCGGTCCAGATAGGGAGCGCCGCGGTTGAGCCGCTCAAGCCAAGCGGCTGATTATCGTCGAAGCCCACCCATACGACCGTGAGCAGCTCCGGCGTGAAACCGACGAACCACGCGTCGCGAAGATCGTTGGTCGTGCCGCTCTTGCCGGCAGCATCGAGGGCGAAACCGTTCGCGCGCGCGGCGGCGCCGGTGCCTTCGTTGAGCACGCTGCGCATCATGTTGGTCACGAGATATGTGGTGTCGCTTTGCGCGACGTTCCGCAGCTTCGATGCCGCGGGTGTCAGCGCTTTCGTTCCGGCCTGCACGTGATCGATCGCGTGCAACGTTCGCACGGAGCCGCCGTTGGTGAAGAGCGTGTACGCTTCAGCCACTTCGAGCGGGGTCAGCTCGAACACGCCCAGCGTGATCGACGGATACCCCTTCGGTATGGTGCCGACGCCAACTTGTCGCCATAGCGAGGCGATCTTATCGAAGCCTATTCGTTCGCCGACGCGAATCGTGCCGAGATTGCGCGACATGGCCAGCGCACGGCGCAGCGTGACTTCGCCGTCGTACGCGTCGTAGTTCTTCGGCTCCCACATCTGATCGTCGAACATGAACGTCGCCGGCTCATCGTTGGTCAGCGAGGCTGGCGTCAGATCGGTCCAGCCTTCGAGTGCGGCGTGCTCGAAGGCCGCGAGATAGACGAAGGGTTTGAACACCGACCCCGGCTGCCGTCGCGACTCGATCACGCGGTTGTACTGAGACTGGTTGTAGGAACGTCCGCCGACCAGGGCAAGGATCTCGCCGCTCCGCGGATCGACCGCAAGCAGTACGGCCTGAGCCGACTGCGTTTTCTTTTTGCGGCGGGACAGCAGCTTGTCGACGTTATCGAGACCATTGCGGACGGCGTCGAGCGCGGCGCGCTGCATGTTCAGGTCGAGTGTGGTGTAGACGTCCAGCATGCCGGGTTGCCTCGTCACCCCCGGGAACTGCTCGTTGACCTGGGCGCCGACCATGTCAACGAAGTACGGCGCCTCGTTGTCTACGCTGCGGGCGACGACCTGCAGCGGCTCACGGCTCGCCTTCGCCGCCTCGTCGTCGGTGATGAACTGCTCGCCGGCCATCGCCTGGAGCACGACATTGCGCCGCTCGACGGCTGGTTTCGGATTGGCGAACGGCGAGCGCCGTGCCGGACTTTGAATCACACCGGCAATAAGCGCTGCTTCACTCAGGTCGAGGTTCGCGACGTCTTTGCCGAAGAAAATGCGCGACGCTTCGGCGACCCCGTGAATCGCAAATGAGCCGCGCTGGCCGAGGTAGACGTCGTTGAGATACAGCTCGAGGATCTCCGTCTTCGACGTGCGTCGTTCGAGCACGAGCGACATCAGGATCTCGCGCGCTTTGCGCAATGGTGAGACCGTCCCGCTCTGGAGCTCCTCGTTGAACTCGTCGCCGAGGAAGAACATGCGCGCCAGCTGCTGTGTGATGGTGCTCGCCCCGCTCGGACGACCGCGGCTGAACAGACTCCCGACCGCGGCGGCGATCGTACGGAAAGGATTCACCCCTGGATGTGAGTAGAAGCTTTGATCCTCGATGGCGAGCACGGCCTGCTGCATGCGCGTGGGGATCGTGGAAAGTGGCACGTGACGGCGCTTCTCGCGAGCGGCCGAGGTCATCAGCGATGTCAGCAGCGGCGGATCGAGGCGAATGACGTCAGTCCGGCCCTCGCCGACGACTTCGAGAGACTGAATCCCACGCCCGCCCGCGGGGTTTGGGTTCGTCTTGGTCGGCCGTCCCGCCGGGAACGTGACCTTGATCGTCTTGCCGGCCAACTCGCCGCCACGCGGGGCCAGCGTGATCGTGTTTCGATACCCTGAGAACTCGCCGGCCTGCTTCACGGCCGGACGGTCGGCGTAGCCCAGATCGTTGAGTCGAACGATCAGATCCTGCTGCGACAGCGCCTGACCACGTCGGAATTCCGCGGGCCTGGCATACACGCGCGGCAGCGTCCGCTCGCGCTCGCCGTGGAGACGCGCGTCGATCATCTTGGCGAAGGAAAGGTAGCTGTAGCTCAGGCTGGTAACGACGACGGCCGCGATGCCCGCGACGGCGTACAAAAAATAGCGGGTCCAGCGGCGCTGGATTTTGATGCGCAGCGTCGTCCGGCCACGCTTGCGAGCGGCAGGCGGTTGTTTCGTAGTTGCTGCCAAAGGTTATTACTTAATGCTCAATGCCGATTGCCTAAAGCCCAGAGCCCAAAGCCCCTGCGTTGAGCATTGGCCTTGAGCAGTGGGCACTGGGCATTCTCTATATCGTCACCACCCAGTGTGTTCCGGCGTCGGTTGGTAATTCTGCATACAGGCGATCGACCAATGCGGGGCCGTACTTGTTTAGAAAGTACACAAAACCGACGGCCCGTTCCTGCGGTTCGCCGCCGGGAAACGCCTGCGCGCGCGCACTCTGGAACTGTCTCCGCAGTGTTTCGTCCTTGCGCTTTGCGGCCTGGATGATCTTGCCATGGAGCTTCTTCAGATCGTCCTGCATTCGCGATAGCGTTGATCGGGACGCTCCTTCTAGTGTCGGATCGATCTGCACCACTTCTTTAGTGAGCCGTTCCATGCGTTGCTCGAGAGTGCGCACGGCTTCTTCGAGTGAGCTCTCAACCGACGGCGGGAGCTGCGCTTCGAGCACCGCGTTGAGAACTGCCTCGTCCTGCGCGCGCAATGACTCCAACGCGACATCGTATCGCGTGAGGAATCGGACGGCATTGGAATCGAGGATTGTGGCGCTGGCGCGCTGCTGAATCAGCGGCATCGGGGTAGAGAAGGCGTCGTACACACGTCGAAGCTGACCGAGGTAGGCGAGCTCGTTCGGACCCGCCACATAACAGACGGTGGGGAACAGCGTGTCCTGCACGATCGGTCGCAGCAACACACTCG
>Ga0126304_10000118_pt1 | contig 24868 bp, 19 predicted proteins | sample Plot25_FD_92538 | JGI IMG/M metagenome (GOLD analysis project Ga0126304, IMG submission 92538) | Serpentine soil microbial communities from UC McLaughlin Reserve, CA, USA - Plot25 | ecosystem: Environmental > Terrestrial > Soil > Grasslands | place: USA: UC McLaughlin Reserve, Lake County... | reverse complement strand
TGTCTCCGAATCAGGAAAAGGGGATTCAAGATCATTCAAAACAACAGAATTCTTCTTGAACATGCTCTTGGCAACTTTGAGTTAAAACGGTTTCTTTGGAAAAGATTTGGCATATCGAATCACAATCATATAAGAAGATATTATATAACAAGAAATGGGTTGTACACAGCAGCAAAGTATTTTTTTTTCGATCCGAGGTTTTGTATAAAAATCATTCAAAATCTAGCTTACGATTTAGTTCGGGTTCTTTTTTTTGAAAAGAATAAGTTCTTAAAATTCAAGGCCATGATCACTGGATTTTGGCATTGGATGATAAACAGGTTTGGAAAATATGAGTTGAAAAAATGATCTTTTGCCCTATCGTGGCAGTTCGCTGAGATCTATATAGGAACCGTAAATGAAAAAATGTTATATTATTATCCTGAATTATAAAAGATGGGAAGATACAATCGCCTGTATGAGGTCAGTTTTTTCTTCAAGCTACACCGATTTCACCGTTTTTATTGCCGATAATGGTTCAAACAATCAATCTCTTGAACATATCTTAGCCGACCTGGTCGCGAGTCCACTCAAGAAGTCTGGTTCCAAGGAACTAATACGGTATGTTCATCTTCAGGAAGGTCAGGAACCGCATCTCAGACCACCCGATTTACCTGATCTTGTATTATTTCAGAACCGGCTTAACAGGGGCTTTGGTGCAGGGAATAATACGGTGCTTCGACTTTTACTTGAGGAAGATGCTTTTATCTGGCTTCTGAATCCTGACATGATCGTCACTAACGCTACCCTCGAACAACTTGTATTGGCCGCTAACAAAGATTCGAGAGCCATTATCGGCTCCGTGACTAAAAGTTTCTATAACACAGAAAAAATTCTCTTTTACGGCGGCGGCAAAATAAATTACTTCTTTGGCACGGTTTCACCCGTTACCGCAGTGGCTCAAATTGCAAACATTGACTACATTTCTGGAGGATCAATGTTTATTCATACCTCACATCTCAGGACAGTTGGATTGTTGCCAGAATACTATTTTCTTTATTGGGAAGAAACTGACTGGTGTTATAATGCGATAAAGAAGGGGTATTCGATATCAGTATGTTTAGAAGCAATATGCTACGATAAAATCAGTACAAGTATAGGCAGGGGTTTTTTATCTGATTATTTTTATACTCGAAATGGTTTGCTATTTCTGCGAAAATACAGGCACGTATATTTGCTTTCGGCCATGTTAACAGTTAGTGTAAGAGTTTTGATCCGGATATTGCGGGGTGACATGCAAAGAGCAAAAGGCATGAGTGCTGGTGTGATCGACTTTTTAACAGGAGCACGTTATGAAAATAAATAAATTTTTGCCTCTTGCTTTCCTGGTTTTTTTTATGAACTCTTTTGGGCTTCCTTATGGTTTAACATATACCGCTTTATTAACTCCATTTTTTTATTATTGGATAATTGTCAAGCAAAGAACCGAGCCGCTGATTCCGTTTTTGTTGATTTTAACTCCCTTTATCGTAGCTCACCTATTGCAGCCCGTCTTTGAAAAGGCGTATTATGTGTCGCTTGTAAATGTGATAGGTGTGTACATTTCTTGCTATGCCTTTGCCGTCTTTATGAAAAATAATAGCAGTCTCGACTTTATTTTCAAAAGGTTGCTCCAAATAAACTTCTTATTGTGTGTGATTGCTTTGTTGTTCTATTTCACGCCTTTTGATCACTTTTTTTGGATAGAGCAATACCTCACTGAGGGGTTCGACCAGTTCCAGCGTTTAAAGATGTTTACGTATGAAGCCTCCCACTACGCGACGTTACTTATACCGTTGTTTTTTTACTTCTTCCTCCAAATAATGCTCAAGCTTAACACGATATCGTTTTTCCCGTTATTGGTCATGATCCTTCTTCCACTACTATTATCCTTTTCATTAGGCGTTATTAGCGCGGCCACAGTATCAATTATTGTAACTTACTTGATTTACGGCAAAACGTTGACCCGGCGGAAGCGAGTATTTCAATTTATTTTTCTGAGCCTGGCGACATTGGTTTTTGGAACAGTTGTGTTGATTATATTTTTCCCTTCAAATCCGCTTTTTGTAAGAATTGTCAACATTGTTTCGGGCGTTGATGCATCGGGCAATGGAAGGACTGTGGAAGCATTTATATTAGCAGATAAACTTCTCGATCTCAGAAATGCCTGGTGGGGAGTAGGGCTTGGCCAAATCAAGATTATGGGCGCAGACACCATCCGGGATTTTTACCAATATCCTGCAGATTATGCAATCTCCATTCCAAATGCAACTGCTGAAACTCTGGCCATATTTGGATGGATTGGTTTCTTTTTGAGACTCTTTATCGAAGTATTTCTTTTTTTCTACACAAAAGTCTGGCAAAACTTTTATCGCTTGCTTTTATTCTTCTTTATTTTTATATATCAATTCACGGGAAGTTATGTCACCAATTTGGCTGAATACATGATATGGATACTCGCGTTTATAAATACTTTCCCCCAGTTCGACGTGAAACATCAGGGAAACCGAGTTAGCCATTTCAATTTCCATAAATAATTTTTATGTCAAAAAAAGCATTACGAAATGTTTTAACACCCTTTTTTCCTCTGATTGATCTTTTATTGTCACCATTTACATTGATGTCTTCAATACTTTTGTTTGGCATAAGAAAAATAAGGGTAAGCAAAATGCCCGTTTCTAAAAGTATTTTCAAAACCGTAGGCGTTTTCCCGATTACAGACCATTATTACGAACCTCTTTTCAATAATAAACGTCTCAGACAACCGCTGGATCGCGACCGTTACCTTCCTGGCATAGAATGGAATGATGAGGAACAGTTGTTATTGCTGGGTCAATTCAATTATCAGCAGGAATTATTGGCGATTCCATATAAAGAATCCCAAAACGATCTCGTGTTCTATTTCGATAATCCTTCTCTTGGGCCAGGCGATGCCGAATATTTGTACTGTGTAATACGTCATTTCAAGCCTTCCCGTATTATCGAAATCGGAAGCGGATATTCCACCTTAATGGCCAAACAGGCATTGGAAAGGAATCAAGCTGAAAACCTTCAGTATGAATGCGAGCAAATCTGCATTGAACCTTACGAAATGCAATGGCTTGAAAAGCTGGGAGTAAAAGTTATAAGAGAACTAGTTGAGGATGTGGATATGTCTCTCTTTAAATCATTAGGCAAAAATGACATTCTTTTTATTGATTCATCGCATATGGTGAGGCCACAGGGAGATGTGCTTTTCGAGTTTTTACAAATCTTGCCTTCACTGAAGAAGGAGGTGATAATCCACGTTCACGACATTTTTTCCCCTAAAGATTATACACATAAGCATTTGGTCGAAGACGTTCTATTCTGGAATGAGCAATATATTTTGGAAGCATTTCTGAGCTGTAATAAACAGTTCAAAATAATAGGAGCGCTGAATTATCTTAAAAACCATTATAGAATTGAAACGGAGTCGAGACTACCCCTGTTAAAAAAATACCCTGCTCATGAACCCGGCTCATTCTGGATGAGAAAAGAAATTTAAAGCGAGAGTCTTTTTTTTGTACAGTAGATTCTGATGATTCCGCCTTGTGCTGAAAAAGAAGAAAGAGCTTCTAACAGTAAAGCCAAAGGCAATATAAAGAGAATTCGCAGTATTAGTAAAATGCTTTTTCTGTTCTTCAATTCATAAATAATATTCTTTTTATATCCAGAAAGTTTTAGCAAACTATCTACCATACCTAACAAACCAAGATGATATGAGAAATATGCTTTTCTAATTGGTATCATTTCACAACCGATCAGGAGTTGTTCCAGATTTCGGGGAGTAAAGTGATTGATATGACGTGGTACATCCAGATGTATCCACCGATTTTTGGCTATACGTGACTGAAGACTATTGAAATTAGGAACTTCGATGACAGCAAGGCCTGCATTATTGAGGTTATCTTTTAAGAGCTGATCTAACATTACGCCTGGCTTTGGTAAATGTTCCAGAACATGAAAAAGTGTGATCACATCGAACTCAAGATTAAATATCTTGCCCGACAAATAAAAATTAGAATTAACCTCAAGCTGATATGTTTTTCTTGCATATTCTGCTCGGTCTTCTGAAGTTTCAACACATTTTACGCTCCAGCCATCCCGTTTTGCGAGGCTGCCAAATTTGCCTTTTCCACACCCGAAATCCATAAGAGTGCCTCGAGGAGAAGAGAGGAAATTGATTTTCTTTATTACGGATCTATATTCGAGAGTCAATATTTTATCAAAGATGGAACCGCGGTTTTCAACCACCTTATAAACTTCGTCCTGATCTGTGTAAAGTTCCTGCGTATTGATGTTGGCTTCAAGTAAGGTGTATATGTGGGAGCAACTATTACATTTTACGATTTTTGCATCGGGGTATCCTGATGTTTGCGTATATATTACCGAATACAAGGCAGTATTGCATACGGGACAGGCTTGATTCATGATGATGTCTTTTTTAATGCGTTGGTTATACTCTGCATAAAGGCATGTGCTGACTCGGTCCAGTTGTATTGAGCTGCCTGCTTGAGTCCTAATAATCTTTTATCATTGTAATAAACAGCATCGTTCAGTAGTTTATCAAGGGCTTTTGCAATACTTGCGGCATTGGAAGGATCAATGAAAACCGCCGCAGGCCCACAAACTTCTTTTAGCCCAGTGGTTTTTGAAACTATCACAGGGATGCCAGAGGCCATTGCTTCCAGCGGAGGTAGTCCAAACCCTTCGGCGAATGAAGGGAAACAGAAGACGGTTGACATGGCGTAGGTGGCTGCTAATTCCTCATTATTCATATTAGGCTGAATAAAAATCCTGTTTTTTAAATCCTGATGCGATAAAAGATTTTGCAAATTGGGCGTCTTCCAGTCTTCTTTGCCAATAATGATCAGTGGAATATAGTTTGACTGCATTAATAAAAGTGCCTTTAAAAGATTCTCTATATTCTTTCTCACGTTTAACCGGCCTACAAATAATAAATACTTATCGGGCAAACGATATTTTTCTTTAACCTTTCTGAGTATGTCAGCATCATGACGTTCAAGTGGTTTGAATTCGCTTGCGGCAGCTAAAGGAACAATATCTATAACAGATTTTGTTCGCGCATATTTATGCTTAATAAGGTTACTGGCAACATAATCAGTGGTAGCAATTAATCGGCTTGCCTTCCGGGTAAGCCATGACAATGGAAGAAAATACAGGCGTTCCTTCCATGTAAAGAATTGGGGGAAATCGCGGAATAACACATCATGGATAAAGGCGATGGATGGTACGATATGTACAATTGGAGGAAAGGTCTGAAACACCAACACATCAACCGCTTCTTTACCTGCATCTGTGGGGAGAAGAAACAGGTTTGAAAGCATGTTATTGTTTGCCCAAACATACTTACGAGTAATATTCGGTTGTTTAAAAGGAAAATCTAAACCCTTATCTTTTTCATCGAGATAGATAACCCACTCATGCATTGGATAGAGTTCAAATAATCTTGGCAGAAGGTTTTGGAGAACTGTCTGGGTACTTACTGGGCCTGTAAAGTACCATTTAGCATCGATCCCTATTTTCATAGTGTTAATTCTGCAGTATGCGATAACTCACGTGGAATTTTCGTCACATGTTATAAGATTTCTATGTCTTTATCAATGAACACAACACCTTGTTTACTTCGTTTGACGTCATTAATCAAAAGACCCACCTGGTATTTTCCTTTTGACAAAGAGCTTTTCAGGATTTTAGCCTCGAACCCTGTCTTGTCAAGTTTATATTTATTGCGAAAATGAGCAGTTACATCCGGGCGAAGAATTGGGTTTGTCGGGCATAAAAATATTTGATTTCCATTTTTAAATACCAATTTTATTTCACTGTTCGCAGCATCCTGGTTTTTGAAAGCGGCCCAACCACTGATTTTTAAAAGATTACTATCTGTAGTCAGGTAATCCAGGCCCCATTGAATGTCGGCACTCTGAGGTAGTGTTACTATTTTCTCTAAGGTAGGATATTCCCGCACTTTTATTTTTACGGACTTATCAGTAGCTTGATAGAAAATCTGTCCTTTTGTATTTTTGATAGCAAGTCCTAATTGATAACTGCCTGCATCCACGCTGTCACAGAAAATAGTGGCATAATAGCCAGCATCATCCAAATATGACCGTTTAAAATGGCTTGTGATATCTGGTCGTTTGAAAGGGATTGTATTGGCGATAAAAAATTTGTTTTTCCCATCCAGGACTACAAAAATCGAATCGCCCTTATTGGATGCTGTATTTGCTATAAATGCCCATCCGTTAACCATTACAAAATTCTCGGCATTTTTAAAGGTTGACATATAATGCTGAATGTTTCCTTTTGAAGTATCTATTGTTCTAATTTCTTTAAACGTGATTTTTTGAGGAAGTCGATTTAGAGTAGAGTCAAGTTTTCTCTTGTTTAGAGCATTAGATTCCTTGCTAATGTTTAAAAGATTTTCATCGTTTTTGTTTTTAGAAAATAGATAATAATAGTCATCAAGTATGTTTAACTGGCATGAATCAGTTTGAAGAGGGAAAGAAAATTCGTTCAAGTGCGATGCGGTTGTAATATATAATGTCCGTGGTGACAATTTTCCTTCTGCAAGCCTTTCTAATAAAGAATCCGTGTATTTTTTTGATGCGTTGTAATCGGCCCTCGCGACATAGCCGGTATTGATTGGCTTTTGAGCTTTGGCCGCCATAAAGCAGAAGTATTGGTAATCCATGTGGGTGAGATTAGTAGCTTGAAAAGGGGGAACGAAGGCAATGTCATCAAACTCCTTAATAATTGAATTCCATTTAGGTGTATTTATAGGTGGATGGTAAGCCCCCCGGCTCAATTGTAAATGAGTTAGTAAAAGTTTGATATCGTATAACTGAATACATAGTGCACCTAGGAGGATAAATGACCTGGTAGCATATGGCACTCTGCTTTTAGCTACGGTTATGAGAATAAAAAAAAGAAACACATAATAAGGTGCCCAGAAAAACCGGGCACTTGCCCTGAAAATTTCACCCAGTTTAATAATTATATTCGGAATCGGAATTTTAAACAAGATGTTGTCGTTAAAAGTTACAATGTGAGTCACTGCGAACAGTGTATACAAAACCAACAAAACAATCAAAGGTGCAAAGTATATTTTCTTGTCACTAAACTTCAACAGGTGTTGCCGCGTCCTACGGTTTTTATGGAAAATGAATAAACCATATGCTAACAAAATAACTGCTAACAGGAATATTCCGACACCCATGTACATGAAGCCCTCGTATTGATGCCAGCTTACTTGTTTAAAGGCCGGTAAAAACGTGGAAAAGCCTCCGGCATTATAAAAAGAATTCAGATTCATGCCGTACAAGCCAAAACCGCCTTGTACGCCAAGATCTTCTTTTTTACTGAAGTTAATCATGCCAACGAAATACCAAACAAGTAAAAGAATAAGTATTGTCCCAGTAATATTCAGCAGGAACTGCTTTTTGCTGATGACCTTATTAAAAAAGCAAAGTTTTGTTGCAGTTGCAAAACTAAATCCAAGCACCATAAAGCAGATATATGGATTTACCAGAGCTGCTATGATTAATAAGATTAGCTGATGGATAAGTAATTTTCTAGCCTTTAAGCCCTCAGAATTAGAAAAATAAATATAAATAGAACCTAACAGCAACCAGTGGCTGCAAAGCGCAGGATGCATTCCCCTATAGACTAATACAGGATTGGCGGCGATAAAAATAACCGCCAGGAATGTAAAGAAAATATCCACCTTAAATAGCCGGCAAATTAAAATGGTATAATATGCTGCCAGTAAATGACAGGCAAACAGCCAAAAACCAAAATATTGAAAGTCATTAGGTAAAAGAGGAGCAAATATCTTAAAAAAGATAGCAAGGAGCGGAATACTATCAGTAAAGCCTACGTTGGTGCCAATAGGATAATAAAGATTCGACACCTGTCCAATTGGAAACTGCCATGGTTCGCTTTTATAAAACTGCCACCCTAAATAATGCTGGCCCCAATCGTGTAATACCGTCATTAACCAGCTTATGTTACCAGGCAATAAAACTTCAAGGCCGTAGCAAATATGGAAAATCACCACTACGGCAGTTATAGAAGCTATCCACATTGCTTTTGCCTTCATTTAAATTTAAGTTATAAAGTAAACTATTGGATGAATGTCTTTACGAAAAAAATAGGACGATTTTGCGTTTCTTTATAAATGCGGTAAACATATTCTCCAAGAATCCCAATAGATAATAACTGAGCAGACCCTATAAAATATATACTTAAAATAATTGACGACCACCCCAGCGGAGCCAAACCTGTTATTTTGCTGACCAGGATATAAATTAGTGCCAGGAATATAAGTAAGACCCCTATAAGACCAACATATAAGCAGATCTTAACTGGTACATTCGAAAATGAAAAAATTGCATCAAACGCTAGTCCCAGTAATTTTACAAAGCTCATTTTAGCTTCGCCTTGTTCACGATCTGGTCTCGAATATTCTACAAAATCTTGCTTAAACCCTATAAACGATCTTAAACCTGGTAGATAGCGGTTTTTTTCCTGTAGATTTAAAAAAGCATTAAGCGCTTTTCGCGACATAATTGAAAAATTGCCAACCTTGTCAATGTTTTTTAAGTTGGCGAGACGTTTAAAAATGAAATGAAACAACCGTATGGATAGGCGTTTCGAAGCTTTCTCATTGCGCTCCGTTCTTTTGCCATAAACTATATCTACGTTCCCCGAAGTAATCTTCTGATGCATTTCTTTCAGTAATTCGGGCGGATCCTGCAGGTCGCCATCCATCATTCCAATGTATTCTCCATTTGAGTATGTCAAACCAGCGGTATACGCAGCCTGATGACCAAAGTTTCTTGATAATGCCAAAACTTTGAATCTTTTATCTTTCTGGTTGCAGATCGTGAGTTGCTCAAAAGTCCCGTCGGTGCTGCCGTCATCAACAACAATTACCTCAAAGTCTTCTGTTATAGCGACCATGGAGCTTTGCACCCTACAAAATAGATCACTGATTAGAATTTCTTCGTTATAAACCGGTATTACCAGGCTGATCATATTGGGTTGATGGATTTTCCGGCATTAATAGTTTTCGTGTGAAGAGATTGATTAGAGAAGTCTAGAAATACTTTCTCATATTCATCGATAATGTTATTCCAGTTAAATGTGTTTCTAATTTTATCGAGATTGCTTTCTTTTCTCTGTGTCATCGTTTCTTCGTCGCGTTGCTCAGCAATAATTCGAACGATATCATTTTCTGTTGAAAAATAGTAGGCAGAGTTCGTTAAAATATTTTTATTAAAAATGTTTTCGTGTGCTGCGATGTTACATTGGCATGCCATAGCTTCCAGCAGCGAAGGATTGGTTCCACCAACTGAGTGTCCATGAAAATACAAGCTCGAGAAATACCGTACGTTATTAATCATGTCTGAGTCATATACTGCTCCAACAAAGCGAATATTAGGGCTAACATATCTTTCCCTAAGATATTTTCCAAACTTATTTTTTACACTCCCAATCAGAACTATAGGGCAGGGTTGCGATGACTGAAGATAACCACGCAAGATCAATTCGACATTGTTTTCCGGTTCCATCCTCGCTATTAATAGAAAATAACATTTCGGAGCGATGCCCAGTCCGGAAAGACGAGACATGTCAGGACTTTCAAAGATATCTGCACCATAGGGGATATAAATTGAAGCCTTGCGGTATTCTCTCAAAAGATGCTCCTGAATACCGATTGAGTCGGCGATTAATATGTCGGCGTATTTGGCAGCCCAGCCTTCTGCTCTCTTCAAAAAACGTTGAGTCCATTTGTTGTATTTGCTGCGTCTCCATTCAAGACCATCCATGTTGATGATATTAGGACAATTATTTGGCCACCATGAGTGCCAGATCGAGTTGCTTGTATACCCTAACTGAAGAAGCACATCATATCTCCTTTTGCGGGCGTCTCTAAGACAGTTGAAATCATACACAAACTGTCCGGCAGTGCCAATCGAACTTTCAAGGTCTTTGCAATGAACGATCCGAATGTCATTCCATTTGTCTTGCTGATAGGGATGATCACTGCTGTTATAAACCCAAACGTCATGACCCTTCCTGACAAGTCCCAAAGCCAGGTGTTCGGCAAATTGCTCAAATCCTCCATACGCGTTTGGAATACCCCTGGTACCGAGAACGCCGATTTTCATACAACAAACTCCGGTTTTATGGATAGTAGTAGGTTCACTGGTTTACGAATATGACCGTTCATAAGCAGTTTGTTTAGGAATGTGATTTCGCCAAAACTGTTGAGTCTAGTAATTAGAAAAACCTAAATATGAAGCTTACGCATTCAGGTTTTGCAATGTTACATAATATACCGGCCAATTCAGCAGCAAAAAGCTGGCGATAACTGCGGCTTCTTCGGTTAATGACATTGGCACTAATCTTGAATAATGAACCTGTCTGTCGGTTTCAAAAATAATTTTGGGAGTGCAACGTTAACACGATTATTATTGTCATTATCTGTATCGCTCCTAGGTGTAATTGATTATTTGACAAAATTTTATGATGAATAACGAATAGCTGGATAGAGAATTAAGAATTTTTAATTTTCTTTGCAGCCGAACCGATTCCTATTTCTCAGATCTAAAGACGCATTAATGAGTACGAAGGCCAAAATCCTGTCTTTAAAAAGAGAGGTGCTTACTACAGAAACGGTGTTTTTTAGGCATTATATAGATCAGAGAAAAGCTTTTTTTCTCATCAAAAGAGTGTCTGACGTACTGATTTCCGCATTGGTAGCGATTTTGATATTGAGTTGGATGATTCCCTTGTGTGCTTTGTTAATTAAAATCGATTCAACCGGTCCGGTGTTCTTTGTTCAACGCAGAGTCGGTCGCGCAGGGCGTTCTTTCATGTGTCTCAAATTCCGGACAATGGTCTTAAATCAAGAAGCGAACAGAAAGCAGGCTCTTGAAAACGATGCAAGAATCACCCGTGTTGGTTTCTTCCTGAGAAAATCAAATCTTGACGAATTCCCCCAATTTTTGAATGTGCTAATCGGGCATATGAGTATCGTTGGCCCCCGTCCGCATATGCATGTTGATTGCAACAAGTTTTCGAGTCTTGTTCCCGAGTATAAATTTCGTAATATGGTTCGCCCGGGCATCACAGGTCTTGCGCAAGTGAAAGGCTATAGGGGTCCCACGAAAGACTTCGAAAGTATTTTTCACCGTTACCAGTTTGATGCCTTTTATATCAGGAATGCAAATTTTTGGCTGGATCTTAGAATAATAAGACAAACTGCAATCCAGACACTTAATTCGTTGTTATCCCGCTTGCCAGCAACTCCTTCCAATAACGCGGTTCCGGCCTATAGGCGATGGGCTGTGTCTTTCAGAAGTCTAATCATCTGAGGTCTTCTTATCCAGCCCATCCTTCACGGTCCAGGCTGCGATATTGAATGGCTTCAGCAATATGTTCTGGCTTAATTTCGACGCTTTGCGCCAGGTCGGCAATTGTGCGGCTTACTTTTAGAATCCGGTCATAGGCTCGCGCAGAAAGATTCAATTTGTTCATGGCGCTTTTCAAAAGGTTTTGGCTCACTGTACTGATCACACAAATTTCCTTCAACATTTTGCTGCTCATCTGCGCATTACAATAGATTCCCGGATTGTCTTTATAGCGTTCTTCCTGGATCTCTCTTGCTCTAATAACACGTCCACGAATAGAGGATGAATCTTCTCCGTTTTCCTGGGATGAGAGTTCCGAAAAAGCAACTGGAGTTACCTCCACATGCAAGTCAATTCGGTCAAGTAACGGCCCTGACACTTTATTGAGGTATTTCTGCACACCGCCAGGCGGGCAGGTGCATTCCTTTTCAGGATGATTATAGAAACCACAAGGGCATGGATTCATTGAGGCGATGAGCATAAAGCTGGTCGGAAAATCGACGGCTACCTTTGCGCGTGAGATGCTCACTCGCCGCTCCTCCATAGGTTGTCTCATAACCTCCAACACTGTCCGCTTAAATTCTGGTAATTCGTCCAGAAATAATACTCCGTTATGAGCCAAAGAAATTTCTCCGGGCTGTGGTATACCTCCGCCGCCCACGAGAGCAACATCGCTGATGGTATGATGAGGAGATCTGAAGGGCCTTTTAGAAACCAGGGTGGCATTTTCCGGCAGCTTTCCCGCTACTGAGTGAATCTTGGTTGTTTCGAGCGCTTCTTGCAGGCTTAACGGTGGAAGAATCGTCGGTAGTCTTTTCGCGAGCATGGTTTTGCCTGCTCCAGGCGGACCGATTAATATAGCATTATGACCGCCGGCTGCCGCGATTTCAAGCGCCCGTTTTATATTTTTTTGTCCCTTTACGTCACTGAAATCGACGTCGAAATCGCATTGGGCAAAGAAAAACTCATCTCTTGTATTTACGTCGATTGGTTCTAAAAAACTTTCATTCGCGAAAAACTCTATCACTTCGCTGATGTGGCTAACCCCGTACACTTTAAGATTGTTGACCATGCCGGCTTCCCTGGAATTTTGTTTTGGAAGGATCAACCCTTTATAACCTTCTTTGCGTGCGGTTATGGCAATAGGTAAGGCTCCCTTGATTGGTAGTATGGTGCCATCCAGGTTAAGTTCGCCCATAATCACGTAATCAGTGAGTCGTTCAGGATTGCTCAATTGTTCTGTTGCGCCGAGTGTACCCATAGCAATAGCCAGGTCGAATGCAGAACCGCTTTTCTTTATGTCTGCGGGGGCGAGGTTTACGACCAGTTTCGTACGCGGCATGTAGTATCCATTTGTTTTGATGACGCTCTCCACTCGTTGAATGCTTTCTTTCACTGCGTTATCCGGTAGTCCAACGATATAATAATATTTCCCGGGCATGACATTTACTTCCACGGAAATAGTAATCGCTTCAACTCCGTATACAGCGCTTCCAAAAGTTTTTACCATCATTTCGGGCAGATACTGGTGACAACAGAAAATTAGAAAAAAATATCCGCTTTGGCGACCCGGGTCCAGCGCGAATAAACCTTCTTCAATTCGCTGACCGAAATTTTTTCGGTAATGAAACTTTGTGTTTTATTCATATTAACATCAAAGCCTTGAAAATTCAATGGCGTGAGATGCAATACCGATACGGGTTACAGCGGAAAGTAATTTATGAATCGATAAAATTTTTGATGGAGTTAAAACTTGAAGGAAATGTTTTGATAAAAGGCTTCCGCAATCTGCCAACGTCAAAACATCACAAAAAAAATTTAAAAAACATTTCCGTAGCTCGAAATTGAGCCCTGAAATTATAGGTGTTACCAAACCTTCAGGTTCTTGCGGCGCTTAAAATGCGATCCTATTACCGGATGACTCAACCAAAAACGTAAAAGATATTTGAACACCGAATCCCATAAGCGTGCAGGTAGTTCGGTGAACAAATTGAGATAAAATCAACAGCCTGGTTTCTTCATGAAGTTTTCAATATGCCTGTCGAACCTTTCGTACTCGACAAAAAAGCTCGCACTCGGAAAGTAGCTATGCATGATGCCTACAGAATCGAATTTATCTAATGCGGCCACCAACCTGTTACCAGTTTCCTTGATGGCTTTAAGGTGGCGCGGCGCAATAAATGCCGCAGCTCCTATCATCGCGAAGTCTTTCAGGAGATTCTTTCTTTCCTTACAATATTATTTTCCAGTACGTACTTTTCTCCACTTTCTTCGCAAATGGCTACATCATTTTCATCAAAGTGCAAGCGATGGCCAAACTCGCTCATCCAGCCGATTTGCCGTGATGGGTTTCCAACTACAAGCGCGTAGGGGGGAACATTCCTGGTGATAACCGCTCCGGCGCCAATAAACGCGTACTCTCCAATTTCATTGCCACAAATGATCGTTGCGTTGGCACCGATAGTAGCGCCTTTGCGCACCCAGGTGGCGAGGTATTCATGTTTTCGGCTAATGGCACTCCGAGGATTAATTACGTTTGTGAAAACCATCGAAGGGCCCAGGAAAACATCGTCCTCGCATATTACACCTTCATAAATGGAAACATTATTTTGCACACGTACATTCCTGCCTAAAATGACTTTTGGCGAAACTACTACGTTTTGGCCTAAGTTACAGTTGTCACCTATTCTACAACCTGTCATCACATGGCTGAAATGCCAGATCTTAACGTTATCGCCAACTTCACAACCATCATCAATAATCGCTGTCGGGTGTGCGAAATATCTTTTATCATTCATCTGCTGAATTTATAATTAGAGTTTGTTTTTCTTTCATTTAAGCTCTTTCACATTCCCCTCGTAAAATAGATTTATAGAAGGATCGACCAGAAGTTGTTGCGGTTTAAACACGGTCGGAATTTTTATACTTGTTTGTTTTTCTTTAATCATAAAACGGTCCGTGACTAATTCTTTCAGTTTCGAACCAACGATTTCTATTTCAATTGGAAAGTCAAAAATCGTCTTTTGAGTCTGGATGATGTTTAGAACGACTTGCTTTTTATCCGGTTCGTATTTCCATTGGATGTCTAGTGTTGGATGGCCGGGTGTGTAAAGCCACTGTTGAAAAAACTTTTTGAGATCTCTGCTGGTAGTTCTTTCAAAAGCTCTCCTAAGGTCCTCAGTAACCGCATTTTTTCCAGCATGTTCATTGTAGTACGAACGGATACTATTCCAGAACAACGTATCGCCAAATTGTTTTCTCAACATATGCAGTATCCATCCGCCTTTCTGATAGGAATTCGCATTCAACAGGTCCAAATAATTGGTTGTCGAGGAATCAACTATCGGGGCCAGTCTCTGTTTAGAGTAGGCGATTGCCTGCATTCGGTCCTCAATCCGCATTTTGATCGCTGTGTCCTCACCATATTTCTGTTCCATGTAAAGAATTGGAAGATAGGTGGCAAATCCTTCGCTTAACCATATATGTGCAAAATCGGCTTCGGTAGCCATATCTCCAAACCATTGGTGAGTGATCTCGTGTGCTATCAATATCTCGGAACCACGTTTACCCGTAACCTTATCCTCCGGGTAGAATATGGCGCCTGCATTTTCCATACCCGAAAAAATTGTTTTGGATTGGACGTTAGCCAATTTTTTATATGGGTAAGGCCCGATGTTTTTGATAAAGTATGGAAATATATCTAAGGCCATACCGAAATCATAAAATCCTTTTGCCCGGTCTTCGGGAAATACCCAGGTCTGTACTGGAACGTTATTTACATCACCTTCATATCGCACCGCAAAATCGGCGACACCTATTGCTGCAATTTTCACTGGCAGCGGGTTGTCTTCTTGGTAATGAGTCAATTTTCTCGCATCGTCGAGATTGGTTTCCTCGATCATTATCCCATTGGAGATTACCTGGTAATGAACCGGTGCCGTGACTTTAAATTCTACAGCCGCTTTATCTGCAGGATGATCAACACAGGCAAGCCAGTGCCTGGCGCGATTAGGCCAGTGGTCTGAAAAAAAAGTACGGTGGTTGTATTTGTTTTTAGAGATGATCAACCCATCTGCCGGGATTCCACGGTATTGAAGCTTTATCGTTTTCGATTCATTTTGCTCCCCGGGAGAAGACAAACTGATATGAACAACATCGTTATTATGCGTATAGTCCAGGTGCTTTCCCTTCTCTGTTACAGAAACTATTTTCATTCCCTTGCCATCTGGTCTTTGCGAAATGAGATCAAACGAGACATTGTCGATATCCCGGAGCAGATTGAAAAGAATTGTTGCAACAGCTGTAATGGAATCATTTTTATCATTGAGTTCGACTTCAAAGATGTACCGCTGCACATCCACGTTCCTGGCTTTCTGTGCCATCGGCATATTTCCTGAAGAAATGAGGATTGCGAGAAGCCAGGTAAAAAATTTCATGAATACAATTTCGTTCTGAAAAAGATTATAGTTTTTCCAACAGCTCGACTACTTTCTCACGTTTTAAAATTAAGTATCCCAGGCGATCATTACTGATCCCATCTTTTAGCTGGTAACTGAAGTCAAGCTGGTCTTCCTTCACCGATGTTTCGAAATATTTAAAAGATATGTTTGAGTAATCTTTCAATTCCTCGCCTATTTCGTAAAGATGTGTTGAAAGAATGAACAGTGAATTTTTAATTTTTATAAGGCCCTTGATCACGGTCGAAGAACATTTCATCGCATCCTGGACATTCGTCCCTTTGAAAAGTTCATCAATTAGTACCAGCCATTTTTTCCCATTATTGATTTTCATGATTGTATTTTTTACGCGCTGCACTTCATTGAAAAAGTAGCTTTCTCCCTTAACAATATTATCTACCACATTAATATTGCTAAGCAATCCATCAAACAGCGTCAGTTTCATGGTTGTCGCAGGAACACCCATCCCAAGATGGGCAAGAAACACGGAGGTACCTACTGATTTTATAAACGTGCTTTTGCCAGCCATATTCGCGCCCGTGAGAAAAAGAAAATTACTTTCCTTGCTCATATGTACATCGTACGGAACAGGTGCTGGCAACAATATATGGTACAGTTCCTGTGCATCGATCAAAGGCTGCGCCTGGTTCAGAAATACAGGGAAGCTTAGATTAAATTTTTTTATGGAGAAGGCCATCGAATACCACGCATCCAGACGCCCATAAATATTCGACAACTCCTGTGTTGAACCCCTGAAATGATCTTTGACGAAATTTCCAAAATGGATGATTTCATTCCAACTGAAGGTTTTCACGGACTCGCGCTTCGCTAGTTCACTCACGATCGGTTTGTTCATTAGGCCTCGAGCACGATGCAAAAATGAACGTAGTAGTAGCGGGCAGGTTTCATTATCGAACATCTCAATGATCTGGTTCATGCCTCTGAAGAAGTCGGCAAAGTGAGAGAGCGAATATCTCACCAGCGAGAAATCTGCAGTGTGAAATAATTTATAACTCAAAGCATTCGCCAGATTGGCACTTGACGGAATGGAATCTATCTGGCTGTCGTAAAACTTTTCAATCACCATCATAGTGCCATTGCTAATACTAACAGGCCAGGCGTCTATTTTCTGCAAAATCGATTTGAGAATTTCCTGCGTTTCACTGATCTGTTTATAGTCACTGAAAGGAGTTGTGAAAAATTTCGCGAGCCATGCCCTTCCATCTACTGTTCTTGTAAAGTTCAGTTTATTAAACACAGAGAATTCTTCCTCGTGATGAAATATATTAAGGTCGTTGTATGATGTATTATCGATATCCATCGATACGATTGAATATTTAAGGTTTATGTGTAAAAATTTACGCCTTCAGAACTTAACTTTCTAACGGGCGTCATCTATCAAACATAAGCCGTTGTCCTCTTTCTGATTCATTCCATTGGCCGTTTGCAAAAACCAGGTTGCCATTAACAAAAGTGTGCGTAACAGCAGCCGGGATCGACAATCCTTCCAGCGGACTCCAGTTACATTTATATAACACATTTTCTTTATTGATGTTTGTGTGTTGGTTCAGGTCTGTGATAACAAGATCCGCGTAGTAGCCTTCACGGATAAAGCCTCTGTCCTGAATTTCAAAACAGGTCGCAACGGCATGACTCATTTTCTCTGCAACTTTTTCAAGGGTGATCCGACCCTCCCTTACATGGTGCAGCATTAACAATAGGGAATGCTGGATCAAAGGAAGACCTGCATGGGAAGTTTCATAATTGCTTTCTGCCAGGGCGAAGATCGAACCGTCACCATTCCTTTGATATCCTTTCTCCTCCAAAGTATGCGGGGCATGATCTGTAGCAATGAGATCCAGTCGGTCGTCAAGCAAAGCTGTCCACAGGGCTTGCTTATTAAACGGCGCTTTTATGGCGGGGTTGCATTTAATTCGGTTTCCCAATTCCTCGTAGTCGAAACTGCTAAAATGGAGATGGTGGACGCATACTTCAGCCGTGATCTTCTTTTCTTTCAAAGGGATCATGTTACTGAAAAGTTGCAGTTCTTTTTCTGTTGAAATATGCAGGATGTGTAATCTCGTGTTGTAACGTTTAGCAAACTGAATCGCGGCTAGCGAAGATTCAAAACATGCATTTTCGTCGCGGATAAGCGCATGGTCCGATGGCGCAAGATGTCCTTTTTGCTTTTTTAATTTCTCGAAGTTAAGCCTGATGATCTTTTCGTCCTCACAATGAGTTGCGATCAAAACTTCTGACTCCCTGAAAATTTTATCGAGCGTTATATAGTTGTCTACAAGAAGTCCTCCCGTGGAAGAACCCATAAAAATTTTTATTCCACAAACGTTGTTCTTTTTATCGTTCGTCTTTAGCGCTTCATCGGCATTGTCATTCGACGTGCCCATATAGAACGAATAATTGGCCAACGACGATTCTGCAGCCGTGGCATATTTGTCTTCTAATAATTGTTGTTTGAATACCGGCGGAATTGTATTTGGCATCTCCATGAAACTCGTAACTCCGCCTGCGATCCCAGCCTTCGACTCGCTATATATCGTTGCCTTATGTGTTAATCCAGGCTCCCGAAAATGAACCTGATCATCAATAACGCCAGGTAGCAGATGTTTGCCTTCTCCATTTATTTCTTTGGCATTGGAATCAGTGTTAATCGCTGGATCAATTTTTGCGATACGACCGTCTGCAATCAGCACATCCTTTACTAATGAAACTCCTTCATTGACCACCGTAATATTCCTAATCAGGTATTTTTGCATATCTTGAAAACCTCTTTAATATCGTACTATGCAATATATTATAAAAACCTTTGTTGGGATTTTGATTTTATCCGTTCCTATTCTCACAAAGGCACAATCCTCCTATTTACCACAGGGACATAAACACCAGCAGTTTCTGGAAAGGCTTGAGATTTTACTACAAAAAAATCCCGATCTGAATATGACAACTGCTAAGCCACTGAGTCGAAGGATTGCAGTAAGGGTAGCGGAATATGCCGATTCTGTTGATGGATCAGCGGGCATATTATCAAGAGTTGATCAGCATAACCTGCAAAGTTTATTAATGAACAATTCTGAATGGGTAAAAGGCGACAAGTCCGAATTTGAAAGTAAAAAGAGCCTTTGGAATACTTTCTATAGAACAAAAGCCAACCTTCTTGAGGTGGATGAGAATGATTTTTTCCTGGCGCTGAATCCCGTTATACAACAACAGCAATCAGTGGAAAACGATAATGATCAACGCATCTTCCTAAATTCGAAAGGGCTTACTCTGCGAGGAATGATCGCAAGAAGAATTGGGTTCTCGGCATACATTACCGACAACCAGGAACGGGCTCCGCAGTTTGTACAGAACAGAATCAATTCAATGCAGGCTGTACCCGGCGCTGGTTATTACAAGCCTTTTAAAACGACGGCTACTGATTATTTTGACGCCCGGGGTTCGATCAACTTTACCGTTGCTAAATACGTGGATATTCAGTTTGGTTATGATAAAAACTTTATTGGCAATGGATATCGCAGCTTATTCCTGAGCGATTTTGCTAACAGCTACCTGTTCCTGAAGCTCAATACGAGGATATGGAAGATCAATTACCAAAACTTGTTCATGGAACTTACTCCACAGTATGTGAGAGACGGGAACGATAATTTGCTCGACAAGAAATATGCAGCGATGCACCATCTCAGCATCAATGCTACAAAATGGCTCAACCTGGGTTTGTTCGAAGGAGTGGTCTTTGGCCGGAAAAACCATTTTGAGTTCAGTTACTTAAATCCAATAATCTTTTTAAGATCTGCTGAGAGGAACAATGGAAGCGCTGATAATGGCCTTGCAGGTCTTGATTTCAAAGCAAATATTGCAAAGAAGCTGCAATTATACGGCCAGTGGATGCTTGATGAATTCCTGCTGAAAGAAGTGCGGGCCGGCAAAGGCTGGTGGGGAAATAAGTTCGGTGTCCAAATTGGCGGTAAATATATCGACGTATTTAAAATTAAAAATCTCGACATACAAGGCGAAATGAATTGGGTGCGACCCTTTGCATATTCTCATTATGATACAGTCGCAAATTTTACGCACTACAACCAGCAGCTTGCTCATCCGCTAGGTGCAAACTTCGTGGAGGCTATCGGTATAATTCGTTACCAGCCCCACCCAAAATGGACTACATCCGCCAGGTTAATTGTGTGGGAACAGGGGCTCGACACTGCTGGAGTTAACTTTGGAGGCAATATATTCAAACTTAATACCACCCGTCCAACGGACTACGGGTATACAATCCCCACTGGTGTTGCAGCCAGAGGAATCAATGCACAGATGTTAGTGTCGTACGAGCCAAAAGAAAATCTTTTTCTGGATTTTTCATTACTCGTTCGTCGCTATAGAGCCACGGAAGCCCCCGCTTTGCACAGAAATACAACCGTCCTCACAGCTGGCTTGAGAATGAATATGTTTAGGAGAGAATATGATTACTGATAAATTTGAAAATTGAGGAATCGAGATTAAAATGTCTTTCTTTTCCAATCTTCTGAGCTTATGCATATACAAAAAAAAGGTTTAGTAAAAACATTTCACTAAACTTTTATAAATCTTTACCCAGTAAGGATTGATCAGGTTTTACCAACTATTTTTCAGTAATATGCCGAAAATTTTAAAATTGCAAATTGAGCAATCAAGATCAAAATGTCTTTCATTTTCAAATCTTCAAATCTTCAAATTTTCAAAATTATCATTATCCTTCGAAAATCAACGAAAAGACTACCATTCTTGAATTTAACTTGTCAATGGCGCTGGAGAATTTTAAGTCCGGTTCACGACTGTGACTGTTGATGAGTCCATTACTGATTTTTATTTCCGGAGAAAGTATGAAAACGGGGAAATAGAAATTAAAACCAATCCCTGCTTCCACACCCATATCAATTTTTTTTAGTTTTACTATTTCTTCGGCGCGTTTCGCTCTCGCGTTTGAGGCAAGATCGTACTCAAATTTCGCGCCCCCGAACAAATACACGCGGAAGTTGTCAATCCGGTCAGACCGAAATTTTAGGTGAATAGGTAAGCCAACAAGGATGGACTCTACCTTTTTGGTCATTACAGACGTTTCGTCTTTTGAGCCGTCAGGATATTTTAGATTATACGTAATGTTCTTGTAGGCGAATATTAGCTGCGGAAAGATAGCACGTACTTCGAAGCGGCGAGACAGGCGGTAAGTGTGCATACCGGCGAGGCCGACACCACCGCTATTTTCAGGACTCGTCACCAGCACACTGTCACTTTCTAAAAATACCGGGTGCTGGCTAACCTGGAATCGTGCGACGTTGTACAAAAGTCCTATACCGAGATAGTACTTTTTTTCGTCGTGATCTGGTAAATAGATTTCCCGTAATTGCGCAACGGCGGGGTTTCCTGCCACTGCGACTATGAAGAATAATGCGACGGTTACAAACCGGGTTTTTTTCTGCCACAATAGATTGTACATATTCCTAAGCTCAGCCTTTTTAAAGAGGTTTCTGAAAATCCAACTTGTTGTAAAATGTGTAGAAATGTTTCGCCTTCAGGAAATGCTTTTACTGAGTTATGTAAATATTGATATGCTTCACGATTTTTTGTTAACCACTTGCCGACACCAGGACATACAACCTTCATATACAGGTTATACAATCCTTTAAAAAATCCTTGTTTTGGTTTCGAAAATTCCAGGATCACGATTTTTCCGCCCGGATTCAAGACCCTAAACATTTCGCTCAACCCTTGTTCAAGATTCTGAAAATTTCGCACGCCAAAAGCAACAGTCACAGCATCAAACGTATTATCGGGAAAACTTATTGCCTCGCCGTCGCCCTGCCTTAACTCTATGTGATTACTTAACAACAACTTGGCAATTTTTTCTTGTCCTAACTGCAGCATTCCTTGAGAAATATCTATGCCAATAATTTTTTTCGGCTTGAGATATTTCCAGCTCATAATAGCAACATCCGCGGTACCCGTAGCCACATCAAGAATAGTTTTAGGCTGCAAGAGCTTTAAATTGTAGATGGCCTTTTTACGCCAGTAAACGTCAATGCCTCCTGATAAAAAGCGGTTTAACAGGTCGTAGCGGAATGCGATCTTGTCGAACATTCCAGCCACCTGCTCTTTCTTACTCAATTCCGAATTCTGATAAGGGACTACAGTATCATGAGAATATTTTGGCATCGAAGCGAAGGTAAGCCAGATAAACAGTTGAGAATTTGCCGGTGGGGTTATTAGCAAATTTTTCCAGAAGTCTTTAGCCAAAATATCTACGGTTGAGGGGCAGACGATGCTTTAAAACCGTTGATTTATCTTGCACACATGATCATCAAATCTGCAAAGTACTTGATTAGCAGCCCGGATTACGCGAAATGCCCTGCCCCGGACCGCCCCGAATACGCGTTTATTGGGCGGAGTAATGTTGGAAAGTCTTCCCTGATCAACATGCTTTGTGATAATCATAAGCTGGCCAAAACCTCTGGTACTCCGGGAAAAACCCAGCTGATCAATCATTTTGAGATTGAAAGTGTTTCGAAACCAGAGCCGGGTGTAAGAAAGGTGAATTGGTTTCTGGTAGATCTACCGGGCTATGGGTTCGCCAAAGTGTCACAGAATGCCCGAAATCGCTGGGAGCAAATGATAGAAAATTATCTTCGGAAACGGGAGAATTTGCTAAATGTGTTTGTACTTATCGACAGCCGTCATGAGCCGCAGCGCATAGACCAGGAATTTATTAACCAACTGGGAAAATGGCAAGTTCCTTTTTGCCTTGTGTTCACAAAAGCAGATAAAGAAACCCAAAAAGTTGTAAGCAAGAATGTAAAAGAATTTTTAGATGAAATGCGTAAGTCCTGGCAGTTCCTGCCACAACATTTTGTAACCAGCGCGATCAAGAAACAAGGCAGAGAGAAGATGCTTCAATTTATTGAACAATGCAATGAAGAATTTGAAAATTTGAAGATTTGAAAATGGGTGAGGATGTGGGATTTGAGATATCAAATGTAAGATGTCGGATGTCAGAGGCGAAATGTCCGTTACGTAAGAATATAGACATCTGAGGTACGTCTGGCATTCTGAAATTAGATACAAATTTCAATACGAATTAAGTTTTCCATAGATCTACATCGTACTTCGTACTCCTAATTTACCACTTTATTCGCGCAGCTGCTGCTGGCAAAGGCTTCTGGTTTGGCCTTGAACGCGAAGCCCATTCCGAGAATATATCCCATGGCTTCTTTCAATGCGTCATTGCTCTTGAAATGGGGATTTGTGTTGATATCGGCATGAACTTCCATATCAACATCATACAAGGTAAACAGGTTGCAGAGTTCATAGGCAATCTCGATGCTTTTTGCAACCTCAACGAGCATCCGCTCCTTGATACTGTAAGTATGCCTGGTCTTTTCATTGTGTATGAACATGAAACCTCCGTGGCCCTCACGTAAGAACACAATAACCGTTGCAAATTCTGTTTCTGCACCTTTTACCTGGGAATCGGTGCCAATGCAAACTTTGAGGCGGTAACCGTTTGCCGTCTCGCGTTTGATCGCGTTTTCAACGGCCTGGATGATGGGCAATTCAATCGGGTCGCCATTAAATTTTCTCCATAACATAAATAATGGGTTTTTCGAATTTAACGAAAAACACAGTTTCGTCCAAATAGTGTGCAGTTTAACGTTTTATCAACTTCTCAGTATATATTTCGGAATTATGCTGGAGGCGTAAAAAAAGTACGCCTTTCCTTACCCTTGATACCAGTATCTCGTTCGAGCCCTGTTGAAGCAATCCACGCTGCAACACCCGCCCGGCTTCATCATATAGCTGGTAATAAAAATTCTTTTCTACATTGACTCTGATATCGTCAGTTATGATATTATTGATTACATCAATTGATTTCCCTGCCGCAGGTGTGCGAAGTACAATGATGTTCGAATAATAAGCTCTTTCATCTGAAGCGAGAATTACTTTCACTCTATAATGCGTTCCGTCGTTAGTGAGTGGTTTCCAGGAAAATGTTCTTGAATCAGATTCCAATTTTGTAAGGAAACTAAAATGAATACCATCTTTTGAAGATTCTACGTGGATTTCTTTTACGATTTCATCTGAAAAATAATTCCAGTGAAGATCGTGTACCGCTGTATTTATCGTGCCAGTTAAAGATAGACGATGTATCGGCAATGCAGATAATATGGAGGCAGAAAGGGTATAATATCCAAGGCTACCATATTCAGAAAGATTCGCATTTGCAACTCCATCTACAACCAGGTAGTATGTTCCAGGGTTAAGATTTGTATCAATGCCCACATTCAAAAGATCAGCAGGATTGTATCTGCCGATTGTATCCGCCATCTGATCAAGTAATGCTACCTTGATGTCTACATTCGCTCCTGCATTTCCAGACCCAACGTTTTGCGGTATTGCACTGAGGCGAAAGTTATTTGTCGAAAGAAGATCAAAGGTGAATACATCCCGGTCCGAGGCATTGTTGATGATTCCGCGAGCCGAGGATGCAAATCCTATCGCTATAGGCGAGGCCGCAGTATGCGTATCCTGGTGATCATCGTTCCGTAGTCCAAAATTGTTAGTAGCTGATGCTATAGTATCGATATCGCTCTGGAAATTTGAGCACCCCATTGAACTCGTTCCATTGTGCCAGGTAGTTAGATTCCTGGAATATCCGGTTCCCATAATCGGTGCCCACCCGATTTCGCCGGTGCCCTGACCGCCGGAATATTCTGCAGTTTTATTACAGCTTCGATCAAATATGCTTTGATGCTGCAAGCCTAAAGTGTGGCCGGCTTCATGTGAGATTGCTTCAGCTATTTTTTTAACGCTGTTTCCCAACAAAGTACTGAAAACCCACGCAGGCGTTTCATTCCCCCATTTAAAGGAGCCGACAAAAGAAAC
>Ga0126304_10000117_pt1 | contig 25043 bp, 20 predicted proteins | sample Plot25_FD_92538 | JGI IMG/M metagenome (GOLD analysis project Ga0126304, IMG submission 92538) | Serpentine soil microbial communities from UC McLaughlin Reserve, CA, USA - Plot25 | ecosystem: Environmental > Terrestrial > Soil > Grasslands | place: USA: UC McLaughlin Reserve, Lake County... | reverse complement strand
TACCCTTGTTCTTGATAAAGATGACAACTGTTGTTATTCTTATACTATCACCATAAAAAATATTGATTCATCGGGTGGAGAATTTTCTTTCAGTAATAATAAGGACGAACCATTTAAGTCTTTTCAGTGGGGAAAACCTTTCATGCATAATTACCAAAATTTTGTTTTGCGGCTGAATCGACGGATCCGAGCCAGCGATGTTGAATACATTGTACGATGGGAACCTGTTGAGAAAACTGCGGCCGATTTTTTGAACAATCTGGCAGTAAGGGTGCATGATTCAAAGACGAATGCCATTAATATATCATTAAGAACCGAGAACATCGAGTTGGGTAAGGATGTTCTTGATGCCCTGTTCAGGGAATTTAACCTGATGGACATCGAGGAGAGGACCAGACTTTCCGAAAACACTGTTCAGTTTATTGATGAACGGCTGGTGAACATTTCAAAAGAATTGAAGGGAGTTGAAGGCACGCTTGAAAATTACCAGGGTAGTAATCGGCTGGTGGATATAAGAGGTCAGTCTTCAATATCACTGGAAAGCTCAAACGAAGTAGCCAAGACAATCAAGGATCTGTCGATACAGCAAGGTGTTGCATCTATGATCCTGAATTATTTTTCAAATTCCGCTAATAATGGAAAGCTGGTTCCTTCTTCACTCGGCTTGAATGATGAAACCCTTGCATCCCTAATTACCAAGTATAACGAAGTCCAATTGAAACGTGAGCGGGAAGCGCCAGTCCTTGCACCAGGCAGCACGGTGATGCAGGATTATAATGCTCAGCTCGGAAATTTAAAAGGCAGCATATTAGAGAGTCTCATTAATATCAACAAGAATCTGAGACTACAGGAAAATAATTTCCGGCAACAAAATAGCCAGTATCAGAATTTTCTGTCGTCCATACCGCACAATGAACGGGTCCTGCAGGAAATCAAACGCAAGCAAAGCATTACAGAAGGTTTATATCTCTACCTTTTGCAAAAGCGGGAGGAAGCGGCGATTTCCAGTACAGCTTCAAGCACTCCACATTACAAGCAGATTGATTCTGCTATAGGTTATGGACAGGTCGAACCAAACGGCAAGAATATTTTAATAGCGTCAATGCTGCTTGGAGTTTTCCTTGCTGCTGGTTTTGTATTTGCTCGTACTCTTTTTAATGATAAGGTCAATACACGGGATGATATTTTCAGGTTTTCATCACTTCCGTTGCTGGGAGAGATTTCACATCTTCCGAAAATCAAAAGTCAGCTTGTAGTGAAGAGGATCGACAGATCATTGATCGGCGAGCAGTTCCGGTCTATCAGGACCAACCTTACTTTTTTGTTAAAGGAAAGGAATAAGAAGATTATCCTGGTAACATCTTCTTTCAGTGGCGAAGGCAAATCATTCACGAGCCTGAACCTGGCAGCCGTGTATGCGCTTCCCGGAAAAAAAATTGCATTATTGGAATTCGATGTGCGAAAACCAATTATTCATACGCAACTGCATTTAAATAATATAACGGGTCTTACCAGCTTTCTGAATGGAGAGGTAACCGACTTGATGGAGATCGCTCAACAGTCTGATAGCATCCCTGATCTTCATATTTATCCCGCAGGACCCGTTCCACTTAATCCTGCAGATATTTTATCCTCCGGGAAAATGAGTCTGCTCTTTGAAACACTAAAGTCACAGTATGACTATGTGATCGTCGATTCACCACCCGCGTTCCTGGTAAGTGATCCCTTTATTTTAGCCGAATACAGCGACACCATTATTTATATAGTGCGATCTCAGAAAACGTCCAGGAGGCAACTGAGCTATCTCGACGAATTTGTAAGAAATAAATCCCTCAAGAATGTGAAGCTCATTCTGAATGATGTGAGACAAGCCGCAACTGACAAACAGTATATTGGCTATTATACTTCTAACGGTTCCAATGGTATCGAGAAAGTCGGAAAGTCACTGGTTTAATTTGATGCAGGAAAGTTAAAAACCACTATGAAAGCCCTGGTTTACCGATTAAGGACGCATCCTGTCTACCTTAAAGCATTTCACTGGGGAAGGTTCATATCAATTACAGGATTAGCGCAGATCATCGTCCAGGCCGTAGGGTTGGCATGCGGGATATTGATCATCCGCCTGTTGTCGCCACATGAATATGCGTTGTACACATTAGCGAATACGATGTTGACTACAATGACAGTTTTAGCAGAGTGTGATATTTCTGCCGCAGTAATGGCCCGGGGAGGAAGAGTTTGGGACAACCCTGAACGACTTAGCGTTGTGTTAGTTTCGGGAATGAAAATCAGGAGGACAATGGGGATAATTAGTCTTTTATTTGTTGTTCCCATTTTTACATACCTGCTCTACTATCATGGAGCTTCTATTTGGGTAATAACTCTTATAGTCCTTTCGATCATTCCAGCGTTCTTTGCTTCTCTAACTGATACTCTTTTAGAGGTACCATCAAAGTTGAACCAGGATATTTTGCCGCTACAAAAGAACCAGGTGATAGCAGGCCTCGCAAGATTAGTTCTCACAACTGCTTCATTGTTTGTTTTTCCATTTGCGTTTATTGCAATGCTGGCAAGTGGTGTATCGCGAATTTGGGCGAATATCGGTCTTCGAAAAATTTCAACAAAATTCGTTGACTGGAACACGAAATCAGATCCCGGAGTGAGTAAGGAGATCATCTCATTTATTAAGAGAATACTTCCGATGGCGATCTATTATAGTTTCTCGGGTCAAATAACAATTTGGCTGATTTCAATCTTTGGTTCTACTGATTCTGTTGCCGAGATTGGAGCGTTGGGCCGGTTAGCTGCTATTCTCGGACTGATCAGCGTTGTGATTGGGACACTTGTTGCTCCGCGGTTTGCCCGGTTAGCGGCTGAACGGAAAATATTATTCAACCGGTACATAGTCATGTTTACTTTGTTGATCGCATTATTCCTGATCGTGATACTATTCGCCTGGATGTTTGCCCCCCAGGTATTGTGGGTACTTGGTGAGAATTATGCCGGTTTGAAATTCGAGCTGTTATTAAGTATTGGTGGTAGTTCATTAGCATTAATAGCAGGAGCTTTTTATGCATTGAATTCAAGCCGGGGCTGGATAATGAATCCCATAGTAGCTGTTTCAATCAATATCATGGCAATTATTGCGGGAATAATTTTGCTGGATATTTCTACGCTTTTGGGAATTCTTGAATTTAATATTCTTGTAGGAATAGTTTCTGTTTTGCTACACGGTCTGTATGGCTGGTTTAAGATAAGACAGGTATCTTCTGTTGCTTAAGCCTGTCCACCAGTCTTCCACATCGGCAAATAATAAATCGTTTTCATTTAATAAAAACTTTTGAACTTGACTTCAGCTGTCTGTACGCTTTTTGAGGGTCATTATCATTATGGTGTTGCCGCACTGATAAATTCCCTGTACAAAAATGGATTTAGGGGAAATGTTTTTGTTGGATACCGTGGGCAAAATTTACCACCATGGGCTAGCAACGCATCATCAAATAAGGACTTGGATTGGGATGGGGCAAAATCTGTTGAAGTGCTTGGTGGCCTGCATGTTCATTTCCTTCCAATTCAGACCGACTATCATCTTGCGCACTACAAGCCGAAGTTCATGCTTGAACTTTTCGATGGCTGCACCGGTAACGCAAATTTTCTTGCTTATTTTGATCCTGATATTGTAATCAAATGCAGGTGGGATTTCTATGAAAACTGGATGGAGCATGGAGTTGCAATGGTACATGAGATCACGAGCAATGATATGCCTTCTTCTCATCCCATACGTCGGGAATGGGAAAGTGTTGCATCGAGGTGTGATTTGACTCCCGTTAGAAATCTTCAGTCTTATATCAACAGTGGCTTCTGTGGTGTTTCGAAAAAACACATTGATTTCCTTTTTATATGGAGTAAAGTAGTTGATACTGCGATTGAGTATTACAACCCCAATCGTGATCAATTTATGTCTCTGGACAGGACATACCCTTTTTATTCTATCGACCAGGATGCTTTCAATGTGGCGGCAATGTGTTGTAAGGTTCCGATCAGTGAGATTGGACCAGAGGGGATGGACTTTGTTCATGGAGGCTGGACAATGTCACATGCTGTCGGCTCTCCCAAACCATGGAAGAAAAATTTTATATGGTCCGCGATAAAAGGTAGCCCGCCATCACTGGCAGATTGCAGGTTCTGGTCATATGCGGACGGGCCACTTGTTTATTATCCGTCCATGCAGGTTAAAGTAAAACGACTTTCTGTATCCATCGGGAATTTTATTGGACGATTTTACAGGCTTTAATTCTTATTTCTTCATACGGCAGTTGATTTGAGATCAGATACGGTTTATTGGCACCTGGCAAAAAAAAGGTTTTCGTACGATGGTGAGCATTGTTCTTTGGATAACAGTTTTGTTTTTGATCTATAATGGCATTCTGCTGATTTTTCCACTTCGGAAGGAAGTCATCTACTCAAACGAAGAACGAGCGGAAGAGTTTGTCTATTCCAAAGTGTCCTATACGAAGGTGTTTACGGGATCAGGATTGATCGGCGATTTAAGGACCGAGCAAGCGTGGAGAGATTCTTTCAATTTATTCTTACCTTATTCTGGAAGTTGTGCGGGGGTTGAAATAATTGCCTTATCCAAGAAGATACCTGCAGTACTATTTATTGAAACGAATTACATTTTCAAAGGGTTTAACCAGGATCTTACATCGCAGCTTTTTGATCGGGTTTTATATCACCTCAGATTTATTTTTCCAGCACTCCTCAGAAAGCATTCGCCTAAATCCATTATGAAAGAATTGATCAAAGGGAAAAACCGCTTAACAGAAAAGAAAACTAAGTCATTGTTTCAACCATCACTCGAATTCTTTAAAGGCCTTTATGACGAATTACCAGACCCTGGCAGGTTTGATAAAGTTTTGACGAGTCTTCGTGAATACATCGAAGCGATTTCCTCGAAAGGCTGCCGGATTGTTTTTTTTGAAATGCCGATTGACGAGGAATTGATGAATTCAAAGTTGGCAACTTACCAGCGCGATAAATTAAAATCTCTATTCCCGGAGAAAAAATATTACTGGATAACACCGAACCCGGATGACCGATACAAGACGCCTGACGGTATTCATTTGGATGAAGCGAGTGTTGATAAATATTTCAATTACCTGCGTCGAAAATACAACCAGGTATGTAAAGCTTACCAGCCATCAGTGACGACTGCTTAGAATCATTGCAATGAGGTATCCGGTTAATTATTAATACATGACGGTTAAAGGTTTTTTTTCAGAGCTACGACTTTATATCTGTAATGAATGGATCAATAGGATACCGAGTCATTCAGTCAGGAAGTGGTATTACCGAAAAGTGATGGGATTCCATATCGGGCCTGATACCAATATTTTTATGCACTGCACCTTTGATAGCGCGCGAGATTTTGTTATCGGGCATCATTCTGTGATTAACGCAAAATGCCGGATTGATGTCCGTGGCCAAATCACTATAAGGGATTATGTTTCTATTTCGCAGGAGGTTATAATTCTTACTGCTGACCATGACCTCGATAGCCCGGATTTTATGGGTCGAAACAGGGAAGTGGTTATTGATGATTTTGTATGGATAGGTACTCGTGCAGTCATATTGCCCGGTGTACAGGTCGGAAGAGGAGCCGTGATAGCAGCTGGCGCTGTAGTTACAAAGGATGTACTTCCATATTCTGTCGTGGCGGGCGTTCCCGCAAAAGTCGTCAGGAAAAGAAGGCAGGACCTCCTCAATCAAAACGCATATCGGCGACTATTTCAATAAAATCACCCTCTGGTTATCGAGGTGCGCCTGGGATTAGACTTATCAGAAATTAATATGTCATCAACAGCTTCGTTCCATCTTTTCTTTTACAGCGCACTCAAGAGATCGAAATATCAGAGTAATTGACAGAAACAGTAATGAAGGTTTTATTTCTCAGCGGATGCCTCGAGCCAGGTCAGGATGGAGTAGGCGATTATGTTCGTCGGCTTGCAACGGAGATGATCCATCAGGGTCATGAAACTGTTGCCATCGCAATTAATGACGGATTTGTTTCGGATGCGAATTTAATACTGGAGGAAATTGATCAACATCATTTGCCTGTGTACCGTATTCCGGCACGTTGGTTGGAAATAGCAAAGAAGAGAAAGATCAGAAGTTGGGTCCTGGAATTCAATCCCGATGTCATCAGCATACAATTTGTTTCCTATTCATTTCATAAGCGTGGCCTTCCGTTTCAGGTTATACGCCAATTAAGGGAAGTGAGTAAGGGTTACAAAGCTCATATAATGTTTCATGAGCTGTGGATAGGAATGGAAGTGAATGCCTCATTAAAGGAAGTTCTGATTGGTCGAATGCAAAAATTCCTGATTAGACGCTTTATTAAGACTTTAGAGCCGGTTCTGATTCATACGCATACAGATTTGTATAAAAATCAATTGGCAAAAATGGGCGTCAAGGTGGATTCTCTGCCGCTGTTCGGAAACATACCACTAAGCGCACACGCCAGACCAAATAGGCAAATTAAATCGAAAATACCTTCCAAAATCGATCTTGTTTTGTTCGGGGGAATACATCCGAGTTTGCTTGTTGATGATTTTACACGGGAAGTCGCTAGTGTTTCAAAAAAAAGCAATATCAAGATTCACCTGCAATTAGTTGGCAGAAGCGGGGGTGAAATGCGGAACTGGGTTTCGAGCTGGCAGGCATTGGGTTTAACCGTGGACATAATCGGTGAACAACCGGCAGAATATATTTCAGAGATATTGTTCAATTCATCTATGGGCATTACCACAACACCCGTTGCCTTGCTTCAAAAAAGTGGATCCGTTGCGGCAATGTTAGAGCATGGCCTACCGGTGATTTGCATACGAGAATCGTGGAAGTCAAAGGGCTACCAGCAAACCGATGTTTCGCCAGGTATCATTGAATACCAGAAAGGTCAGTTTGAGCAATACCTCCTAATAAAGACATTCTCCAGTAAGTCACGATTACCTGAAGTGTCAAATCAATTGACAGGTACTCTTTCGGATATTCTAATATAATCTTCAATTGTGTTGATACCACCCAGAATCATGAAAGGCTTTTCCAGTGTATATCTGGACATCTTGCGATTAGGAGCCGCGTTGGTAGTCCTGTTTCACCACGCCTATGATCAATGGTTCCCTACGCATCTTTCAACCTCTCAGCAAGTCAACAATGGTGGTCATGCGGCGGTTGTGGTATTCTTCGTGCTCTCGGGATTTGTAATTACACACACAACTATAAGTAATAACAGGGGTGGCGTTCAGTATATACAGGCGAGGGTAAGCCGTTTGTGTTCGGTAGTTATACCTGCACTTGTTATTACCGCGATCGCGCAGTTAGTTGTTATACGGTTTAGTTCAGATTTAATTGACTTATATAGCAGAGGGAATTCCTTACCTCGCTATATTCTTGCTAGTTTTTTTCTTAATGAGCTATGGTTCTTTTCTGCGGCACCACCAATTAATGGGCCCCTTTGGTCGCTCAGCTATGAATTCTGGTACTATATGATATTTGGATTAGCAGTTTACATGAACAGGAGCTGGAGGATTATCCTGCCCTTGATTGCATGCTTAATTGCAGGGCCGAAGATCCTCTTGATGATGCCTATCTGGTTAACCGGATGCTTTGTTTATATTTTACCGAAACCTTCATTGAAGAAATCTTTTTCCTGGTGCCTTGTTTTACTTTCATTAATTGTGGCTTCCCTGATAGTGATTTATTTAAGGGCTATCCCTTATCACGTAGGTAGTAGTCCATTTTATTATAGCAACCAGTTTTTTACCGATTGGATAACCGGATTTTTCATTGGTTTATCACTTTGGCTCCTCCCTAATGAAAGAAAGAATGCTGCGGACAGTAATGCTGTTTTAAGGTTTCGGAAAATCGCGGACCTGACCTTTCCAATCTATGTACTCCACTTTCCATTACTGATTGTTTATAGGACATTGTGCAATTATCAATTGTATAATGTGCAACAGATGTGGCTGGGTTTAACCTCTGTGCTGCTTGCCTGTACGCTGTTGGGGTTACTTATGGATGCACAGCGGGTGCTATGGATCCGCTTATTTAAATACGTGCTTCAGCCGAATACAATTCTCGGTATACGACTTCCTTCATTGACAAGGCCTTGAGAATTTCAGTCAATCGCCGAAAATTTATACCATGTCACTCAAGATTTTATTTCTCTCCCATTACTTCCATCCTCATATCGGCGGGATTGAAACTTTCTCGGAAGTTTTGGCAAAAGCATTTGTTGAGGCGGGGCATGAGGTTCACCTTGTTACCTGGACGAAAGAGAATGGCACAGAAAAGTTTCCATTCGAGATCATAAGAAATCCAACAAGGCGGCAACTTTTCCATGAGCATTCATGGGCAAATGTGGTATTTGAAAACAATCCGTGCCTCAGACTTTCGTGGCCGGCTTTCCTATATAGGCGTCCCTCAGTCATTGTATTACAAACGTGGCTGGCTGGAATGAACCAGCGGCTTAGTATTTCAGAGCTGATGAAACATTTGTGGTTACGTCGTGCGAAGAAGGTTATTGCGATTAGCGAGGCAGTTCGCGCACGGTGTTGCCCTCATGCCTCCATAATAGCGAACTCATATAATGTGAATCATTTTAAGATTTATTCAGGCATTCAGCGTAATAAGGATTTCATCTTTGTAGGCCGGTTAGTATCCGACAAAGGTGCCGTGATAGCAATTAAAGCATTGCATCAATTAGTTAACGAGAGTAGATCGATGCCTAACACCAGGCAGTATTCGTTAACGATTGTTGGGGCTGGACCCGAAAAAGTGAAACTGCAACAGACGGTGAAGGAACTTAAATTAGAACTCTATGTTCAATTTGAAGGTTCTTTGACAGGTCCTAAGCTAGCCATCTGCCTTAATCGACATAAGTATCTATTTGTTCCTTCACTTTGGGAAGAGCCATTTGGCATTGTTGCGCTGGAGGGTATGGCATGCGGTTGCATCCCAATTGTTTCTGATGGTGGGGGATTGCCTGATGCTGTGGGCGATGCGGGTCTGACATTTAAGAAGGGCAATGTCAACGATTTTGTACGTGTGATCAAAACCGTTATCGATGATCCTCCCCTTCAGCACCAGTTGCGTGAATATGCTAACGCCCATATCTCTGCACATCATCCACGAAACATTGCAGGAAAATATTTGGGCATAATTGAAGATGCTATTGAAGTTCCAATCCATAGTTAAATGAAGGTAGTTTACACCGCTCCAAACAGGGCTCACCATTACAGGTATGCGCACGCTTTGAAAAGGGCCGGGTGCCTGCAGGCTTTCGTCAGCGGCTTTCCGCGGATAAGCCCACAGGCCAAAGCGCCTGAGTTGAACGGCATGCTTCACCATTCGGATCTGTTGCAAACACTATATGTCGCCAGCCTCAAGGCGCAATTACCGGAAGGTATATCCCGATACCTGGGATACCTTTCAAAGATAGAACAGGATCTTTCCTGCAAAAAATATTTGAAGGGCGCTGACGTTTTTTTGTTTTACAACGGGAGTGGGTTGGAAACTGCCCGCATGGCAAAAAGAAACGGTGTAATAACCGTAGTAGAGGCAGTGAATAGTCATGTGGAAAACCAGGAACGAATTCTCGAAGAAGAACATAAGAGCTTAGGTATTGCATGGAAACCTTTTCCGAAAAAAGAGAAATTAAGAAGACTAAAGGAATATAATGAAGCAGATTTTATTCTTCTTCCATCTGATTTTGTAAAAAGAAGTTTCCTGGTAAAAGGATTCCCAGAAAGCAAATTGCTCAAGGTTCCATATGGATTTAATACCTGTACAAATCGTTCAAATCATACCCCCGGGAACAGGGAGAGTTTTACTGTGCTGTTTGTTGGCAGTATATCTGTTCGAAAGGGCGTCAGGTATTTGATTGAGGCATTTCATAAGATATCGCATCCAGGAAAGAAGCTGGTCCTCGTTGGACCAAATGCTAATGATGGAGCATTAAAAGGTTTAACCATTACTCACGATATAGTTTTTACAGGGGTGCTAAAAGGAAAGGACCTTGAAAAAATATATCAATCCGCAGACGTTTTTTGCCTCCCTTCCATTGAAGAAGGGCTTGCCCTCGTAGTGGGTGAAGCATTGTCATACGGTTTGCCAAGCATTGCTACAACCAACACCGGGGCCGATGATATTATTAACAATGATGAACAGGGTTTCATTGTTCCCATTCGCGATAGCATAGCGATTTCTCAGAAATTACAGGCGTTAATTGATGATAATGATTTGTATGAACGCATTCGTTTCAATGCTTACAAAAAATCAAAGGATTTAAATGGATGGGAAGAAACGGGTAACAATTTGGTAAGAACACTATCTAAACTGGTGAGTGATGACGAAGTTTTCTAATCGGGAAAAGATCACCTCTCAATGCGAGAGGTTACTGTATGTGCTGATCATAACATTAGTTTTTGAGGGCATTGTGAGAAAGTTATTCCCAGTGTTGAGGACTCCCGTATTCTTTTTAAAGGATATTTTATGCATGATCATTCTTTTCAAAGTAGCGTCGCTCAAACTCGAAGGTGTCGTTTCCAGGTTGCGATCGGCATGGTCCATTCTGTTTGTCATGTTCCTTCCCCTTCTGAATTATACAAGCTTTAAAGATCCGATGCTCGCAATGTTTGCCGCAAAACAGTACCTGCTTTATATAATCACGGGGGTGGGAGTAGCGATTTCCTTTTCGGATAGCAATGATGAAAGATTCCGAAGATTTATCTTTTTTGTTGCGGTTATGATTATGCCAACCGCACTTGTGGCAATTATTCAAAATGCGCTACCCGCATCGCATTGGTTGAATTTGAGTGTAGGTGGAGAATCATTGGAGGGATTTTCGGCCGGTGGATATTTGAGAGTTGCATCAACTTTCTCGTTCACCGCGCAGTATTCATTTTTCCTCGTTGCGGAATCCTTTTTCCTGGCAACAAGTTTTTTCCTTCCTCCAAAAAAATTATTTGGATTCTCCAGCCGGTATAAAGGACCCATATATTTCCTGTTAGCGGTTATGCTCGTGATCAGTGCTTTTATAACCGGTGGAAGAACGGCAGTGCTTGGGTTTTCCGCAACATTTCTTCTTGGATTTTTGCTGATCTCCATAAAATGGCCTGGTTGGTTCCTGAAAGGTGGGTTAGTTATTGCAGCTGGCATAGTCATGTTAACTGTCATAAAAACTTTGAAACCCGAATTCTTCATGGCCTATGAGGAAAGGTCTATGGGAAGTGAAAGCGCTACTCATGAAGAAGAATTGACAACCCGAATCCTCGGAGGGTTTACTGAATGGATCAGTTGGTTCCGTGATCAGGATGATACATCTATTTGGTTTGGAAATGGATTGGGGGTGATGAGTAACGGCTCGGCGATTGTTAGTTCCTATGCTTCTGAAGCCAGGCAAGACGGCTTCTGGACTGAAGGCGATATGGCAACTACATTTTGGGAAGGTGGGATTTATCTCGCTATAATCTGGTATGGATTCAGGCTGTGGATGATCGTTACCTGTTATCGACTCTGGCGAAAACTACGCAACAGCACTTATTCTATGGCTGCCGCAATTCCAATGGCATATATCGCGATTCAGGGAATCATCGCACCATTGGGAATTCAACCTCCGCTTTCTATCTGGTGGTGGATGGCAATTGGGATTGTTACGTTCGTCGTAAGGTCTGAACAATCGTTCCTTGCCAGGGTCGTGCAAACAAATAATTCACCGGCAGATCATCCAAGGTTTTATCCGAACCCGTTTCCAGGATGGTCGCTCTAAGCATTGATTTATGAACAGATTATTGGTTTTTGATTCACATCCAGTGCAATACAGGGTGCCTGTATGGAAAGAAATGGAATTAATGTTTCCTGGTTCGCTGCATGTAGCCTATGCTTCCGATTGTTCTATCAAAGGATATAACGATAAAGATTTCGGAAAGACGCTTGCATGGGATGAACCTCTCCTGGAAGGATATTCTTATTCAATTCTACATGCTGAAAAGGGAACGCCTTTATCTGGCTGGCGATCCTTGACAGGGAAAGGTGTAAGGGAACAGATCGAAAAGTATTCTCCAACTGCAATACTGCTCACAGGTCTTCATTACAAGTACGATTTTGTTGCTTATATGGAAGCTAGCCGACGGGGAATACCGGTTTGGTTGAGGTGCGAAAACCAGGACATTGCATTTAAACGGACGCCGGTGAAGTCGATTGTGAGGAATTGGCTTTATCGGATAGCCTATTCCGGTATTAAGAAGTTTTTCTTTATTGGACAACTCAATCGTTTACATTATTTGGCACATGGTGTGACCTCTGCCAAACTTCTTCCAGCACATTATTGCACGGTTAACCGGTTTGAGAAAATCAATGATACAATGAAAGTCGAGTTAAGAATGCTGGCCAGGAATAATGCCGGGATTGCCAAATCACATCTTGTCCTGGGTTTTTCAGGTAAGTTCATATATAAGAAAAACCCGACGATTCTCTACGACATGCTTCAACACTTGCCCCGCGGCTTGCTTGAAAACCTTACCCTGTATTTTGTCGGAAGTGGCGAATTAGGAGAACAGTTGAAGCAAAAGGCCATAGCGGCAGAGAAGAGATTCGGGGTAAAAACTTATTTCGCGGGGTTTATCAACCAAACACAATTGCCAGAACATTATCTCGCCATGGATGTGCTTGTGCTGCCTTCCCGAAGAATGGGTGAAACCTGGGGGCTTGTCGCTAATGAAGCAATGCAGGCGGGATGTTCAGTTATCGTAAGTGATGCTGTTGGATGCAGCGTTGATTTTGGAAATTGGAAGAGGTTCGGCGTATTTAAGGAGAATGATGAAAAAGCACTGGCAGAAAGTGTGATTAGATTATCGACGTTTGACAGAGACTTTGACTGGGCAACAGAGAAACTTCGAGATTACTCTGTTACAAGCGCGGCAAAATCACTTACAAAGGAACTCTATAAGAATTCAAAAGGGCCCCATACCCTCGTGATCAATGCATAAGCTCAACCTGATATTTTTCTCACACCCACCTTTTCTTTGCTCGCAGAGTATGCCGCGATTTGCCAGGATGCTTTCGGAAGGAATGCAGCATCGCGGACACACTGTAGAGGTATGGGCGCCCAGGCCCGTTTTTTATAAGCTTCCAATAACGGGTGGAATAAAGAAGTGGCTCGGGTACATTGATCAATTCCTGTTATTTCCAATACGGGTGAGTTATCGTTTAAGAAAATGTTCACCAGACACCTTATTTATTTTCACGGATCACGCATTAGGTCCATGGGTTCCTCTTGTTGTAAAGAGGCCACACGTTATTCATTGTCATGATTTCCTGGCGCAGCAGTCTGCCCTTGGAACGATTAGGGAAAACAGAACAAGCTACACGGGCAGATTGTACCAGTCGTTTATTTTTAAGGGATATTCAAAAGGAAAGAATTTCATATCGGTATCAAAAAAAACCAGGCAGGATCTTCATCAACTCTTACGTTCCGTTCCTACCACTTCAGCAGTTGTGTATAATGGCATGAATCAAACCTTTTCAAAAATTGATGCTGGCAATGCAAGACGTGAGCTGGGTGACAAATTTCAAATCAATCTTTCGAATGGATTTCTTCTCCATGTCGGGGGCAATCAATGGTACAAAAATCGGAAGGGAGTAATCAAACTATATGATGCCTGGAGAAAGATGAGCAAGGTGTCATTACCGTTGCTCCTTATTGGTGAGGCACCTGACGCTGTATTGATCGATATTTATGAAAGATCTCAATTCAAAAACGAAATTTATTTTTTGCCAGGCGTCGAGGATTATTTCGTACGCATGGCTTATGCAGGAGCAACGGTTTTTGTATTCCCTTCTTTTGCGGAAGGATTTGGCTGGCCGATTGCAGAAGCTATGGTGTCCGGTTGCCCTGTGATCACAACTGGTGAAGCGCCTATGACAGAGGTTGGAAAAGATATTGCCTTTTATATTCCCCGATATTCTGATGCCGACGAGCTGTTATGGGCGTCAGAGGGCGCAATAGTAATTGAGAAAGTAGTGAATCTTCCGGAGAGAGATCGCGATATAATCGTTTCATCGGGTATCGAGCACTGTAAGAGTTTTGATTATTCATCATCGATTCAGAAGATTGAACAGGTCTATCTACGGGTTATCTCTTCTCAACAATAATTAATGCGTCGAAGAATCTTACATGTAACTGCCGGTATGGATCCACGGACTGGTGGAGTTACGCAGGCCGTCATAACCATGATCAAAGGATTGTCAGGTGAAGGCATGGAAAATGAAGTCGTATGCCTGGATGATCCAAATGCAAATTATTTAGTTAAAGAGTTTCCGATTTATGCACTGGGTCCCGGAAAAGGGCCATGGTGCTATAGTTCAAAGCTGGCGCCCTGGTTGAAGCAAAATCTATTACGATATGACACAGTAATTGTTCATGGGATGTGGCTCTACCATGCATATGCCACGAGAAGAGCTGCCAGGGCGTGGAATAGAATCCTCCATTTAAATCAGAAGTGCAGGATATTACTGATGCCACATGGTATGCTTGATCCCTACTTTCAGAAAGCACCTGGTAGAAGGTTAAAGGCTATCAGGAATTTTTTTTATTGGAAATTTCTCGAGAACAAAATTGTGAATGAGGCTGATGGCGTATTATACACATGTGACGAAGAACTGCGTCTGGCTCGGCAATCATTCCAGCCATTTGCACCGAAGAAGGAAACAGTTGTTGGATTAGGTGTTGAAGATCCACCGCCCTTTTCTGAGGCCATGACCGATGCATTTTTCGCAGTGTGTCCCGAAGTCAGGGATCAGGCCTACTTTCTCTTTTTGAGTCGAGTCCATGAAAAGAAAGGAGTGGACATTCTTATCAGCGCTTATAAATCAATTACTGAAAACAAGGCTACAGATATTCCAAAACTTGTAATAGCTGGTCCGGGGCTTAATGAAAGCTTTGGACGGCAAACCAGGGAGTCCGTCAACAATGATGAACGGCTTCGTCATTCTGTTTTTTTTCCAGGCATGTTATCAGGCAATGCAAAATGGGGTGCGTTTTATGGTTGCGAGGCATTCGCCTTACCCAGCCACCAGGAAAACTTTGGAATTGCAGTTGTGGAAGCACTGGCATGTGGAAAACCTGTCCTGATTTCTGACCAGATCAATATCTGGAAAGAGATCGAGCAATTTAAAGCCGGAAAAGTGGAAGCCGATACACTCTCAGGCTGCAAATCATTATTTCAATTTTGGATAGATTCGGATTTATCTACAAAAGATGGGATGTCTTACAACGCGAGCGCTCTGTACCAGCGCAAGTTTGCTGTCGGTCAATTCGCCAGTGCGCTGGCATCACTCCTACAATAAAAAGTAATAATAGTCTTATAGTGAAGATCACAATTCTGCAAGGAGCATTCCTTCCGGTACCTACCGTTCTTGGTGGAGCAGTTGAGAAAATGTGGTTCGCGTTGGCAAAGGATTTTGCGCGCGAAGGACATGAAGTTATACAGGTGTCAAGAACCTATCCGGGGATGAGAGAAGAGGAATGGATAGATGGGGTTCTTCATAAGCGGGTCAAAGGATATTCGACACCCTCATCGGGCTTTTACCTAAAATGGCTTGACCTTCTCTACACGTTGCGGGGCAAGAAGATAATACCGCCGGATTCTGATATCATTATCACAAATACTTTCTGGGCACCGATCATTCTCCCCCGCGGCCTTAAGAAACGATGTGTTGTTGACGTGGCAAGAGTTCCAAAGGGACAAATGAAATGGTATACTCGCTCACTGATTTTACGGGCTAATTCTTCTTTCGTTGAAAAAGCAATCAAGAAAGAACTTTCACCTGATAATCATCGGCAGGTAAAAATGATTCCCAATCCGCTGCCGTTTGTGAATTCCGCTGATTTCGATCTCAAAGAGAAAAAGAATATCGTATTGTACTGCGGGCGAATCCACCCGGAAAAAGGATTGGAACTCCTGATACAGGCATTCAAAAACATTCAGGGTTGGACGCTTAAAATTGTTGGTCCATCGGAGATATCAGCAGGAGGTGGCGGCAGTCAATACCTGGAAAAGCTCAAACAACTATCCGATCAAAATGTTGAGTTCACAGGACCAATCTTCGATGCCCATGACCTAAACGTGATGTATCGTGATGCATCAATTTTCGTTTATCCATCAGTGGCAGAGAAAGGTGAAACGTTTGGATTGGCGCCCCTGGAAGCAATGGCGTGGGGCTGTGTTCCCATCGTTTCAAATCTTGAATGTTTTAGAGACTTCATCACACATGGGCAAAATGGTCTGGTATTCGACCACCGGGGCAGGGATGCTGTCAGTTGTTTGCGAGAGGCCATCATATACATGCAAAAAGAAACCTCACAAAGGTTCCAGATGTCTGCTAAAGCATTAAAGGTTCGGGAAAGTCATTCCACTAAAAAAATTGCTTACTCTTTTATCAAAGAATTTAAAAAAAGCATGAATGAGCAGCACTTTATCCATTAATAGTGATGTGAATATTCATTCGCAGGAATCGCGGTATAGTAGCCCGTGGACAAAAACACAGCGGATAAAAATATTGGCATGGGAATATGTCTGGACAATATTATGTTCATGGACTCCAAAACCAGCGAACAGGTGGCGACTGTTTTGGTTAAGAATATTTGGCGCAACGATACATGGACGTCCATTTGTTCACCAGCGTGCACGAATACAGATTCCCTGGAATTTAATTTTACATCACCGGGCTGCCCTGGGAGACCGTACAAATATTTATTCGCTTGGTTTAATTGAAATTCATGAGCATGCTACAGTTGCCCAGGAAGTCTATGTTTGTACAGGAACTCATGCTTTTGACACACCTACACTGAATCTTATCACCTCTCCAATTGTCATAGGTGCTCATGCATTCATTGGTGCAAGGGCGTTCATCATGCCAGGCATCACAATCGGTCCAAATGCAGTGATTGGCGCATGCAGTGTAATTACCAGGAGTATAGATTCAGATTGCATAGTAGTTGGCAATCCTGGGAAAGTTATTGGAAAAAAAATCCACATATAATGAACCTGACTAACTCCGAACGCGTTGCAAAGGTTTTTATGAACCTTGTTAGTAACCCCGACTTAATTTCCCCATACTTTAGACACAATGTATTCGATCAGCCATTGCCGATCGACCTTGGCTTGCCATGGTGGTCATACAAGGCTATTAAATATGTGAACTCTATTATTGAAGGGAAAAGAATTTTTGAATATGGCACTGGCGGATCAACAATTCTTTTTTCAAAAAAGGCGAAGAGTATTGTCTCAGTGGAGGATGATAAAAAATGGATGGAGGTTGTGGCGTCCCGATTGCATGCGTTAAAGATTAAAAACGTGGAAGTAGTTTACGCTCCATTTGATTTTGAACACTCTGGAGACTTCGAAAACAGCGGGTATTTAAGAACTGTTGACAGGGGAGAATTTGATATCATTATTATAGATGGACAGGATTGGTCCTTCAAGGAGAGAATAAAATGTTTTAAGTATGTCGAGCCCAGAATGAAACATGGTCAATACATAATCGTTGATGATTTTTGGAGGTATTCTCAATTAAAAGAAAACTGCCTTGCAAAGTCTGTAAAAGTCTTTGAATCTGTTGGGCCGGGGCGCCTTGGTGTTACCAGCACGGCTATTTTTTCCTATTAATCTTTCCACACCTTATTTGCATATGTTTCCCGAGAAAAATTTCCCCCTCGATCTCACCATTGCAATTCCTGTGAAGAATGAAGAAAGAAATCTTCCGGGATGCCTGGACGCGATAGGAAAGGATCTTGCTAAAAAGATAGTGATTATTGATTCGGGAAGTACTGATCACACAAAAGCAGTTGCTAAGCAGTATGAGATCGAGCTTATTGACTTTAAGTGGAATGGCCAATTCCCCAAGAAACGAAACTGGTATTTACGGAACCATACTCCCAATACAAAGTGGATATTGTTTCTTGACGCAGACGAATACCTGACCGCAGAATTTAAAAAAGAACTAAGGGATCAATTGACAAGCGGGAATTCCTTCGTTGGTTACTGGCTGAAATACACCATCTATTTCATGGGACACAGGTTGAAGGGTGGGTATCCATTAAAGAAGCTTGCATTGTTCCAGGTTGGCAAAGGTGAATATGAACATATCCAGGAGGACAAATGGAGTGGTCTTGATATGGAGATTCACGAGCATCCTATACTTAAAGGTTCAACCGGAATCATAAAAAACAAGATTGATCATCAGGATTTCCGTGGCGTTAATCATTATGTGAATAAGCATATTGATTATGCAGACTGGGAGGCCAGGCGTTTTGTCAAAGTATTAAATGATAGAACGGAAAAAGTAAAATGGACCTGGAAACAGCGGTGCAAATACTTCTTACTGCAAACTGTATGGATAGGGCCGATTTTCTTTTTGGGAAGCTTTGTCTTTTTGGGAGGATTCAGGGATGGCCCGAGGGGCCTTGCATTTGCCATTTTAAAAATGTCATACTTTAACCAGGTCTATTGTAAGATCAGAGAATTGAAATAAAAATTTCAGGAAATTCATTTAAATAATATGATCTAAGCCAATATTTTTTAGCACAGTTCTTGCTGGGCTAGCATATATTGGTTGGGGTAAATAAACTTCAATCAATGCATATGAACGAGAAACACCATTTTAAGTGACGCGGAGCTACAAACTCCGGCGCAGCTTACTATCCTTTTGAAACCTATGAAACAATCCAACATCTTAAGCTGCTTAATTGCTGTATTATTATTTTTCTTTCTCCCTGGAGCATTTGGTCAGAGCTCAACTACCGCAATCAGTTTTTCATTTACACTGTCAACCTCCTCAAAAACATCCGCGGGAATTTATAAACCTGACAGTACCCTTATCAGGACCCTTTGGAGCGGGAAAACATTTTCCGCCGGTCAGCACACTTCCATCTGGGACGGTAAAGACGACGATGGTAATTATGTTGCTGACGGAAATTATATAGCGAAGGTCTTATCTAACAATGTCAATTATGTTTGGGAAGGAGTGCTAGGAAATACTTCATTGCAATCCTCCGGCTCAAGCGTTCATCATCCCATGCAGATGATCACCAACATGGTGCAGATAGGAAATGAAATGTACTTCGCAGTGGGGTATAACGAACAGGGACAGGCGCATGGGAAATTCACTATTGGTTCACCGAATGTTGTTACTACTTCTTACCGTGCCAAAGCAGCTGCTTTGCGGTTCCTCGCGGCAGACGTCAATAAAGTATACTTCGGTGGACAGGCATGGGAAGGCAACCCGGTAACATTTGTATCAGCATTGGATCCCAATCCTTCCGGGGTTGACGCTATGGCCTCTTTCTCTTCAGGTACTGCTGTCACGAATGGAGCGACAACCTACAGTGCTTTAAACGTTGTAAATGATCCCGACTATATCACAGGAATCGCTGTGCAGGACATCGGAAACTTTTTATTTACAACGAATAGTTCTCTTAACCGCCTAACTGTTTATAATAAGAATACTGGCCAGTTGCTTCAAAATCTCGGTTATGCCTCCGCAAGGGATATTTCCTGCAGCAATACAGATCTCTGGATGATAATAGGCGCGAATACCGTTTCAAAGTATCCAATTAATTCAGATGGCACGCTTGGGACAGCGACCGTTACGTTATCAGGTTTGATCGATCCACTTGCTTTGCGATTATCGCCCGACGGCTCCAAAATCGCTGTAGTCGACAGGGGCATCTATCACCAGGTAAAATTTTACGATACTAATAATGGGCAATTGGCGCAGACCGTGGGCAGGGCTGAAAATTACAGTAATCCCACAGTGTATGATGACAAGTTTTATTTCAATAATACACGGATTTTTTCTGAAACGAACTATGGAAGCAGCCATGCATTCGTTGCATTTCAGTCCGATGGCTCATTCTGGGTCGGGGACTATGGTAATATGCGTTGCCAGCATTTCGCAGCGAATGGAAATTATATAGACAACATTCAATATATGGGTTATTCATACAGTTCACAGACTGATATCAATAACCCTTCAAGAATATTTTCTGATTTCCTGGAATTTGAAATTGATTATTCAAAGCCACTTTCTCCAAACAACGGATCCTGGAAGTTTGTCAGAAATTGGAGTTGGAATATTACTCTGCCCACACTTTACGATGCAAACAGGATGAGATCAGTTACCACATTAAGCAACGGGCGAACATATGCTTTGTATTTTGATGGCCCGCTGTCGCTCGAACTTGTAGAACTTAGTCTGAATACCGGGATCAGGCATACAGGAATCCATATGGAAAGCCATTATAAATGCGATTTGAATAGGGATGGTTCTGTGTGGCAGATTGGAAATAACGTACCAGGACAGCCGACCTTTTGGCAGAAGAAATTGTTAACCGGGTTTGATGCGACAGGTAACCCGCTCTGGGGACCTTATGTTGATGTTGAGACCAGTCCCGTAGTGCTTGCGACAGATCCATTAACCACGGATGGCTATTTGCGAAGGAACAACCAGACGTCATCAGGAATAGTAGCAACATTTTCTGCGGATAATGGTACGATTGGTCGTGGTACCGGGTGGCACCTTGGAGGAATTAAGAATGGCAACTGGCTTTTTAAAACTTCCCGTAGCACGCATGTAAATTACCTTGGCGAATTCCCGGATGATGGCGTATACGACATTGGCAACTACGTAAGAAATGCCGGGAACTATATGCAGGTAGTTGACAGAAATATATTCTGGGGATACAATGGCGAATTTTGGAAAGGATTACAGACAAATAAATACAATCACTATTACGAGAATGGATTATTTGTTGGGCAATTTGGCGTTGCCGGTAACGTTGCAAAGGAAAGTGGCATCGAGGCATATCCTGGTATGGCTGGAAATGCGAACTCAGGAACATATGTGAAAGTCGGAAATGATATTTACTTATATCACTGTGACGAAAATGCGCACGCAGGTGTACACCGTTGGAAGATTTCCAATCTTTCTTCTATCCAGGAACAGCAAATGACAGTAATGAAATCCGGTACCCCTGTTCAACCAGTAGACCAGTGTACGGATTTGATGGCAGGATTGCCATATAATCAAACTCTCATCAACGGCACAGGAGGATGGACCAGGAATCTTTCTGATTATAATAACAGTTATTATGATCAATTGCTTATTGCTACCGATAGGACAACCTATAAAGACAATGAGCGGGACATTCTTCTACTAAGCTACCCGGCGACAACCGGGAAGACTGTATGGATAAAAAGAAGCCTTGGTCCAAACAATCTCCCCGGCTGGACTCTTTCAGGAGATGCAGCATGGATCGAACCCTCACAGGGTGGCGATGGATGGATTGATGTTCTTGACAACGCTGACCGGGTTATTGCAAGATTATACCGGGTTGACAACTGGCCAAATGGCTCGATGAAAGCCAACAATTCCACAATCGTCTCCGGCGGACTTGATGTCATGTTCCCTGTGTTTAATAAGCTACAACCATTCTCGATTTCGGCGTCAGTTAATTCTGTCAAAATCACCTATGCAAATAATCCTACAGTAGATGTTCCAGTCATGGATCCACTTGCTGATATCACAAAACCAGCAACTTTAAGGATACATACTTATAGCAGTAATGCGGCAGGTCATCAAATGGCCATTGCACGATTGAAGTTTTGCCCGGAACTATACCTATTGCAGGTGAATTTCACCTCTTTGAGAGCGTATCAAAAAGACAACGGAATTCAACTGGACTGGAGCTTGCAGAGCCCGGAGAAAATTCAAACATTTGAAGTTGAAAGATCCATCAACGGTCGGGACTTTTATTTACTCGGCAAGGTAAATGGTGACATATACTCAAGTGATTATGGATTTTTTGATAGTGATGCCTGTGCAGGCAAGAATTACTATAGGATCAAAATTCTTAACCGACCTGGAGAGACCTCTTTTAGCAAAGTGGTTGACGCAAATATTAATTTAGGCAGGTCTGAATTTCTTGTCTATCCCAATCCAATCAAAAATTTCATAACGGTAAAACTCGTTGCCAGTGTAAAAGGTGAGTACATCACGAAGCTGGTTAACAATACAGGCCAGGTAATTCTTTCAGGGAAAATTATTCATGCAGGGGGATCAGCAACATACACTTTTGCTGTACCGCCGCATTTGTCTAAGGGGGAATATTATTTGCAGATATCCGGAAATGCACATAGCTCAATTCGGCAAATCACCAGGTAGAACTGCAAACTGCGACGTACATATGAACAATTAAAGCGCTTGTGTATGAAGCGCCATCGGTAAGAAGCATTGGAGATGCTCGCCGATCAAAGTTTCTCATCAAATACAAAGAACTTTCGAACAGTTCATTACATGCATTTTATAAATGAACAATAATGAACTTAGAAGGGCTTTCTTTTTTATCTAATTTACATTAACGCCTAAGTGAATCTTCATCTAACGGAATCTCTGGCCACATGATATAGAGATCACATTCCTTTGAATTAACTATCCTCGTATCCGCAAGAAGGAAGACATTTTTATTAACCACCTAATAAGTAATTATGCATTCAAAATTATCATTATCGAAATTGCAGAATTTATCGAGTAAGAGATTTATTAGTAAATCTGCCTTCATTACGTGTGGATTAGTACTTGCATTAAGTACAAAATCCTTTAGTAAGGATCCTTCAGATATTCCAAACTTTCCTTCTGTAAGCACTCCAGGTTCTGATAACAACAATCCGCAAGCTCATCCTCCACATACGAGTGCACCATTCGATGCGGGGTTAACAATACTTCTTGCTGCAGGGATTGGATACGGTTTTAAGAAGGCTCGTGATAACAGGAGAATGTATGGGGAAGCAGTGGAAAAGTAAGAATTAAGTAAAGCGCCAGCATCAATTTACAGTATTCCATCATGTCAACATTAACCAAGCCAGCGGTAGCTGGTATATCAAAGTATTTTGATCTCTCATTTTTTGGGAAGTTCCTGGTTTTATTGTTAGGCTTGTATTACTTCAATATTTTCTATCTGGGAATAACAAGCCCGAACGGGAGGGTGTACAGCGTATTTCTTGAAGAACATCTGAACTATATAAACTGGATTACAGCCTCCATTTTATATTGTTCAGAATTAATCGTCGCGCTTTTTGGAATTGATGCGCATGTCGAGAACTTTCAGCATTTGAGATCCAGCACCGGCGCATGGGTTACTGTATGGTTGCCGTGTCTGGGTTTAGGGATAATCAGTTTCTGGATTGCCTTTGTGGTCTCACATCAAGGAACCATGAAAAGGAAATTCTTTTGGAGTATAGGGGGAATAATGATCATCTGGTTTATCAATTGCTGGCGGATTGCATTGCTTTTATTAGCCCTTGACCGAAAATGGCACCTGGACACATTTTTTGATCATCATACATTGTTCAATATTCTTGCCTATGCAGCAATCGGCATGCTGGTGTATTTATATTCCCGGTCAAATCGAAAAGGACTTCAGAGTTGTAAAGTTGAATAGAGCCTGATCTTCACCCTGTCCTCCATTCCTGCCGAAAACGCGTAATTACGTGTTTGCCACTTTTTAAATTTTCCCAGTAACGGGTTTTGCCCGAAAAGGAAAAGTGCGCCCTGAATGCACATGTGTTAACGGCATCAATTACTAATTCATGAAAACTTTTCTTTATGAAGCAAAAACGGATACTACTGCTTGGTGGCAATTTCTATCCCGAGCTTACGGGGGTAGGTAAATATAACGGTGAAATGGTCGACTTCCTTGCGAAGTCTGGATATGATTGTACCGTAATTACATCCTATCCATACTATCCATTCTGGAAAGTACAGGCACCCTATAAAAAAATTTCATGGTGGTATAAGAAAGAGATTAAGCAGGTTTCGGGAGCGAATACCGATGTTACGATTTACAGGTGTCCGCAATATGTCCCGTCGAGACCTTCCGGGAGTAAGAGAATTGTGCTTGATTTTTCATTCTGCCTTTCCTGTTTTTTCAGCATACTGCCATTGTTATTCAAAAAGAAATTCGATCATATCATTGCGGTGGCGCCTAGCTTTCAAATTGGCCTGATCGGCCTTTTTTATTCAAAGATTAAACGAGCTCAATTAATTTATCACATCCAGGATCTGCAGATTGATGCTGCACGCGATCTCAAAATGATCAGATCAAAACGGTTGATCAATGTTTTACTATGTATTGAACGGTTCATTCTAAAGCATGCCGACATCGTCAGTAGTATATCTCCCGGTATGATAAAACGTATTGAAGCAAAATGCGGCCGCACAATAACATATTTTCCAAACTGGGTCGATACCAAAAGTCTCTATCCAATGACGGAAAAAATTCAATTGAAGGAGAGCTTCGGATTCTCCGGTTCTGATTTCATTGTTTTATACTCCGGCGCAATTGGCGAGAAGCAGGGCCTGGAGGATATAATACATACTGCCAATCTGCTTTCCCAGATTCCAAACCTCAAGTTTGTCATTTGCGGATCGGGACCCTACAAGGAGAATCTGCTAAAGTTGAAGGAATCACTTGCAATTGAAAATGTATTCTTCCTTTCCCTCCAGCCCTTCGAAAAATTGAATGCACTGCTAAATATGGCCGATGTTCACCTGGTTCTTCAAAAAGCCAATGCAAGTGACCTGGTGATGCCTTCCAAACTGACGAGCATCTTATCTGTTGGGGGCGTCGCGTTGGTAACCACATCCAGAAACTCCAGTCTCTTCGAGATGGTAGATACCAATAAGATTGGAGTCCTGGTTGAACCAGAAAATAAAGAAGAGTTAACGGTCGCGATAAAAAGACTAATGAATGTAGACAAGGAGAAAATCTCCAATAATGCTTTCATTTATGCACAACAGAATTTTTCGATAGATACTGTTTTTTCCCGGTTTACCCGATGTCTTGTATGAACGATTCTTGCCAGCGTTTACCTGAATGTTGTATTAAACTAAAATGCTAAATGACTGAGCGATTCCTGCGGTTTCTT
>Ga0126304_10000116_pt1 | contig 25146 bp, 19 predicted proteins | sample Plot25_FD_92538 | JGI IMG/M metagenome (GOLD analysis project Ga0126304, IMG submission 92538) | Serpentine soil microbial communities from UC McLaughlin Reserve, CA, USA - Plot25 | ecosystem: Environmental > Terrestrial > Soil > Grasslands | place: USA: UC McLaughlin Reserve, Lake County... | reverse complement strand
TTTGGACGGATTATCTTTCTAATATCAGTACAACATGGAATCAGCAGGTAGGAAAAGGAAAATCTGTACAATGGCCAGTTGGAATAGGTGGTCCAGGTAATGAAGGTGTTGCCAATGCAATTCGGGGCTCTCCTAACACAATTGGATATGTAGAACTTGCTTACGCATTGACTACTCAAATGCCATACGCTTATATACAAAATCAAGCTGGTAATTTCGTAGAACCGACACTAGATTCTACTAAGGCAGCAGTGGCAGCAACATCACAAAGTTTGCCAAAAGATGATGCTTCATGGGAGCATGTATCAGTTGTCAATGCACCTGGCACAAACTCATACCCTATTGCAAGCTTCTCATATCTACTTTTATTCAAAGAGTTGAGTACAAATCCAAACATTGATCAAGCAAAGGCACAAGCCTTGGTTGATTTTATATCATGGGCTATTACAGACGGGCAACAATCGGCTGATGATCTATCATATGTGCCATTACCTACAGAAGTTGTCACTCTCAATCAAGAAACATTGAAGTCATTAACTTTCCAGGGAAAGCCATTAACCACATCAGTCGGTGCGCAGCCTTGAACACTTGGTGCAAGTGCAAGTGTACATATATTCAAGCAATTACATATGTTCAAGCAATTACCTCCTTTTTCTTTTTAATGCAAAAATATTTTAGCTTTTATGCTATCGATATACATATAATGTTGTATGAAAAGATCCATTTATGATATTTTAGAGGTGTTTATTGTATTAATATAGAATCTAAGGAACAAAAGAGAAGAATTTTGTATTCATCTTTATTGCAAGGAAAACACAAAGGAGATAGGATTTTTCATATCGTAGCAGTAGCAGCCGCAGGTTATACTTTATTCATGCTAGCGATTATAGCGTTTTCAGTTGGCGATGGGTCTAAAGAGATATTTTCATTCGAAGGTTTTGGTTTTCTTACTGGTACCGATTGGAATCCAGTAGAAGGCCGCGAATCATATGGTGCTCTGCCATATATCATTGGGACATTAATCAGCTCAGCGATAGCAATGATTATTGGAGTTCCTATAAGTTTGGGAATAGCTGTATTTATTTCCGAGATGGCACCACGTAGGTTAAGTACGCCATTATCTTTTATTATAGAATTATTAGCAGCAGTTCCAAGTATTATTTACGGCTTATGGGCACTATTTGTTTTTAGGTTCTGGATTAGAGATTTGATCGAGATGCCTTTGCATAACGCTTTTGGAGAATCAATTCCATTCTTTGCTCAAACTCCATTTGGCTTAGATGTGTTCACAGCTGGAATAGTTCTTGCAATAATGATTATTCCTATTGTGTCATCTGTTTCACGTGAGATAATAAAAGCAGTACCAAATTCTCAAAGAGAGGCTGCATATAGTTTGGGGGCCACAAGGTGGGAGACTGTGAGAGTCGCTATATTTCCATATGCAAAGTCGGGATTATTAGGAGCCGCAATCCTTGGATTAGGTAGAGCTGTTGGTGAAACTATACTTGTTACAATGATCATTGGAAATGTAGTAGGAATAGCTGCTATTCCTTCCTCTATTTTTGATCAAAGTCAAACATTATCCAGTTTAATTGCAAATGAATTCAATGAAGCGTCATCGGAGCTGCAAATTTCTGCTTTAATGGGCCTTGGAGCTGTTCTCTTGATTCTGACAATAGTAATCAACATTGGCGCACGCTTGCTTGTTTCAAAAATCACAAAAGTTAGCCCAGGAGTGAGAGAATAATAATGCAGCAAAAAGAATCAAGACAAGAGGACAATAGACAAAAAATTCAAGATATCATGTCAAGGCAGTCTTCAAAGAAAAAATTGATTGACAGAATTATGTCCGCTTTTGCAATAATCTGTGTTATTTCTGCTCTTATTCCTTTAGGAAGTATTCTATTTGAAGTAGTAAAGAATGGTATTTCAGCTATTAGTATAGAATTTCTTACCCAGCCGCCAGGATCTTTTTTTCTAGGGCATGGGGGTATTGCTCCTGCCATTCAGGGAACATTAATTGTAGTTGGATTGGCGTCATTAATTGGAGCACCAGTAGGGATACTTTCGGGTATTTACCTTTCAGAATATGCTGGTAATGGAGTATTTCCTTCTGCAGTCAGGTTTTTCAATGATGTTCTGACAGGTTTACCCTCAATAGTAATGGGAATAGTTGGATACGTATCAATAGTTCTTCTACTTGGCTCATTTTCAGTTTGGGCAGGCGCTTTTGCTTTATCAATAATTATGATACCCATCGTAGTCAGAGTTACTGAAGAATCTTTTAAGATCGTTCCCAATTCAATACGTGAGGCTGCTCACTCTCTAGGAATTCCAAAGTGGAAAATTACATTGTTTATAACTATGAAAAGCGCCAAAAGTGGTATCCTCACAGGTATTGTATTGGCTGTATCCAGAATCGCAGGTGAAACAGCACCACTTATAATGACCATACTTGGAACAAGTTTATTCTTTACAGGATTTTCTGGGCCAATCGATGCTCTACCACTTCGAATATGGAGATTGGCTTCACAACCATATGAATCCGCCCATTCACAAGGTTGGGGAGCGGCTTTAGTGCTAATACTGATTGTCCTAATCCTAAGCGTAGTCCTAAGACTTTTCGTTCAGAGTAAAACAGGATATAAGCTTAACAGAGCAACTTTTTGAAATTCTATATTAACTATATTATCTATTTAGATAATAGATATTAGTTAATATACCACATACATGCTCAGTTGGGTTCTAAGGAAAGTTTTAGTATCAATAATAGCAGAGTGGTTGAACCTTTACAGGACAATGCTGATGGTAAGAGTTCTGCTACTGTCAAACAATATAAGGTATCTATTAGGAACCTTGATGCATGGTATGGGTCAAAACAAGCTTTAAAGAACATCAATTTAGACGTCAAGGCTAATACAGCTACTGCTTTTATTGGACCTTCAGGCTGTGGTAAGACCACTCTTATTCGCTGTCTTAATCGTATGCATGAGATGACTCCTGGCGCAGGTGCAAGGGGCCAGGTCATTCTAGACGGCATCAATATATACGATAATAAAACTGTTGATCCGGTAATCATCAAGAGACGTATAGGCATGGTCTTTCAAAAACCAAACCCCTTTCCGACGATGAGTATTTATGATAATGTAGCAGCAGGGCTAAAGCTTAATGGTGTCAAAAACAAGAGATTGATAAATGACATTGTTAAGGAAAGTCTGGAAGATGCGGTACTATGGGATGAAGTAAAAAATGAACTTGACAAACCTGGAATGGGATTGTCAGGCGGTCAACAACAGCGTCTTTGTATTGCTAGAGCTCTTGCAATGCAGCCAGAAATATTACTAATGGATGAACCAACGTCTGCGTTGGATCCAACTGCATCTTCTAAAATAGAAGAACTTGTTTACAATTTGAAAAAGAATCTTACGATAATTATTGTAACACATAACATGCAGCAGGCAGCTCGAGTATCAGACTATGCTGCCTTCATGTATCTTGGTGAATTAATCGAATACGGACCAACAAATCAAATATTTAAAAACCCTCAAAAAGAACTTACAGAGCGCTACATATCTGGTAAATTTGGATAGGATCTGTTTGTTTGACTAGACTTTTGGATCTGGGTTTAGATCGCATTCATAATATTATTATGGATATGGCAAAACTGTCCGAAAGCTCAGTATTAACCGCATTAGGATCCTATGAAGAAGGCACCCGCATAAAAAGCCAAATTTTTGACTGGTCAGAAAAACTTCGAACATTACAAGAGGAAGTAGCGGATCTTGCAATAGAATTGATTGCACGCTTTCAACCTGTTGCTACTGATCTGAGGTTTATCAGATCCTGTATGGAGATATCGTATGGATTTTCCAGATTTGGGCGGTATGCATACGATATTGTAGATGTACTTGAAACAATGGGTTCAATTTCTGACTGCGACAAGTCCACTGTTTTGGAAATGGCAGGTACTGTAAGAGAAATGATACAATTGAGTTTACACGCGCTACGCTCACGAGATAAAGATGCAGCAGAAAAACTCTACCAGATGGATGATACTGTTGATGCATTGTACAGAAAATACTTGCGAGAGATTATTACTCCACAATCGCAGCAAGATAAAAGATTTTCAGACCCGCGTTGTTATGTTTCTGCCTTACTGATATTAAGATATCTTGAACGTATTTCTGATCATGCTTGTTATATAGGAGATTCTGTTCATTATATCAGAACAGGAACCTCAAGCCCTAGGCGTTAACTATTATTCTCGAATATGAAAAGATAGACACAGGTAATAGCCTCTTATACTTAGTCAGCAAAAATAAGTCATCTTGGTGATAATTTGTGTTATTTTGACATGATTTCATATATGATTAAATATTATCCAAAGTAATTGAATCTATAGCCAAACTAAATACCCGCCAGCTATCTGGGCAAATGCTGCTGCAAAAAAATAACTTAAGAGAAACAATCGTCATTGTTATTTCTGCGACCGACAGATTCTTCTTCCCCTTTGCTTTGCATGAAAATAGTATCTGGAGACGGACAAGTGCATTACTACTGCACCCATTGCATCAAATATATTGACGCTTACTATATGTACTGCTATTACAGTCGTTTCCTTCTATATTATAATCATTTTCAATCAAGTGGAAGAAGAAGAAGAAGATGAGAATCTTACTTTGCTTCCAAATCTGAGAATATATGGAGTCATAAAAGTAGTTACAATAGTTACGACACCCACTATAGGAAATACAGAGGACGTGATAGCACCAACATCTTGACCGCCTTTAACAACAGCAAGAGATAGTTCACCTCTTGCTGATGACATTCCAAGACCTGTTCTTAATGCTATAATGCCTTCATATCTTGCTTTTACCAAGATAGCCGTAACTATTAAAAACTTTGATACAAATGAAGTTAGAATAAGCACCAGTGCTGGAACAATAAATGATGGTAGTAGTGATACATTCATCAAGGCCCCGATTGATATGAAGAATATTGCAGCAAACACATCTCTTAATGGAATGGTAATGACTCTGGCTATATTAGCACTTTTTGATTCAGCGACCAACACACCAGCTAAAAAGGCCCCTGTAACGACAGATAAGCCAAGTCCTTTAGCTACAAATGACATTCCAAAAGCCAATCCAAGAATAACAATTAGCAGCAATGCATAATCGTTACTTTTTCCTATTTTGTCGATTACATTTGGTATAAACTTTGAGCCAAGAATTAGTATACTTGCAATGAATGCTCCTACTATACTTATTGAAATCGATATTTGTAAAATAGATACTTCACCAGCAGGACTTACTGCTATTGATTGAAGAACTGCAAGAGCGCTAATAGCTATAATATCTTCGACAATAATTATTCCAAGTAACAAGGTAGTAGACTTGTCTTTAATCATCCCAAGTTCTTCCAAGATTCTAACAGTTACTACTGTACTAGTAATAGACATAGCAAGAGCAAGAAACATAGAATCAAAGAAACTAAACCCTAGCGTTTGAGCAACAAAATATACAATTAGCAATGTTCCTAAAGACTCAGGTAGTGCTATTATTACGGAGATCCTGCCTACGGACTTAAGTTTGGCAATCGGAAATTCTGTCCCAATTACAAATAACAGCATTATAATTCCTAACTCTGCAAATACGTTTACAGTTTCTATATTGCGTATCAGACTAAATGGTGGAGTATAAGGTCCAATTACCATTCCTGCAATAATGTAGCCAATTAGCATTGGTTGTTTTAACTTGTAAGTGATGAGTAGCATTATAGCTGCAACTATCATGATTACTGCAAAGTCTTGAACTATGACATCAGAAGGTGACGAACCAGAGGTTGAGAAGATTGGTGGAAATAAAGAATCAGTCGATTGTAAAAAAGAACTAGGGTTCATAGATAGACAGATAGATAGCGCACACTCTATAAAATAAATGATCAGAAGCAATGTTTGAGAATATAATATAAAAACCGTTAACTTCTGATTGATCGATGATGCACTACAAAACAAGGAAAAAGTATAATAAAAAATGATTACAACAAGAAAAACTCCAGCACCGATATTATACACACACATCTTTTATGTATTAGACAGACAGATCCAAATTCAATCTTCTTCCTTTTCTTTGCCTTAAGAAGAAGTTTTAGAAGAATTTTATATGAACGTATTTTCAATATCTAATTCTCGATCAAATCTTTTATCGCTATATGAGTAGGATTTGAAATTCCATTAGAATATGCAAGAGAATTTTCTAATGATAGACACATTATCATTGTCACCTCATATGATAAAAGTAAGGACAAGGATATTTGATAATCTTTCTATGAATGTTTCCAAAGCACGAACGAATTTTTATTATTAACACTCGCTTAAGTCATCATCTAATCCCAATACACTTTACGTTGCAAAAAAGCGTGGTTTACATCAGTATAGAAGGTAAAACTCATTTTGTAAAATCAAATGAGTGCTTCACGATGGAATCGTGTACATAGAAAGAGATGAAGTACCGCAATTTTATCTACAAACTAAAGAATCTTAAGCGTGCTGTTATTTTGTAAAGTACATTATGATTACTATTGTTTCAAACAAAAAAAGATTATATCTAAATATTCTTCCTACCACAAATCAGAGCTAGAAAGTAGTGGGGAGAAAATGCTCCCTTTTTTTAAATCATCATTCGTAATTTATTTATTTAATTATTTACAGAGGATTACAACTTTATAATCAAATATACTCCGCAGCCAAAAGTATTGTTTAAAGAAACTTGCAAATTTATTTGTCATTCTGAGAAATAGTTGTGATTATGTGGAAAAGTGGAAAGGAGAATATAGAGGAGAGGAGAGGAGAGAGAAGGAATCTAGAAAGACCATACTATCCTTTATCAAACTTTTATATTTACCAACATAAGACCTAGCGTCAATGATATCAAAAGAACGCCAAAACCCGCTGCGAGCAATGCCTCCTGATTTTTTGTACTTAAAGCTTGTCCTGATCTGTAAAGCAAATAAGCACCAACCATTCCCATAAATAGAATCGTCGTTGTCACAATTGTTTCGCCTAATGTTTGAGCAGAACTAGAAGGTATAATGAATGTTCCTCGAGGAGCTAGTGAACCTTCAAGGATCGCATTAATTACGCCTGATACTAAAGCAAAAAATATCGCCAAATATAAAACAGAGGCAATTAGCACAATTCTAGAAGCGCTTAAAATCAATGATAGTAATTCTAAATATTGTCTATAAATAAATTTTGCTGAAATGAGTACACTCTTATAATAATATATAATTATGATTAATGAACTGCATAAATAGTTCTTAATATTTAAGTAATTAGAACTAGAAATTTTTTTAAATAGAAGTCAATAAAAATAAATATACATTAATAATAATCTGATTTATCTTTTTATATAAAATTCAAACAAGATATATATATATTTTCAATTATTTGCAGTCACTGCTATTTCCATAATCTTACAAATAAGGCGGGAATGAAGAAGTCCTAGAAGAAATAGGCTCTGATACGTATCATATCTTTCTTTCATTTCTATTAGTTATTTTGTATTTGAATGATGGAACTCTAATTTTTAAGGATTAATTCATTACATCACTGCGAGCTTTCCTACCGTCCTTTCTGCCAAGAGATGATATAAGAATTTACAACTATAATTAATATAATATTTAGTTATATTAAGAGCTATATTTACATGAATAGGAAATGTTCTGCTTGCTCACGAAAAGCATCGATAGACATATACTGTGACTATCACGCCCAATCCTTCGAAAGTCTTAAAGAACATTATAACAAATGGGTGAAAGCATATGGAATAATATCATGGAGTGATTATCTAAATAAATTGGTAGAGATGAATGATACAGGAATATGGGTAAAACAAGTAATCTCTGTAGAATTAAAAAAATTGTGATTAAAAAAAAAGAGAAATTAGATCTTCATTACATTTCTCCCATTCCACCTGGTGGCATTCCACCACCTGGTGGCATTCCACCACCTGGTGGTCCTCCGGCTGATTTACTGGAGGCAATTACATCATCTATCCTTAAAATCATCGAGGCAACTTCTGTTGCCGATTTAATAATCTGCTCTTTTACCGAGAGTGGTTCTACAATATCTAATTTTGACATATCAGTGATTCGGGCAGTTCGTGCATCAATTCCGGCCGTTTTTGAGCCTTTGCTCTGCTTTGCACGTAAATCTGTCATAGTATCGATGGGATCCATTCCTGCATTTTCTGCTAATGTGAGTGGAATTATTTCTAGTGCTTCAGCAAACTTTTCTGCAGCTAGTTGTTCTCTACCGGATAGCGTACTTGTCCATTCTCTTAATTTGCCTGCTGTATAGGATTCAGGAGAACCTCCACCTGCAACGATTGCAGGCTTTTCAAGTACATCTTTTGTAACCATGATAGCATCGTGAATTGAGCGTTCGGCCTCATCAACTACTCTTTGAGAACCACCTCTGATAAGTATAGTTACTGCTTTTGGATGTTTACAACCTTCTATGAATACCCATTTATCTGTCTCAATCTTGCGTTCTTCGACTAGATCAGCAGAACCTAAATCCTTAGGTGTAAGGTCCTCCAAGTTATTTATTACTCGTGCGCCCGTAGCCCTTGCTAGTTTGGTCATATCGCTTTCTTTGACTCTACGTACTGTCAAAACGTTAGCCTTTGCTAAGAAATGCTGTGCAATATCGTCAATACCCTTCTGGCATATCACTACATTAGCGCCGCTAGCGGTAATCTTGTCAACCATACCCTTTAACATCTTATTCTCTTCTTCTAAGAACATGTTCATCTGATCTGGAGAACTGATATTTATTTTAGCATCGAACTCGGTTTTTTCAATTTCAAGAGCAGAATTGATAAGAACAATTTTTGCTTTTTCTATTCTTTTTGGCATCCCTCCATGAACAACTTCTTTATCAAGAACAATACCCTTGATTAATTTAGTATCACGCAATGATCCGCCTGCTTTCTTGTCCACTTTGATATCATCAATATCTACTTTATAAGTAGAATCGATTTTTTCGCAAATTTGCATTGAAGCATTAACAACAATTTGTGCAATCTCATCTGCATCCTTTGATACCAGCTTTGTTTGCATGGAAGTCTTTGCAATTCTGATCAATTGATCTTTATCACCTCCATCAATCTTCTGGGCTAGAGTGTTAAGAATCTCAATAGCCCTAACAGCGCTCTTTCTATAGCCATCAACAATGATTGTTGGATGAACATCCTTTCCAATTAATTCTTCTGCCTTTTCAATCAGCGCTCCAGCAAGTATTACTACAGATGAAGTACCGTCGCCTACTTCATTATCTGTTGCCTTGCTGATTTCAACCATCATCTTCCCTGCGGGATGTTGAACATCAATTTCCTTTAAAATGGTCGCACCATCATTTGTAATAGTGACATCGCCGAGAGAATCTACCAACATCTTGTCCATGCCTCGGGGGCCAAGTGAGCTTCTTACTATTTCGGAGATCAATTTTGCAGCAGTTATGTTATTTTTCTGAGCATCTCGACCTTTTGTCTGGGTCGCTCCTTCTTTCAATATTAATATCGGCATTCCGCCAGCTGATCCTTGTTGAATTGACATTTTTTCATTCACCTTAAAATTATGAAATAACTGACATGGTTGGGGATATTTTAAACTTACTATGAAATATTCTTATGGATCTTCAATAATACCGTTTTTAAGCAATCTTTATAGTAAAAGTATTTAAGTCAATCTTGTCTCCTGTATCTGAGGCCGACTATTAATTTATTATGACTTGGCAGCTAAATAAATAGAAAGGGCTATTTGAATAATTCGTCGTACTTGCCCGCAGATATGTCATAGAAAACTTCCTTTGCAGGCTTTTCTTCAACTTTTACTCCACTGCTTACGCAAGAACCGATCACTTCTTTTACAGCGCTCTTCAAATCCTTAGCATAAGAGCTATCGATTTTCATCTTGGCAATTTTAACAGCGCTGGCCATGGTTATATTTCCAGCAAAGTTGGTGCCAGCAGCACCTGAACCTTTTGTGATACCTGCCTCTTTGGAAACCAGAGCTGCAGTAGGAGGAATTCCTACTTCAACTGTAAACTTCTTAGATTCAGAATCAACTTCAACTTTGACAGGAACCTTCATTCCTGGGAAATCCTTAGTTTTGTCGTTGATCATATTTACTACTTGCAACACATTTACGCCCATTGGACCTAATGCAGGTCCAAGAGGTGGGCCCGCACTGGCTTCGCCACCACTAACAAGAGCTGAAACAGACTTTTTATCACCCATGTATAAGAGTAGTCATTAAGCCAGCATATAAACTCCATCATTAAAATTAAATAAAATTTTAAAACTTTATATAATAATAATAATAAAATAACGAAGTTTATAAAAATGATCTTATTATTCTTTTACTCAATGACACCAACTTCTATAAGCAGAGAGTCATTTATTAACAGAGATATAAGGCAATAATACTTACAGAACTATTTGATGATAATAAGAATGGATCTCGATAATGATTCCGCATGTCTGGCATGAAATCTAGCTGCATTATTATAGCTCAAGTCCTAAAAAATAGAGAAGTATTTTTCACTTTCTTCTTTCCAATAAAATAATAGTTCTGTTACTATAATTACTTTGTACATTCAGATACGAATGATATATTAAAGGTCTAATTTAATAGTAATGGATAATATTTTTAGATTCATAGTGTTTTCTGTTGCAAAATGTGAAATCTATTACTTTCAGTGACAAGTCCTTCATCTAGAAATTAATTTTTTTTAGGTTGTAAAATTAAATACTAAATCAATAATGTAAAGAAATTGAGCTTCCTAAGAAGACTACAAAGAGAAATAAACTTCTTTCTAACATTGGATGAGAGAGTATTTTTATCAAAAGAAGAAGTAAAAAAACAACCAAAACAGATACCATTACGTGATTATATTGCCGAGGTGGATAATAGAGCCAAAAACACTTTAAGGCGCTAATAATAACAGTCATTTATTTAAATAACAATATATTGATGTCTGGTCCTCAAACTCATTTATCCTCAACATAATTAATCAATAAAACAAAATATCAAATGCAAAGACAAAGAGACATCTTCAATGGTAGCATTTTAGAAATATCACGAGAGCACTAAAAATTTGAGACGCTTATTGATAGTTACAACCGCAACTCTTAATTACAACACAGCAAGAAGTCGAGGGTCTGAATATTCGATGATAAATATATAATTAGTTGATAGGAGTTTAGTAGAAAGGCAAGAAAATATATCTTCATTATTCTATGCATAGAGAAGCAAGGTTTCATTACTCCGCCAAGATCGCTCTATGAACAAATGCAGTAGTTAAGATTCAGCTAGTCTTCCAACCTAAAATACATATGTAAAATTCATTAGTGTTTATAGATAATTTAATGAATCCATATTGCAGACAAAAAGTATGAGGATCTGCTAAGTTGCTAGAAGGTTTGTCAATTGTATAGTTAATTTTAAGATCAAATTCGCTTATTAGCAATATCGTAACAATTACAGTCGTCTCTATTGCTTGTTTGTCGGTCGGTCGGTTGGTTGGTTGGTTGGTGAAGAATGAATCTTTTGATGTGCATCGCAATTGGTCCTACGCTCTCTTCTCCTTAGAATCTGTTCTTCAATGCCATTTATTTTGGCTTTTGCTGTTGAATCAACGTCTTAATTAAATATTGTTTCAGGCTGAATTCTCGTTTCTTTATTTTTTTAGAAGGAAGGAATATTGATAATAGTACAGATATGCTTTTATTGAATTAACTTTTTCAAATAGTTCGCATCCACTGTTACAGGAATTTGATATGGAGAATCAAGAAGTATCACTGTGGCTTCTTGTTTTTCATAATCAACTCTTGTGATTTTTGCTTTCATAGCCTTAAATGGACCAGCAATAACTTCGACTGTGTCGTCTATATTGAGTTCAGTTACAACTGGTTTTTTAACAAGATATCCTTCAATATCTTTAAAAGGCAGCTCTCCACGAATTTGTCCTCTTACATGACGAACACCGTGCAATGCTTCAAAGGCAACATTTGAGTCTGGAGCCTCAACAATGATATATCCTTTAAAGTTGTCTAGGACAAGAATTGAAAGAACTTTAATTTTTTTAGTGTTTATCTTATTTTGTAAAATATTTGCGACTACCTTCTCTTGGCCACCAGTTATCCTAATCGCAAAGAATTTTGAATTTAAAGCAGGCTTTAATTCTTGTTGTTGTTGTTGAGTAATATTATAGGGAATATTAGAAGAAGAGGTATCATTATCAACTTCAGAGTCAGATTTATCTTCTATGATGGCATCATCAGGAGTAACAGATTCTTCACTAAAGGAATCTTTATTATCAAAAATATCATCAACATCTGGAAGATTGTCTTCATTTTCTTTAATAGTGTTGGTCATCTTTTAAATTCAATAAACGATAGTTAAATGTAATTTATAAAGTTACTCAGATTAAAAAGCAATAAAATACAGTATTGGTATAAAGTAGTTGGATATAATAATACGAATTCTAATGTAATTCGCCAACCTCTGAATAATATATATATATACTACAAAAAGTTCAGAGAATTGAATTTTTCTCGCTTGCTTCAAACTTGTGCTTTTTTCTAAACAGCAAATGTATATAATGTATAGATAAATTTATGTAAATCCCTACTATATAAGCATCAAGACGATGATTGAATAGTTAGTTTGAAAATATTTTTGTATTATCAAAGTATCGATTCATTTTCCATGAAGGCTTAACAATTCAAAAAAGAATCTTCACAACTATAAGATGCACGAATGCATGAATACAGTCACCTATTTGTATCGATAGTACTGCTTTGGAAATGATGACGCAAAGAGAAAATTGTAGATGTATGTATATGTATTCAAATGTATACAGAGACAATAATGCAGACTATTACTTGTTCTACTAGATAAACACCTATAGATGTTCTTCTTCTTATTCTTATTATGGATTCTCAGGATTTTCTATTGATAAATTCAAAGAACATGCTGTAACAATGAAGAATAGCTACGCCTTTGCTGAAAGTCATGACAATCAAAATGGTTATTAGGAAACTGTAGGAAGTGGCCACACCTCATATTTTCAAAATATCAACTTATTTAATACATAGAAGAATTATATGGTTATGACGGACGACGATGCTAAAGACAAAATAGGAAATGATACAACAAATGTTAGTGTACACCAGCGAGAAGAACAGATGACAAAGATATTACATAATTGGTCTGAATTTGTTAAAATGCCTACGATTGGTCCATTTCATGCTTTTTTCCAAGATTTTACATCTTATGCCCAGGATCTCTTGAGTCTTGGTCAAACCATATTAAACGCGCAAACTAATCTTAATGAATACTGGAAACAAATGAATATGGCATATGTACAAGCAACAAAAGAAGTCTCAGAGAGAGCACCTAAGCAACTCAATTCAAAAGAAGATTTTGAGCAATATAGAAATATTACAATAAATGCATTTGAAGATGCTTTTACTAATTTATTTAGTTCAAAAGAATTTTCAGTCACTTATGGGAAGGTGTCAAATGACGTACTGGATCTCTTCAAAAAGATGCAGAAGTTTGCAGAGAAGAATATGAAAGTTTTAAATCTGCCTACGCGGGATGAAATGGATCAGATATTAAAAGATATTCATGATATGAAAAGGACAATTCATGACATGAAAAAATCTGGACTATAAGGATAATACTACTACAATAAGTCTCCTAATACAAAATAAGTAAAGATTCGCAGACAGCTTCGATTTTTATCAATGGATATTATCTTAATTACAAAACCCTTTATAGAAATTATAGTAACTCAAGAATATCTGTTGTATATGTTATAGTTCGAATATAGCATTTTGTGGAAGATATAATTGCAATAAAAGTCAAAGATGCAATAGGACTAGAGCATAGTTTTTCAATATCAAAGACAGAAACTCAACACACGATCGCAATTTTGAATATTGAAAAAAAAGCATAATTTACATGTCTTGGAGCTATAGAAATTACTCATATCATTTACCTATTAATCAATTCTAAGATTTTCTAGCATATCGGCATCGTTTGCAATAGGCGATGCCACTCTAACAGAAATTTGAAAATGATAAAACTATTCGATATATATTGCAGGTTTAAACGGCCTAGAATATTTTGATTTTTCTCTAGGATCGTATTTTTGTATCTCATCTTCTGAATGAACAATTATCTCTATATGTGCATTTCCGCTTTCTAAAGATAACAGCTTTTTCGCATCATTGAGAGGAAATATTTCATCAAAAAATGTCAATTTTAATCGTCTGTTCCTAGCTTCAATTGGATCAGATAGAATATCCTCTATCATATTTCGTATCAGCTTAGGATCGTTCTTTACTTTTGCTGTTTCTGGATCTTTGACCAGTTCTTTCATAATATCTCCAAAGTTAGTTTTGTTTTCTAATAATATATATTCAAGAATCTTTTGATAGATTTGTTGTTTCCAACGAGCTGAAGTGTAGATAATAATTTTAGTCGGAGAGATCTTTGTGACTTTAAGAATATTCTGAAGATCAGATATAAGATTAATGATTAGTTGTTCTGATTCCTCTGCTACTGGGTCTCTTTTATCTTCATCTACAATAGGCCAGCCTGCAAAAATAATTGAATCATATTTTCCTCCTATTATTTCCCATACTTCTTCACTTATAAAAGGAGCAAATGGAGCAAGCATTCTGATACGGTTATCAAGAAATATAGATAAAGTAACTGCAATGAGGGAATCATCTCGGTTTTTGGCCGTTATTCTTTTCCTGTACCACTGCAAATCTTGATCAAGCAAGTACAATATATCATGCAATGCTTTTCTTACTCTTAGATTATCCATTGATGCCGTAATATCTGTAATGTGATTCTGCAATCTACTGAGAAGCCATCGATCTTCTATCTCAGTTTTTGCTTCTGATAATATTATTGATGAAAATAAAGATGATCCGAATTTAGATTTAACCATCGAATACTCTAGTGCTATATCATAAATATCATCTAACTTTGACCGAATCCCTTTAATTGCATCAAATGAAAAATCTGCATCTTGTAACAGTTCTGCAGAACTCAACATTGCTAAACGAATTGCATCGGCACTATATTCTTTAATAGCAGCGCGCAGTGGAATAATGTTACCTAGAGATTTTGACATCTTCTTTCCTTCCATAAGGACAGAACCATTGACGACAATTTTTCTCGGCCAGTTTTCTCTTGCAAAAATTGCTACATGATTAAAAATAAAAAATGATAGATGATTTTGAACTAAATCTCTTCCAGAATGTCTTGCATCTAGAGGGTAAAAATAGGAAAATTCATTTCGTATCGCCTCTATTAGCGATATCGAAATATTGCACTCTGCCGCTACCTGCCTGACATCTCCGTTTCCTAATAATATGTAATCAAAAAACGAATCATTTAAAGCATCCACATTATTCACATGTATCATTAATTTACTACTGTCTTCAGAAATGCTATTATTATTATTAGAGATATATTTTGCAACTATATAGTAAGACATATAGATAACAGAGTCTGACAGACTTTCAATTATCCAATCCTCATCCAATGGCAATTTAGTACCCAAACCGGATTTTCTTGCACATGCTCTTTCTCTCAACCAATCGATTACATAGTTGAATTCCTGTCTTATCTCTTCTGGAACTATATCCATTTTATTAAGGCATTCGTGTGCTAATTTTTTCCAGTTCTTATCACCATAATTTATAAACCATTGATCATTCAATATCTTAACGACACATTCCGTACCGCATCTGCATCTAACTGGCTTATTTATTAATTCAAACATTATCTCAGCTATGCCATTTGAGATGATCTCGTTCTTTATCATATCCTTTGCCACGGACACTGGCATGCCTACATACTTGCCAGTATTCTGTAACATTTTTCCTTTATAATATTCATGTGAATACAGCTCATTTGTAGCCTTTTCTAGTTGAGGATCCTCTTGATCCTTTACTTTGAATTTGCTTATAATCTTGGCTGCAGGTGATATCAAAATGCTGTCGTTAACATCGGCATAGTAGTAATCATCTGATCCAATTATTGTTATTGGTGTTACGTCGACTTTTAAACCAACAAATTCATTATGAAGCGAAATATTCTTTTTCAGATCTTCAATAGCCTGGAAATCATAAGGCGCATGTCCGGGAACAGACATTACAATTCCAGTACCGTTATTAGACTCAACAAATGATGCAGGATATAATGGGATTGAATCCTTTCTAATGGGATCCTCTACATATTTGCCAACTATTTCCTTTCCATATATGGATGACTTGATTGCAACTTTATGGTTTAAAAATTCCAGTTTTCTGGCAGCTTCCTTGCTAACAATCCATCTCTCATTGTTGTCAATCTGTATCCTTACATATTCTACATTGGGATTAACCCATAAGTTAGTGACACCATAAATAGTTTCAGGCCGAAGAGTTGCAGTTGGAATTATATATCCATCATCTAGCTTAAATTTAATTAGTATATATTCATTAAAATCTGGTTCTACATCACCGATCGTATCATGTTGACTAACTGGGTTTTGGTCTTTTGGACACCAGCCAACAGGATGGGAACCTTGGACTATCAATCCTTTCTTTCGCAAAGTATTAAATTGCCATGAAATGAACTTGGAATATAATTTATCTATTGTAGTAAATTCCCGTCTCCAATCTATGGAATAACCCATCTCTTTCATACCAAGTTTGATCTCATTATGAAAGTAACTTGCAATTTTTATTGGTTCAACGAAGCTTTTTATTGCGTCTTCTGAAACATGATAAATATATTGAAATGTTTCTAGGAGTTCTTTATCACCGGATGCAATTCTTCGTGACATACCTAGAATAGGTGTGCCGGTGTAATGAAAGCCCATTGGAAACAATACATTATATCCTTTCATCCTCATATAACGCGCATGAGCATCTGCAAGTGTGTAGGTTCTTCCATGTCCTATATGTTGAGGAGAGTTTGGATAAGGATACGCAACGGTTATGAAATATTTTTTCTTTGAAAAATCAGGATCACTATTGAAGATCTCTTGCTCATCCCATTTATGACGCCATTTTTCTTCTATTAAACTCCACTCTATCTTCTTGTGGTTGTACTGGTTATTGGTGTTGTTGATCATGTCTTACTATTATTATCCTGAGATAGTTTTCATAACTGACTCTTCTGCTGAAAGTAAAGCTTCTTGTATTTTGGATTTGAATTTACCCCCACCTTGTCCGAATCTTTCATCTCCTCCTCCTGAGCCTCCAAGTTTGCTAGAAAGTTGTTTTGCGATAAGGCCAGCTTTGATATTTTTACCTCTTGCCTTTTCACCTACAAAGACAATCACGCGAATTCCTTGACCTTTAGAGATCAAAGCAATATAGATAAGGGATGGATCGATTTCGATAGATTTTTCGCCTATAGAGATATAATACTCATCATCGAGTTCTTCGTCATAAACATTGTAGAGTTTAATTCCATGTGGCGCTAGTTGTGTTGCCTCAGCAGAAATGGACTTGGCTATTAAAGGTGCAATTTTTCGTATCATTGTCTTGATCTTTTTGTTTGTCTCTTCTGACTCCTCAAGGCCTTTTTGGAATGTCTCAACAACCTTCTCTCTGCTTGAGCCTAAAGATTGTGCAATAGCAGTGAGTTGATTTTCCTGTTTTTGTATATAGTTCAATGCTGCTTCGCCAGCAACGAATTCTAATCTTACTATTCCATCCTGGATTCTTTCGGCTTTTATAATTTTTATAAGTCCTATTTCACCAGTCTGGCCTATGTGAGTTCCACCACAGGCCTCTATGTCCCATCCTTCAATATTTACAATTCTAATATTGTTGGTTGGAACGACCCCACCTTGATAAATTCTAAATGAGTATTGTTGTTCAGCATCACCACGGTCATATATCTTGATTCTAACCGGCAAATTTTGTCTAATTACATTATTTGCAGTCTTTTCAATTCTTTCAACTTCTTCTCGATTAAGAGCAGAATGATGAGTAATATCAAGTCTGGCATAGCCTTCATCCTTAAAAGCAGAGTTCTGCCATACCCATGATCCAAGATTACTTCTGGATGCTGTATTAAGTATATGTGTTGCAGTATGATGTTTAGTAATCAGATCTCGTCTTCGACCATTTATAGTTGCATAGACAGTTTTGCCTTCAACAATATCTTTTTCCCTAGCGTCTTTTAATTTATGAATTATAATATCTGACTGTTTTATTACTTCCATCACCTTTATATCATCTATATCCCCATTATCTGGTTCCTGGCCACCCCCGCGTGGATAAAAGGCAGTCTGATCTAAAATAACATATTTATTATCTATTACCTTGAGAACCTTGGCGGTAAATTTACGGATAGATTCGTCTTCATAATATAATAGCCTTGTAGGTGCAAGATTTTCCAAGCCATAGATGGACTGTTGAGCCTGTGTTGATGCTTGGTTTGTATGAAGTTCGGCGAGCTTTGTGTAAAAAGTAGAAGGAATGCTTTCTATTGCTCCTGCTTCCATTAAAAAGTCTGGGGTGACACCGTCAGATTCGTACATTCTAATGAGATCCTCAACTATTATTTTCTTTTTATTATTTTTTATAGAAGCAGCAATTGAATCCATTCTTTCTCTGGATCCTATATATCTGCTAGATTCAATCTGAAGAATTGTTCTTACATCCTCCCTATAATCTTCAAGTTCAGGATACATCTGTTTAAGATAATCAATATGAAGATCAGCAACATCTTCGAGTTTTATGTTCCAACCAAGCCTATCTAATATTGAAAGTGCTCTTCTTAGAATCACTCTAAGATTATATCCTCCGCCCACATTTGACGGAAGTGCTCCGTCTGAAATTGCAAATAATAACGTACGACTATGATCTGCAATGGTGTAAATTGCTTCGTAAGGAGTAATTATTTTCACAAGCTGCTCCTTGGAGATTTTTAATTCCTTAGCAATTGACGATTTTAATTCTTTTATATCTCTGCCCATATGTTCAACTTTGCTAGAAGCTGCCTCAAAGTATTTGGAGAGAAGCGCTAAATCTTCAGAAGCGCCGGCTGTGTTAAGTAATTCTTGTACTACGGGACCAAAAGAGCAATCATAACTTGTCGGTGTTCCCATTGTAATCCAGGAGAAGCGCTCAAGTCCTGCTCCCATATCAATAATCTTGTTTGGCATCACACGATAGTTATTCTCATTTCCTTCAAATTCTGTAAAAACGGCATTGCCTAGTTCTAGCCCGCTGACAAAATATTCCAATGAATATCCAAATGCCCCAGCACCCATCCAGACGTCTTCTACAAAGATGATTTCTTCTGGCGATATTCCAAGGCCATTTGTAAGCATCCCATAATCCAAGTCAATACATTTGTCTTTCCAATAGCCACCTGGTGCATCAGCATTGCATGTCTGTCCAACCATGCAAAAACTTGTATAGTGTCTGCCGCTCAAACCTACATTTTCGATATCATTAAAACGCAAACACATCTGTGGGACAAGAAGTGGATTTGAAGGCAACTCAAAAACTACTTTGCTCCCCATGACTCTCTGAAAGTCTACAATTGATGCGATTGTAAAATACAGATCTTCTCGCCATCTGCAGACTACTGGATAGCGTCTGATTATTGCATGACTGTTTGAACTGAAATATTCTCTGACCTCCTTCCAAGCGTTAACATAATCTAGTCGCTTTCTTGTTGGTGGTTTACCTATAAAACTATATTTTTCATGATCAGGGCAAAATGTCCTTTCAACCATTGACCAGAAGAACTTGCCACATATATTGCATTTTTGCCTATTGAAACCCTGTCTATCAAATAGTGAAACTCTATAATATCTGTCAGGATTAGATGAAAAGAGATTAGCAAGTTCCTTTTTGCTCAATGCTTGCTATCCGTAGCAAGAAACAATATTAATGCTTTTGTAGAGATTAAAAATAAAAGTGATATTTAGAGATATTGCAGCAATAATGCAATTTAAGCCTTTGAAAGAGATTCCTCGATAAATTTCTGATATGATTCTTTGGACGAGGCACCTATTGTTCTTGCAATTTCCTTACCTGCTTTGAACAACAATAATGAAGGTATTGATTGAATGCCATATTTCATTGCAATTTCCTGGTTTTCATCGACATTTAGCTTTGCTACTTTTATCTTGTCCCTCATTGTTTGCGACAGCTGTTCTACAGCAGGCCCAACCATTCTACATGGGCCACACCATTCAGCCCAAAAGTCTACTAATACAGGCATATCCGAGTTTATAACATCAGTATCCCAAGATTTACTTGTCACATGAATGACATTTTCGCTTTTGCTTTCCATTTCTTTGATATATATGAAGCCCTATTTGAACCGTCTCCTAAATATGGCAATAAGTCCTTTCAATATTGAGATGATAATTCTATCGCTTTTCTCTATCATATCTTTATAATGTGTGTGTATAAGAGTAGAAAACCGTAATCAATCAATGTAATACTATATACACATATACACATACACATAAGGCATTACGGCATATATGATTGCTAGGAAGAAGCCTGCTATATACATTATACATTATTTTTCTTGAGTAATTCAAGAGAAGAAGGATATTCTTAGTTATGTTATAAGTAATGTTTTTGAAATAGTCTCATGATAGCTTATCAGAAATCATAAAAAGAAAAGTTACAATTCAACTCGAAATATTATGTTTTAATATTCAAAAAGAAATTATAATCTAATAAATACAAATTGACAAGTGCAAATAATTTCGCATTAGAACAAGGAAAATCGGCAAAAGCTATAGACTGGATGAATTCATATGCTAAGATGAAAAATAGAAAATTAGAGGTTAGGTTAGAGAATTATTCTCTATCCACTTTAAAATTTGGTAATTTCGATGCAATATCTTGGAATGGCGATTGGTCAGCAGCTCGCTTTATCATCGTTAAAGCAAGCAGCAAGCTAAATATGAAAGTTATAGAGGCAGGTTACCATAAAAAAGGCAGTCTTCTATCATCTCTTCTTGGTGGCAGTGATGAAATCGCAAAGGTATATAGCGGAGGAAACCTTGTTGGCAATATAGTATTGAAATCAAAGTCAGGCAAGTGGATTGTCAAATCAGAAAAAACAATTTAAGGTATAAAACAATTTGATATAAAGTATAATTTACCAAAATTTTTCGAAGATTAGATAATCAACTGACAGGAACCTGTTCGACCTGCTTTTTTAAAGCCACATTCATTTCATTCAGAGTGTCTCTTATATCTCTATCCAGTCGGCTGCCTGCAACATAAACTCCTAATCCGGTAAAGATCTGTATATGAAAAAAACGTACATTATTGATTCCAAGGGAATGTATAGTGAAAATGCGTTCGCCATTTAACATTCCTGGGAAAAGCGATTTTCCAAACCAACTTAATTCACGATTTGGTTGAACTTTTGTTATAGTAGGCTTATAAATTCTATTTTTACCACCTCTGGTCCGCAGGTGAATCTCCAGCTTTGTTCTAACCTTTGCTTCTCCTTTTACTTTAACCATAACAGGATTCCATTTAGAATAGTTTGGGAAATCCGTAAGTACCTGCCATACACGTTCTGAAGATGCCATGATTTCAAGTTCGGTCTTGATTTCTTTCAATATAAGTCAGTTTCTCCTTATTAAACGCCATTGACACTTAAACGTATTTTGGTAGATCCAGAATTTGCTTGTTATATTTTTATCCTGTTCGTGAATTTAACCTCAATAATAATAATAATAATAATAAAAAGAGTAGATATTGTTGTTGTTGTTGTTGTTTTTTAGGCACAGCCATGACATTAGCGTTATTATACTGTCCCCTACATTACCTTATTAGATATCTCAATAACTGTTAAATGCATTATTTCAAATCTACTTTTTTCTCTGTAGATATCGATTTAGTCTTAGGTATATTTGAACATCTTATGACCTACTCTATCCAAGTCTATCCTTGGATGAATTTTTGATTTATTCTTTGCTTCGCAGTAATAGCTATCAGTCTCTGATAATCGTTAATACTTTAGTATGCAGATCTTTGGTAGAGAATGTACATGGCTTAGTACTTCATTATTTTGTCTTCATACCATTCTGTCAAGATTTTTTGATGATTTTTCATTTTGTTGTTGTTGTTGGTGGTGTTAATTTCTTATTCATCGTGTGTTAGTCTGCATTACAACAACGCTAGCTAAAAAAACATAGCCTTTTCATTGTTTTGCTAATATCCTAATAATATCCAAATAATCTAGATTATAACTTACTTTTATATAGCAACATTATTGCATTTACTATCGAGGAGGCGGCAGGACTTCCTCCTTTTCTACCCACGTTGGAAATAAATGGAGTATCGATCTTTCTTAATTCGTCTTTGGATTCAGAAGCAGAAACAAAACCCACTGGAATCCCAACAATAAGTGCAGGTTTTGTCACATTCTCTCTAACCATCTTTATTATTTCATACAAGGCAGTCGGAGCATTACCAATGGCTACTATTCCTCCATTAATTTCATCTGCGGCATACCTTATGGCCATTTCTGATCTAGTTTTATTATACAGGCGAGCTTTATCACTAAGTGTCTTATCAGAGATATAACACGCACTCTTCAAACCTAGGTCAGCAATGGATTTTTTATTCAGTGCAGATAGCACCATATCTACATCGGTGACGATATTACATTTATTTTTAATAGCATTGAATGCTGAATCTATAGGATTGTTGTGGAATATTATTTTTCCTTTTCTTGCAAAGTCAAAATCTGCAGTCGCATGAATAACTCGTCGGACAATAGGCCATTCTAATTCATTATAGTCATGGGAACCGATTTCAGCATCAATTATCTCAAAGCTTAATTTTTCAATATCAATTGCTCTTTCTGACATTTCTCTGCCTACTTCAGTTTTGGTATTACCCGGAGAAGACAATTCTTTGCTCTACCTCTCTAGTACGCTCAAGTACAAGGTCGACCAATTTTTCATCTACGCCAAGATGTTTTGCCATGAACACATTTTTGAAACTATATTTTTCTAATGCGGAATTGACATCATTAATAACATCGCGCTTAACGTGAGCACCTTTATGTAAAAAGTACGGCATCAACAAAATAATTTTTGGATTATCCTGCAGGACACTTTTTATACCTTCGTCTATATTTGGAGCATCCAATTCAAGAAAGCAAAAGGCTACTCTGCGATAAAATGGTTTTAAACTACTTACTGTATAAAGTAGAGCATCTCTTGCATTTTTGTCGCTGCTCCCATGTCCTATCACAAGAATATCACATTCAGAGTTAGGATAATGAATTTTTTTTTCATCTTTTAATTGGTTGACTCTGTCAATTATCACTTCAATCATCATAGAATGGTAACTCAATGGCTTTGCTATCACCAATTTCAAATTTCTTATCTTTGCTATCTCGGCACTTTTCTTAACCGAATCTTTTAACTTCATACCCGGATATAGAAAGTAGGGCATGATTGTAATGAAATCAGCACCGTTCTCAAGGCATTTTTTAATTCCCTCTTCTATATATGGGGGCAGAACTTCCAAAAAGCAATAATCGGCATAATCGTATTCTCCTTTGCGTTTAGCAATTGAACATATATCCTCAAGCTCCTCTCTTACATCAGCTTCTCTACTGCCCCTATCAATGATAAGCAATGCTTTCTTCAATTAATCAAACTTCACCCTAGACACAGCCACTGTAAGATTCGGTGGAAACTTTTGTTTTGGAACTATTAATTCACCATTATTTGAACTTAAAATTGACGAAGCTTCTGAAACGCTTGGGATGCCTTCAAATTTTTGTACTGTCTTTGATGGATTCGGGACTGATACTTGACCGAGTTTACCTTTATCATAAATTTCAACTGGAATTTTATATTGTTCTGAAAATTCTTGCAATCCCTTGATCTTGCCTTCTTTATTAATGGATGATATATTGCGAATGCTCTTAAAACTCAGTCCCTTATCTTTCAATACAGTTAATATTCCATTTTCAATAACATCTTTGCTTGTATCTCTGTGAAGTCCTATTCCTACTACCAGACTTTTAGGTCTATATATTACTGATTTCTCTAAAATGACCGGATCAGCAATTATTTTATCTGAGATAATTAATGCTCCTTTGAAATCTGGACTTTTCAGTTCATAAAATTCTTTGGTCACATTCACGTTTTGCGGAAATGATGTTGTTGCATCCCACCAATTCTTCTCTCCTGCTTCCTGATAAAGACCTATTTTCTCCTCATTAACCATAAATGCACTGACCTTTGTAACATTCTGATAATTTTCTATTATCCAACCAAAGTTTTTTCCAACTATATCTACTGGAATGGTTTCGTTCACATCTGCAGCAGTTGTTATTACTGGCTTTGAATTAAGATATGATGCAATCAATCGTGTTAATGCATTAGCCCCGCCAAGATGTCCAGACAATGTACTGATAACAAAATTTGCTTTATCATCGATTACAAGGACTGCAGGATCAGTCTTCTTATCTACAAGAAAAGGGGCGATTATCCTTATAACCGCACCAAGTGAAAATATACATATTAATGCATCATAGGTTTTAAAGAGATTTGCAACTACCTGTGTAGTTTGCTTGTTGTCAAACCAATTTATATCAGGGCCTGAATCACTATGTTTTATCGGAGCGTAAATCTCTGACTCTGGTAGACTATCCTTTATTTTACGAGCAATCACAATTCCATGCTTTGTAATTGCTACAACTGCTGTCTTTCCAATCATCAAGTATTATAGTGGCTATACTATTTGATTGGGAAAATAATCTTTTGCATTATTGTGAATAATCTTTATCAAGATCAGCGGTTGAATTATATTGTCTGATAGTTAATTTCTTTAAATTAAGACTTTCCAACGTTCACATCGTACATTACTATTCTTAATACCATTGATACTTGCATCCTTCACACATCTTTGGAATCCTATAGGATTTCCTGATATTTTCTATGATGAAGGGATATACATGCGGAGAACTATGCACGTGTTGGAAGGTCTTGGACCACAAGAATCATACTTTTATGATCATCCTTTTTTTGGACAGCTTTTT
>Ga0126304_10000114_pt1 | contig 25347 bp, 25 predicted proteins | sample Plot25_FD_92538 | JGI IMG/M metagenome (GOLD analysis project Ga0126304, IMG submission 92538) | Serpentine soil microbial communities from UC McLaughlin Reserve, CA, USA - Plot25 | ecosystem: Environmental > Terrestrial > Soil > Grasslands | place: USA: UC McLaughlin Reserve, Lake County... | reverse complement strand
GCGGCCGCTGTGCGCTTGGCCGAGCGGGTCTGGAGCAGGTAGAGCCGTCCGTCCTCCACCGTGAATTCGATGTCCTGCATGTCGCGGTAGTGCTCCTCGAGGCGGCGCATCGTCGCGAGCAGCCGGTCGAAGGCTTCCGGGAGCTGCTTCCGCATCGCCTCGATCGGCTCGGGCGTGCGGATCCCGGCGACCACATCCTCGCCCTGGGCATCCGCAAGGAACTCGCCGAAGAGGCCCGACTCCCCCGTCGAGGGGTCGCGGGTGAAGGCGACGCCCGTGCCCGAGGCGGCACCCTTGTTCCCGAAGACCATCTGGACGACGTTGACCGCCGTGCCGAGGTCGTCGGGGATCCGGTGGGCACGGCGGTAGACCTGCGCGCGTGGCGTGTCCCACGACTCGAACACGGCCTTGACGGCACGGGTGAGTTGCTCGCGCGCGTCCTGCGGGAACGGCGCGCCGGTTTCCTCTTCGTAGATCTGCTTGTAGGAGCCGATGAGGTCGAGAAGGTCGTTGGCGTCGAGCTCGACATCCTGCTGCGCGCCGCGATCGGCCTTCAGGTCCGAGAGCGCCGACTCGAAGCGGTGGGCGTCGATGTCCTCGACCACTTCGCCGTACATCTGGATCAGCCGCCTGTAGGAGTCGCAGGCGAAACGCGGGTTGTCGGTGGAGCGGCCGAGCCCTTCGAGGGCGTCGTCGTTCAACCCCAGGTTGAGGATCGTGTCCATCATCCCGGGCATCGAGACCGCGGCCCCCGAGCGCACCGAGACGAGCAGCGGGTCGGCCGAGTCGCCGAAGCGCTTGCCGGTCTTCTGCTCGAGCGCGTCCAGGTGCTGCTCGATCTCGGGCTCCAGCCCGTCCGGCAGTTGCTTCCCGTTCTGCATGTAAGCGCGGCAGGCGTCGGTGGTGATCGTGAATCCGGCGGGCACCGGCACTCCCAGCTGCGTCATCTCGGCCAGGCCGATGCCCTTGCCGCCGAGGAGCTCGCGCCCGCCCTCGAATGGCTCGTCGAACCCGTAGACGAAGCGCCCGTTCCCTCGCATTGCGCGGAATTCTCCCACAGTGCCCGTCGCCAAGCCCGCGGCGTATGCTCGCAGTGTGAAAGTCGTGCTCGCCGCTGCGGCAGCAATGCTCCTCGCAGGAGCGGGAGGAAACGCGAACGGCGCGCCCGCGCAGAGCCGCATCGCGTTCGGGCTCGAGCACGGCAGCGTCAGCAGTCTCTACACCGTGCGGCCCAACGGGACCGGACTGCGCCGCGTGACGGTCCCGCCGACGCGTCAGGACCTCGGCGGCGACTCAGGGCCGGTCTGGTCACCCGACGGGCGGCGGCTCGTCTTCGAGCGAAACCTGCCCTACTGGGGCAACGACCGCTTCCGCCTCAACGCCGTGCCGGCGACCGGCGGGATCGCGAAGGCGCTCACGCCAGGGCCATTCGACGTGATGCCGAGCGTGTCCCCGGACGGGAGGCGCATCGCCTTCACCCGCCTCGTCGCCTCGGTCGTCACGCCGGCCATCTCGCTCTTCACGGTGAACGCGCGCGGGCAGCGGCCGGCTCAGCTCCTTGCCGGCGGCTTCGACCTCTCGCCGGCCTGGTCGCCCGACGGCAAGGCGATCGTCTTCTCGCGCCTGCTCTCCGAGACGGCCCCGATCGACGCGGCCGAGCTCTTCGTGGCTGCGGCCAACGGCTCGCACGTGCGGCCGCTAGGACCCGGCCTGAACGGGGTCTCGCCGGCGTGGTCTCCGGACGGGAGCCGCCTCGCGTTCGTCTCCTTCGCCGACCACAACGGGGCCACCTGTCCCGGTTCGAACTGCTCGCCCAACGGCGAGCTCTACGTGGTGAACGCCGACGGCAGCGGCCTACGGCGGCTGACGAGCAGCCGGGCCGACGACGAGCATCCGACGTGGTCGCCCGACGGAACGAGAATCGCCTTCGCAAGCGGCTTCGTCCTCTCGAAGGAGGGCCACCGACCCTGGCTGATGGCGATGCCCGCGGTGGGTGGCCACGCCGTGCGGATCGGCCGCTTCGCCGGAGTTCTCGACCCGGCCTGGAGCCCCGCAGGCACACGCTGACCCCGGCTGGGTAGGCTCCGCGCATGAAGCTCGAAGGCGTCCATCACGTGACCGCCATCACCGGCGACGCGCCCGGCAACGTCGACTTCTACACGAGGGTGCTGGGTTTGCGGCTCGTCAAGAAGAGCGTCAACCAGGACGACCCGACCGTTTACCACCTCTTCTACGGTGACGAGGAAGGCGCCCCGGGCAACGACATCACCTTCTTCGAGTATCCGGGCGCCCGTCCCGGCCGTGCGGGAGCCGGCATGGTGCACCGGGTCGTCTGGCGCATCAGCTCCGAGGCGCTCTCGTTCTGGGAAGAGCGACTCGGCAACGAAGGCGTCCAGACGGAGCGCCGCACCGACGGCGCGCTTCTGTTTTCCGACCCAGAGGGACTAGGGCACGAGCTCGTGGTCTCGCAGGCGCGCGACGAGCCGCTGATCGCACACCATCCGGAGATCCTGGCCGACCAGGCGCTTCAGGGGTTCGAAGGCGTGCGGGCCTACTCTCAGGACCGCGAGGCGAGCCGCGCCTTCCTGGAGGGCGCGCTGGAGTTCGAGCCGCAAGGCAAGGACTTCTGGGAAGCGCGCGGCGCCCGTCGCGGCGGCTCCTACCAGTACGACCGCAGCGACGAGCGCGGGCTTCCGGGCGCTGGCACGGTTCACCACGTCGCGGGGGCCTCCCCGATGGAGGAGCACAAGGCCGGGCAGAAGCGCGTCTCCGAGGCCGGCGCCTCCCCGACGCCCGTGATCGACCGGTTCTACTTCAAGTCGATCTACTTCCGCGAGCCGAGCGGCGTGCTCTTCGAGATCGCGACGATCGGCCCCGGCTTCACCGCGGACGAGCCGCTCGAGAGCCTCGGCGAGCACCTCTCGCTGCCGCCCGACTACGAGCAGCTCCGCGACAAGCTCGAGCAGGTGCTGACGCCACTGCCCGACCCGCGCGCATCCCGCGCCGGCAGGTGACGCTCGAGCACCGGGTGCGCCCTGCCGAGGGCGAGCCCGAAGGCCTGCTTGTTCTCTTCCACGGCCGCGGCGCCGACGAGCACGACCTCCTCCCCCTGCTCGACCTCCTCGACCCCGGCCGGCGGCTGCTCGGTGTCACCCCGCGCGGCCCACTCTCGTTGCCACCCGGCGGTGCCCACTGGTACGCCGTGCAGGAGATCGGCTACCCGGACCCGAGCACGTTCGTGGCGACCTACCAGGCCGTCGTCGAGTGGCTGGACGGGATCGCCGAGGAAACCGGCATCGGCCCAGAACGCACGGTGCTCGGCGGCTTCTCGCAGGGCGCCGTGATGACCTACGCCCTCGGCCTGGGCCGGAACCGTCCACGCCCGGCGGCACTGGTGGCTCTGAGCGGGTTCATCCCCACGGTCGACGCCTTCGAGCTCGACCTCGAGGCCCCGCTGCCTCCGGTCGCGATCGGCCACGGCACGTACGACCTCGTGATCTCGGTCGAATGGAGCCGTCGGGCGAAGGAGCTCCTCGAGGAAGCCGGGGCGCAGGTGCTCTTCCGGGAGTACCCGCTCCCGCATGCGATCGAGCCGGCCTTTCTCGCCGAGCTCGGGCCGTGGATCGCTTCTGCCCTCTACGAACGCGAGACCGGAGAGCGGTAGCTCGGACGCCTGCGCGCCCGGAAATCGGCGAGCCAGGCCAGCCCGCGCAAGCCCAACCACACCGGGGTCAGGAGCACATAGAAGACGACGACGGCGAACGCCAGGATCAGCCACCAAAGCGCCCAGCGCCAAAGAGGAACGCGTTTCTTCGGAGTCAGGCCGGCGTCTTCTCCTTGGTGCCCGCCTCGGCGCGGCGTCGCTGGACGAGCCTGATCACCCGGGCCGCAGTCTCCTCGATCGAGAGGTCGGAGATCTCGATCACCGGGCAGCCGAGCCGTCGGTGGACCGTCTCGGCCTCCTCCAGTTCGCCGTAGATCTCCAAGAGCTCCGCGTAGGCGCGCTGGTTGCCGCCGAGCCGGCGTGCGCGCTGCTTGCGAATCTCCTGCAACCGCTCGGCATCGATCGTCAGGCCGACGATCTTCGTCTGGTCGATCGCGAAGAGCGCCTTTGGCAAATCGATTCCTTTCACGAGCGGCACGTTCGCTGTCTTGTAGCCGAGGTAGCCGAGGTACATCGAGAGCGGAGTCTTCGAGGTGCGGGAGACGCCGACGAGCACGATGTCGGCCTCGTGCAGTCCGGCCCCGACGCCGTCGTCGTACTTGACCGCGAACTCGATCGCCGCCATGCGTTTGAAGTACGACGAGTCGAGCGGCGCCCGCGCGCCGGGGGTCATTTTCGCGGCGACGCCGGTCACCCGCGCTACCGCCTCGATCGGGTGGCCGAGCAGGTCGCAGTAGTGGAGCTTGTAACGGCGGCAGAGGGCGCGCGCGGCCCCGCGCAGCTCGGGCTCGACGAGCGTGTAGACGATCACCGCGGGCCTGCCCTTCGCACGGCTGAGCGCGAGGTGGAGGTCGTCGACGGTCTCGACGCGCGGGTGGCGGATCTCCTCGAACTCTTGCTCGGGAAACTGGGCCTCGAGCGCGTGCACGAGGCGAACCGCCGTCTCGCCCGTCGAGTCGGAGATGACGTGGAGCTCGACCGGCTGCGTGGTCATGCGCGGGAGCGTAGCCTCGACCGGAGCGACGAGCACCGATCAGGAGTTCCCCGTTTCGTCACAGCCACGTGACAGACACGTGTGCTGCAGCCGCGTAGGCTCGACGCCATGGCAGGGGGGCGGGTCGGGACCCGCAGGTACACGCGCGACAACAAGACGAGGCCGCTCGAAGGGAAGTCGGCTAGCGCGGGATCTGCGAGAAGTCGCCCAAACGGCCAAGCGTGTCGCGGACGTCGAGCAGGAGCCGGAGGCGGTTGGCCCGCACGGCCGGGTCCTCATCCATCACGAGCACGTCCTCGAAGAAGCGCTCCATCAGTGGCGCCAGGGTTGCGCCGGATTCGAGCGCCTCGCGTACGTCACCGTCAATCGCGACCTCGGCCAGCCCCTCGGCGAGAGCTCGCTCCGCATCCTCGCGCAGCAGCGAGCGGTTCAGTTCCGGTGCGGCGTCGCCCGCGGTCTTGCCCGCGAGCCGGTGCGCGCGGTCGTAGGCCGTGTACACGCCGTCGAAGGCCGGCGACTCGCGCTCGGCGTGGAGCGACTGGGCCAGTCTGGCCACGCTCCCCAGGTCCGGCGCCGCCGAAGCCTGGGCAGCACGTACGTACTCGACCGGCACGTCCAGGAGGCCCTCGAGCCGCTCCTCGACGAACTCCCGCACCTCGTCCTTGAGCAGGGCCCGCGGGATCTCCAGACCGCCTTCTACCGCGAGCCGGTTCAACCCGATCGCCGCGCGGCGTAAGCCGTACGGGTCACGGGAGCCGGATGGCTTGTGGCCGAGCGAGAACGAGGTCTCGAGCGTGTCGAGCTTGTCCGCCGCCGCGAGCACCTTCCCCGCCTCCGTTTGCGGTAGCGGCCCCCGCGCGGCATCCGGAAGATACTGCTCCTCGATCGCTGTGCTGACCGCCTCCGGATAGCCGGCGAGGCGGGCGTACTCGGCCCCGATGTAGCCCTCGAGGTCGGGAAACTCACGCACGAGCTCCGAGGCTTGGTCTGCCTTCGCCAGGCGTGCCGCCTCCAGCGAGGCCTCGACCCCGCCGAGCTCGCCGGCGAGTCTGCGCAGGCGGTCGGTCTTGTCGGCGAACGTTCCGGCGCCCTTGAAGAAGGTGATTGCCCCGAGCTGCTCGGCGAGCTCGTCGATCCCGCGCCGCACGTCGCGCTCGAAGGTGAAACTCGCATCGTCGAGCCTGCCCTCGAGCACGTTCTCGTTGCCGGCCCGCACGAGCTCCGAGTCGCCGCCGTTTGCGACGAAGGCGAAGCGGTTGCCCCCCAGCGGGAAGTAGCGCTGGTGCGACTGCATCGCGGTCACGACCACGCGCGCCGGGAGCTGCAGGAAACGCTCGTCGAAGCTGCCCTCGAGCACGAGCACCTTCTCGACGAGGTAGACGACCTCTTCGAGCACACCGGCCGGGTCGTTCCAGCCTCCGATCGCGTCGAGGCCGTCGACGATCTGCCGTCGCCGCTCCGCAGCGTCAGGCTCGACGTCGGCCTCCCGCAGGCGGTCCGCGTACTCGCCTGCGCTCGGGATCTCGAGGGCACCGTGCGTGAAGCGATGCCCAAAGCTGGTCTCTCCCACGACGGTCTCGTCATCGAGCTTCACGAGCCGCCAGCGCACCGGGCGCGCAAAGCGGATGCCGCTGTCGTCCCAGCGCATCGATTTCGAGAAGGAAAGCCCGCGCACGATCGCGTCGAGCCGGTCCGGCAGCACGTCCCGCAGCGGCTGTCCGGGTCGCTCGATGCCGAGGAAGCCCTCGCGCACCTCGAGGTCGTTCACCTCCACGCCGTGCTTCTTGGCGAAGCCCGCCGCCGCCTTCTCGGCAAGGGCCTCCGGTGGCCCTTTGAGCCACTCGTTGGGAGTCTGCTCGGCCACGTCCTCGAGGAGCAGCCCGAGTCGCCGCGGGCCGACGTAGACCTGGCTCGGCGCGGCGCCGAACTCCCGTTCGCTGAGCCCGGGCAGCTGCTCGGCAGCCTCCCTGCACGCGCCGGCCGGAAGCTCCTCGCAGCCGATCTCAAGCAGCAGCGTCGGCATCGGACTCCAGCTCGAGATAGACGTGCGCGACCTCGCGCGCGAGGTTGCGCACGCGGCCGATGTAGGTGGCGCGCTCGGTCGCCGAGATCGCTCCGCGAGCGTCCAGTAGGTTGAAGGAGTGTGAGGCCTTCAGCACCTGGTCGTAGGCGGGCAACGGCAGACGCCGCTCGAGCAGGACCCGGCACTCCTCCTCATGCTCGCCGAAGCGGCGGGTGAGGACCTCCACGGGCGCGAGCTCGAAGTTGTAGACCGACCACTGGCGCTCGCTTTCCCGGTAGACCTCACCCCATGTGATCCCCGGCGCCCACTCGAGGTCGAAGGCGCTCCGCTTCCGTTGCAGGAACATCGCCAGCCGTTCGAGGCCATAGGTGATCTCGGCCGGAACGAGCTCCACATCGAAGCCGCCGAGCTGCTGGAAGTACGTCCACTGCGTGACCTCCATCCCGTCGCACCAGACCTCCCACCCGAGGCCCCAGGCACCCAGCGTCGGCTGCTCCCAGTCGTCCTCGACGAGGCGGATGTCGTGGCTGCGCACGTCGATTCCTATCGCCTCCAGCGATCCGAAGTAGAGGTCGAGCACGTTTTCCGGCGCCGGCTTGAGCACGACCTGGTACTGAAAGTAATGCTGGAAGCGGTACGGGTTCTCGCCGTACCGCCCGTCGAGCGGGCGGATGACGGGCTCGATGTAGCCGGTCTTCCACGTCTTCGACCCGAGGCTGCGCAGGAACGTCGCGGGATTCATCGTGCCTGCCGCGACCTCGGTGTGGTACGGCTGCATGAGCACGCAGCCGTAGTCCGCCCAGTACCCCTCGAGCGCGCGAATCGTGTCCTGGAAGGTTGGAGCGGCCAAGGCGCCCAATCCTAGGGAAGAAGCAGGCCGCCGCTCTCGTCTTGTAGGTGAAGTCCTTCCGAGGACGCGCCTCCAGAGCGGGCCCCCGGGCCCGCTCTGCGTCTGCTACGCGCTCAGAGTCCGGAGCCTGAAGCCGCCGTGGTACTCGTACGACGCGGTGATCACGCCGAGAGCTTCCCGCGCGCCGCGCGCGGTCACGCCGGCCTTGCCCGCCTCGGCCAGCGGTCGCTGGAGCAGACCCTCGATCCCCAGTAGCCCTTCGTGAGAGAGCGGGAGCGCTCCATTGGCGCAGTTCTTACAGACGGCTCCGCCTGCGCGCGGCGAATAGCCGGCGAGCCCTGAGTCCGCGCCGCAGTCGGCGCAAGAGGTCACATGCGGCAGGTATCCGGAGAGCCACAGCAGCTTCAGCTGGAAGGAGAGGACGAGCGGGTCGGCGGTCGCGCCACCGCCGCTCGGCTCCAGTTCGTCGAGAAGGTCGAGGAAACGCGTCAACGCCCGGAAGGCCCGCTCGTTCGCCTCCTCTTCCGGGAAGAGGCGCAGCATCGCCTCGGCGCCGACGAGGCCGACGTCCAGGCGGTAGGTGTGCTCGCGGGCGGCGTGATGCGAGCCCAAGAGCTGCACGCCGGTGACCGTCTGGAGCTCGCCACCGCCCTGGTGAAGCATCAGCTCGACGTGACTGAGCGGCTCGAGCCGGGCGCCGAAGCGCGACTTCGTCTTGCGCACGCCCTTGGCCACCGCTCCGACCCGTCCGCGGTCGAGCGTGTAGAGGTGAAGCACACGGTCCGCCTCGCCGAGACGGAACGAGCGCAGCACCACCGCCTCGGTCTTGTAGGTGCGGCTGGCCACTGGGCCCAAGTGTAGATCCAGGCCAGGCCGGGAATCGTCAGCTCGCTTCCACGTTTCACCATGGCCCGAATTCAGATGTACACGACTCGCTGGTGCGGCTACTGCGTCCGTGCCAAGACGCTGCTGGACTCTCGCGGGCTCGAGTACGAGGAAATCAACCTCGACGACGACCCGGCCTTCCGCCAGCGCTTGCTCGAGCTGACCGGCGGCTGGACGGTGCCGCAGATCCTCGTCGACGGCAAGCCGATCGGCGGTTACACCGAGCTCTGGCAGCTCGACCGCAGCGGCGAACTCGACAAGCTGGCGGCTTAGGCGCTAGAGCCGCTGACAATTCGGGCAGTACCAGGTGCCGCGACCGGCGGCCCGGATCCTCTCGATCGGCGTGCCGCAGCGGTCGCACGGCTCGCCAGAGCGGCCGTAGACCTTGAATTCGTGCTGCATGCCCCCTAAGCGGCCGTCTGGCGTGCGGTAGTCCCGCAGAGTGGCGCCCTGGCGCTCGATGCCGGCCTTGAGGGCGGTGCGGATGCCGCGATGGAGTGCCTTGAGCTCGGCGGCGTCGAGCTCGCCGGCCGGACGCTGCGGGTGGACTTGAGCCCGCCAGAGCGCTTCGTCGGCATAGATGTTCCCGATTCCGGCCAGCCGGCGCTGGTCGAGGATCGCCGCCTTGACCGGCGCGCGCCGTCCCGCGAGCACTTCAGCCAATCGCTTCGTGGTGAAGCTTCGCTCGAGCGGCTCTCGTCCAACACGGTCGCCGAGGTAGGGCTCGAGCTGGTGCGCTTCGACGAGCAGCCACGTCCCGAATCGCCGCACGTCGCGGTAGACGACGTCCGATCCGTCGTCTAATTTGACAACGGCCCGCCGATGCGGATCAGCCGGCGGCAGCCATGTACCGCTCCCGTGCAGCAGGTTTCCCGTCATGCGGAGGTGAATGAGGAGAACGCGACCCGACTCGAACCGAACAATCAAATACTTGCCACGACGATCGACGGCGACGATCCGCTCGCCTTCCAGCTCGGCGGCCACCCCGGCGGGGTCGAATGGTCGGGTCAGGCGCGGATCGTGGATCTCGACACGCCGGAGGCGCCGGCCCACCAGCACCGGCTCGAGGCGTGCTCTGACCGTCTCTACCTCGGGCAGTTCGGGCACGAGGTCAGCCTAGCCTGGTCTCGCCGGGCCGCCGCCTGGTCGTGGGCGACTCCGCCGGGCTACGCGATCACTTCGAGCACGACCGGCCGGGTAGGCGGTGGCTCGTCGGCGAACGCGTAGGCGCTCCGCAGCTCGCCCACGGCCTCGTCAGCGTCCGCCTTGCTGGCGGCGTGGATCTCCGCGAGCGGCTCGCCCTCGGCGACACGGTCGCCCGGCTTGACGAGGCAGACGATCCCGACGGAGTGATCGATGGTGTCGTCCTTCGTCCGGCGTCCTGCGCCGAGGTGCAGGGCTGCCTGGCCGACGGCGACCGCGCCGAGGTCTCTGACGTAGCCCTCCCGATCCGCGAAGAGCTCTCGGACCACGGGTGCCGTTGGGAGGGCGCTCTCGTCCGGATCTCCACCCTGGGCGCGAATCCAGCGCTCGTAGGCCTCAAGCGCCGAACCGTCGCCGATCGCCTGGACGGCGCGGGCGCGGCCCTCGCGCTCGTCGATGCCGAGGTCGGAGACCGCAAGCAGCCGCGAGCAGGCTGCGAGGACGAGCTCGAGGAAGTCCGGCGGCCCTTCGCCTCGCACCGTCGCGATCGCCTCGCGAATCTCGACCGCGTTGCCGACCGCGCGCCCGAGCGGCCGGTTCATGTCGGTCAGCAGGCAGACGACCTCGCGGTCGGCTCGTCGCCCGAGGTCGAGCATCGCCTCGGCTAGTGCCCGTGCGTCCTCGATCGACTTCATGAACGCGCCGTCGCCCACCTTGGCGTCGATCACGATTGCCTCGGCTCCCCCCGCGATCTTCTTCGACATGATGCTCGCCGCGATCAGTGAGTAATTGTCGACGGTCGCGGTCACGTCTCGCAAGGCGTAGAGCTTCTTGTCGGCGGGCACGAGATTTGCGCTCGCGCCGATGATCGCCATACCGGCGTCTCGTACCTGGGTGACGAACTCCTCGGTCGAGAGCTCGACGCGAAAGCCCGGAATCGACTCGAGCTTGTCGAGGGTCCCTCCGGTGTGGCCGAGGCCCCGTCCGCTCATCTTGGCAAACGGCACCCCGCAGGCGGCGATGATAGGGCCGACCGCGATCGAGGTCTTGTCCCCCACGCCACCGGTGGAGTGCTTGTCGACGACCTTGCGACCGAGCGCGGAGCGGAGGTCGACGGTGTCCCCGGTTGCGATCATGGCCTGGGTCATCCCGTAGGTTTCGGCGCTGGTCAGTCCTCGGAAGTAGATCGCCATGCACAACGCGGCCATCTGGTAGTCGGGCACCTCGTCACGCGCGTATTCGAGCAAGAGCTCGTTGAGCTCCTCGGGGAATAGCTCCCACCCGTCCCGCTTCCGCTGGATCAGCTCGGCCGGCCTGATCACACCGCCCTCTCCGCGACGAAGATCGCATTGGCGCAGGTCGCGCTCAACGAGCCCTCGAACGGGGACTTGATCAACGAGGTGCTTGTGGGCAACGGAGGCGATAGTTTTGGCTCCGAGCTTGTCGCGCACTCGGACGGCAAAGTGCGCGAACCCCAACCGACCTCGAGGACTCGCTCGGGGCTCACCTCGCCGATGGCGCCGCGCACCGTCGCGTCGCCGTAGACGGAGCGGCGCGCCCTGAGACCATCTTCCCTCGCGTACTCGATGCTCACGAGCTCGACGTCGTCCACGTTCATGGATCGACGATCGCCCGCCCGGGAATTCCCCGACCGGATGCCTTCCCGCCGAGCCAGGCGTTGACGGTGGCACCCACGTCCGCGAACTCGCCTCCCTCGTGGATCCTGCCGGCCGCATTGCGACCCTGGACGTAGGCGAGCATGAGCGCGTGCTCCCGAGAATGGTCGGTCGAGGGTGTCGTCGGGTCGCAGCCGTGGTCGGAGGTGATGATCAGCAGGTCCTGCTCGCGGAGCGCGTCGAGCAGATCGGGAAGCCGCCGATCGAAATCCTGCAGGCAGCGGTGGAAGTTGACCGGGTCGTTGCGGTGGCCCCAGAGCATGTCCGTCTCGACCAGGTTGATGAAGATCAGCCCCTTGTCCACTTCTCGGAGCAGCGTCTCCGTCTGCTGAATGCCGTCCACGTTCGACTTCGTCGGATGTGACTCGTCGATGTCGCAGCCCGCGAAGATGTCGCTGATCTTCCCCACGCCGTGCACCGGGTTCCCTGCATCCCGCACGAGCGACAGGTAGTTCGGTCGGCGTGGCTCGAGCGAGAAGTCGTGCCGGTTCGGCGTTCGCTCATAGTTGCCCGGCTCGCCCGTGAACGGCCGCGCGATCACGCGCCCCACGCCGTGTTTGCCGGTCAGGATCTCTCGCGCCGCGCGCGAGGCTTCGTAGAGCTCCTCGAGGGGAATCGTGTCCTCGTGCGCCGCGATCTGGAAGACCGAGTCTCCGGAGGTGTAGACGATCCACTTGCCGGTCTTCTGATGCTGCTCGCCGAGCTCCTGGATGATCTCCGTCCCCGAGGCGGGCTTGTTGCCCAGAACCCCGCGGCCGGTCTTGTGCATGAACGGGTCGATCACATCGTGCGGAAAGCCCTGGGGGTAGAGCGGGAACGGAGTCGCCGTCACGACTCCCATCAGCTCCCAGTGACCGGCTGTGGTGTCTTTGCCCTTCGAGCGCTCGAGCAGGCGGCCGGCGACCGCCGGCGCTCCGGGCTGAGGCGGGCAGCCGACGAGCGGCTCGACGTTCCCCAGGCCGAGCGCCTCCATGTTGGGCAGGTCGAGCCCGTTGACCGCCCGCGCGACGTTGCCGAGCGTGTCCGAGCCCTCGTCGCCGTAGGCGGCGGCATCCGGAAGCGCTCCCGCGCCCACGGCGTCCAACACGATCACGCAAGCGCGCGGCACGCGGCTATTCTAGGGCGGTCATGGATCTCGCCCTCGGATTGCTCGGCCTCATCTTCTACGCCGCCTGCGTGATCGTGTTTGCGGCGGCCTGCACGTGGCTCGTCGTGCGAATCAGCCCCAGCGGCAAGAAGACTTAGACCGGCGAGAGCGGCAAGAGGTCCTCGAGCGGCTGGTACTCGAGACCGTGCGCGTCGGCGACTGCTTCGTAGGTGATCTTCCCGTCGAGGACATTCACGCCCCGGGCGAGCGCCGGATCGCGCCCGACCGCCTGAGCTAGCCCATAGGCGGCGATCTCCTCGACGTAGGGCAGCGTCACGTTCGTGAGCGCCTTGGTCGAGGTGATCGGAACGGCGCCGGGCATGTTCGCGACGCAGTAGTGGATGACACCGTCCACTACGTAAACGGGATCGCTGTGCGTCGTCGGATGAGACGTCTCCGCGGCGCCGCCCTGGTCGATCGCCACGTCGCAGAGCACCGAGCCGTCCTTCATCGTGGCGAGCATCTCGCGAGTGATCAGCTTCGGCGCCACAGCGCCGGGAATCAGCACTGCCCCGATGACCACGTCGGCCTCCGCGATCGACTCCTCGATCTGCAGCGTCGAGGACATGACCAGACTGACACGGCCCGACAGGATCTCGTCCAGATGGCGCATCCGGTCGATGGAGCGCTCGAGGATGGTCACGTTAGCGCCGAGGCCGAGCGCGATCACCGCGGCGTTGTAGCCCACGATGCCCCCGCCGATCACGAGCACGCGGCCGGGAGCCACGCCGGGGACGCCGCCGAGCAACAGCCCCCTGCCGCCGAGCGGCTTCTCGAGGAAGTACGCGCCCGCTTGCGCGGCCAGCCGGCCTGCGATCTCGCTCATCGGCGCGAGCAGCGGGAGCGCTCGGTTATCGGTCTCGACGGTCTCATATGCGACGCAGGTGGCTCCGCTCTCGGCGAGCGCCAGGGTCAGGTCCTGGCTCGCGGCGAGGTGGAGGTAGGTGAACAGCGCGAGCCCTTCCCGCAGAAATGGATATTCGGATGGCAGCGGCTCCTTGACCTTGAGCAGGAGCTCGGCGGCGCCCCAGACGTCTTCGACGGAACCGACCGTGGCGCCCACGGCGCGGTACGCCTCGTCGGAGAACGAGCTGCCCTCCCCGGCGCCTGCCTCGACGAGCACGTCGTGACCGTGTTGCACGAGCTCGCGGGCACCGGCCGGCGTGAGCGCGACCCGGTACTCGTCGGGCTTGATCTCGTTGACGACTCCGACCTTCATCAGGGCGAGGAACCCTAGCTTCTCGACCGATTTCGGCGTGCCTGATCCGGCCGGCGCGACCCGATACACCTTCGGCACATTCCGTCTGAGACACGTGCGCCGCCGCCCGATACACTCGCCTTGGAGAGGAGGCCGGACGAACCGGGCTAAGGGATCCTTGTCGGCATCAGGCGCCGACGATCCTCTCGACGAGACGGCGCTCGTCGGGCCCAAACCAGGGCGGCTCGCCGGCGTCGGAGTTCTCACGCGCGTGCTCTGGGTCGCGCGTCGCCGGGATCGCCACGTCCACCCGCTCATCCGAGAGCGCCCACTTGATCAGCGCCTGGGCCCAGGTCGTTACGCCGAAATCCCGCAGCGGTGCCAGCGCCTCCGGTCGTGGCTGCCGGCGCAGGAGCAGGCCCTCGCAGAGGGGGCGCATGACGAGCACGGCGACGCCCTGCTCCTCCGCGAGCGGCAGGATGCGCTGCTCGCAGTCGCGCTCGAGAGGGTTCAGCGGCACCTGCACGGTTTCGAAACGCTCCGTCCGCAGAGCCCGCTCGAGCTCGTCGAACGCTCCCGGGTCGTAATGCGTGACACCGATTCGGTCGATCCGGCCTGCCTCTCGCTCCGCCTCGAGCCACGGCAGGTGCTCCTCCCACGATACGAGGTTGTGCACCTGCTCGACCTCGACGCGGCCGAACCACTCGAGTTGCCGGGCGACCTGCGCCCGCCCCTCCTCGACGGAGCGCGACCAGATCTTGGTCGCGACGATCGCGTGCTCGCGCCGATCCTCGAGCGCCGCGGCCAGCGAGCTCTCGGCCTCCCCGTACATCGGCGAGGAATCCACGACCCGAGTGCCGGCCTCGAACGCAGCCTCGAGCACACGCCGAGCCAGGTCTGCGTGGCCTCCGAAGGTGTTCCAGGTTCCGAGCCCGACGACCGGCCCCAGCCGCCGTTCCTCCATCAGGGCACGAGCCCTCGCGCCACCCTGCCCGCCGCAAAGGCCGCCGCGAAGAACCACGGCTCCACATCCGGACCGCGGCCCATGTGGGAGAGCGGCAGCCCGGCACACGCTTCGTCCCAGCCCCCGACGTCCACCTCTACCCGCGGCTCGAGCCACTCAGGCGCTTCGAAGCCCTTCGGCCACGCGATCCGCACGTCACCGAGGCAGAGCTCGATTACAGCCCGGGTGTGGTGCGAGACGCCCCGGTGTCGCTCCCGCTCGTCGGCGCCCGACACCCGCACGGCGAGCACCGGCGAGCCGCCGAGCGCGCTCGCGAAGTTCGCTGCCGCCGCCGCGGCCACCCCGCCGTGGCCGAGCCTGGAGCCGGTGCCCACGATCCCAGGCCCGACGGCGCAGGCGACCGCCTGGTGGCCAGCCGCGGCGGCCCACGCGAGCGCCGAAGCAACGTTGACGCATTCGACCTCGCCGCCGAAGCACGCCCCCTGGGAGATCGTGCTCGCAAGCACGCCACGCCCCTGCAGGGCGCGGATCGTGTCCGAGAGCCCGAGCGAAAGCGCGCCGCCCTCCAGCTGGACGTACGCGACCCGCACGCCCTCGCCGAGGCCCGCGCATGCAGCGGCGAGCTGGCTGTGGAGGGAGCAGCACACGACGGGCATCCCACCTAGCTCGGCCGCGAGGTCGGCGCCTTCCTCCGCGTGCAGCGCCGCGAACTGCCCCGGCGTATACGGCAGCTTGACCACGTGCGCGCCCTCTTCGGCAGGCAGCTCGAGCCCCCGCGTCAGGTTCGCGTAGAGCACGTCGAAGCCGCCGGAGCCGAGCTCGAGCTCCCGCGCCTGGTTGTTCACGAGCACCTCGTCATCAAGAGCGACCGGTCCGGTCAGCCCGGGGTACGCCACACACGGCACGCCGTCCACTTCGAGGCGGAGGAGGCCCTCGTGTTGCTCCTGGATTCCGCTGACGCGCCCTCGCCTGAGGCTAAGCGGCATCCTCGACCTCGCGCGCGGCTTCGACGAGAGCGAGCGTCACCTCGACCATCTCCTCAAGGTCGGCGACCGCGATCCGTTCCTCGGGCGTGTGGATGTCCGTCATCCCGTTCGCGAGGTTGACGCACTCGAGGCCGCGCTCGTTGAAGACGTTCGCGTCGGCACCTCCACCCGAGAGAATGAAGCTGGGCTCGCGGCCGGTTCGCCGAAGGGCGCTTGCCGCAAGCCGCACCGGAAGGTCATCTTGCTTGAAGCGATACCCGCGGGAGGCGTCGCCCACCTGGATCTCGACCTCGCATTCGCCGAGTCCGGCGGCGAAGGTGATCGTGTCGACCATCTCCTGGACGACGTCGGCGAGCTTCCGCTGGTCGTGGCTCCTGGCTTCCGCCGCGAACGAGCAGTGCTCCGGAACGACGTTGCGAGCCGTCCCGCCCTCGATCCGACCCACGTTCGCCGAAGTCTCGTCGTCCAGCCGGCCCAGGCGCAGGTCGGCAATTGCCCGCGCGGCCGCAGCGATCGCGGAGCGACCTTCCTCCGGATACATCCCGGCGTGGGCGGCTCGCCCATGGAAGCGGACGTCGAGCTTCCGCTGGTACGGCGCGCCGAGAACCACCTCGCCGACTGGGCCCGCATGGTCGTACACATAGCCGAGCCGCGCGGCCAGCCGTGACTCGTCGAAGGCCCCCGCACCCACGAGACCTACCTCCTCCTTGGGCGTGAAGAGGAGCTCGATGCCTGCGTGTGACCCTTCCTCCTCGCTCAGACGCGCGACGGCTTCGAGCATGGTGGCCACCGCGGACTTGTCGTCGGCCCCGAGGATCGTCCCGGCCGCGTTGCGCACGATCCCGTCGTCTCCGACCACCGGCTCGATCGCCGCCTCGGGCGGCACGGTGTCGAGATGGGCACAGAAGAAGAGGGGCTCACCCCCGCCCTTACCAACCGGCTCGAGGCGACAGAGGATGTTCCCCATCGTCGAGCCGATCCGGCCTCCAGCGTCGTCCTCGTCGAACTCGAGCCCGAGCGCTCTCAGGTACTCGAGCACGCAGTCGGCGACCGCCCGCTCCTCACCCGACGGGCTCGGTAGCGCGGCCAATTCGAGGAAGAGCGAGAGCACATCGGGCGCCCAACGGGGACGAGGCATTAGGCGATCGTAGTCGCGCGCGATAAGTTGACCAGGATGAGTGTTTCCGAGCCCCTTGTTCAGAGCATCCTCCTGGGTGACGCCATCGAGCATGGCCCCGTCGCGATCTTCGTCGCCGACGACGAGATGCGCTACGTCGCAGTCAACACATTCGCCTGCGAACTGCTCGGCTACACACGAGAGGAGCTACTGGGCATGCGTGTCACTGACATCGCGCGCTATCCCGAGGCGCACGCCGAGTTCGAGGACATGGTCGTGACCGGCAAGCTCGAAGGCTCGGCCACGCTCGTCCGCAAGAATGGAAGCGAGCTGAAAATTCGCTACCGCGCCAGCCAGACGCAGATCGCAGGCCTCGAGTACTTTGTCTCGATCGCCTGGCCCGAGCTCTAGCCCGAGGCGGTGACCGCGGCGCCCGCACGCTCGCGGGAGCGCACGAAGGCGGCCCCGACGAAGTCGCGGAAGAGCGGCGCCGGTCGCGTAGGACGCGACTTGAACTCGGGATGGAACTGGCTCGCCACGAACCAGGGATGGTCACGGAGCTCCACGATCTCGACGAGCCGCCCTTCCTGGAAGGTCCCCGAGATCACCAGCCCGGCCTCCACGAGCTGCCGACGGTACTGGTTGTTGACCTCGTAGCGGTGCCGGTGGCGCTCGTGGATGACGAGCTCGTTGTACGCGCCTAGGGCGCGTGTTCCCTCTGCAAGCTCGACCGCCTGCGCTCCCAACCGCATCGTGCCGCCGAGATCCTCGATCTCCTTCTGCTCTGGGAGCAGGTCGATCACGGGATACGGCGTCTCCGGGTCCATCTCCGTCGAGTTCGCCCCGTCGAGCCCGACCGCGTAGCGCGCGAACTCGGAGACGGCGACGTGCATCCCGAGGCAGATTCCGAGATACGGAATCTCGCGCTCGCGGGCTACGCGGCAGGCGAGGATCTTGCCCTCCCAGCCGCGGGAGCCGAAGCCGCCCGGGATCAGCACGCCGTCCACGGTCTCGAGCTCGGCCTGCGCTTCCTCGAGCGACATCCCCTCGGCGTCGAACCAGCGCACGCGCACGGAGCAGCCATGGTGGACACCCGAATGCTTGAGCGCCTCGTGCACCGAGAGGTAGGCGTCGTGGAGCTTTACGTACTTGCCCACGAGGGCGATCTCGACGTCGCCGGACCGTGGAGCCCGGATGCGCTCGGTCAGCTCGAGCCATTCCCCGAGCTGCACCTCACCTGCGGGCAATTCGAGCTTCTCGCAGACGAGCCTGTCGAACCCCTCGGCCTGGAGGGCGGAGGGAACCAGGTACAGGTCCAAGACGTCGTGGTTCGCGATCACGGCGCTGGGATCGAGGTCGGCGAAGAGGGCGATCTTCTCCCTGATCTCGGCAGAGATCGGGTCGCGGGAGCGCGCCACGATGATGTCCGGGTGGACGCCGATGCGGCGCAGCTCGTTGACGGAATGCTGGGTCGGCTTGGTCTTCAGCTCGCCGGCAGTCTCGATGAACGGAACGAGCGTGACGTGGACGTAGCAGACGTTCTCGGGGCCGGCCTCGCGGCGGAACTGGCGAATCGCCTCCATGAATGGCAGCGACTCGATGTCGCCGACGGTGCCGCCGATCTCGGTCACGACGACGTCGCAGTCGCTCGCGTCGGTCGCGCTGCGGATCCGCTCCTTGATCTCATTCGTGATGTGCGGGATCACCTGCACGGTGGAGCCGAGGTACTCGCCCTTTCGCTCCTTGCGGATCACCCGGTCCCAGATCGCCCCCGCGGTGTGGTTCGACGTGCGGGAGAGGTTCTCGTCGATGAAGCGCTCGTAGTGCCCGATGTCGAGGTCGGTCTCGGCTCCGTCCTCCGTGACGTACACCTCACCGTGCTGGAAGGGGCTCATCGTGCCCGGATCGACGTTGATGTACGGGTCGAACTTCTGCACCTGCACCTTCAACCCGCGCGCCTTCAGGAGTCGCCCGAGCGAGGCGGCGGTGATGCCCTTGCCGAGCGAGGAGACGACGCCGCCCGTGACGAAGACGTACTTCGGCGGTCGCCGTGCCACTACCGCCGCCCCAGGCGGTCGAGCCGCGAGAGGCCGGGCGTGCGCTCGATCAGGTCACCAAGGGAGCGAGCCTCGCCGAGGACGGTGAAGGCTGCGAGCGCTGCAATCGCAAGACGTTGACCCCGGGGCGTGAACGTCGCCACGGAGCAATAACCTAGCACGGCTCCAAGGGCGTTCGACCCGGCGTCTCCGAGCATCGTCATTTCGCGGAGATCGTATGGGGCGAGCAGGACGGCAATCGGCGCATAGGCGCGGGCAGGGCCACGCATTGGGAGGGCGGCTAGGAGGAAGGCCTTCAGCGCTCTACCCGGCTTCGTGTCGAGTTGGTTGAGCGCGTTGGCAGAGAGCGAGACCAGCGACGCGCCCCGAAGCGAGCGGGTGGAAACCAGCGCGAGCGCCGGGATGCCGACGGCCTTGAGCACGCCGGTCGTCCCGCCGGCGCGGAAGTGGGCGCGGAAGCCGCGCTCCGGGCCGCTCCAGAGATCGTCGGTGAGCCCGAGCGCCGCCACGCCGGCGACGCCAAGACGGACGCGCGCCGATGCCCGCGCTCCGCCGAGCGCGACCACGGCGCCGACAAGGGGGAGCCGTAGGCCGCGGTGGTTGAGCGCCGTTGGGCCGCAGGCGAGCGCGGCGTCCAGCAGCTGACGCCCGCGGTGGAGAAAGCCTCGGGCGTCGCGGCCGGTAGCACGATGCCGTAGCGACAGCTCGTGTTCACGCACGCTGAGCCCGGCGCGCACGGCGTCGATCGTCATCCGCACCTCGCAGCCGAACCCCGGCGCGAGCGGGAAGCAGACCTCACGCGCAGCCGAGGAGAGCGCGCGCTGCCCCGAGAGCGGCTCGCGTGCGCGGAAGCCGCTGCGGGCGCGGATGAGCCCCCGCGCTGCCCGCTTCGCGAGGCCGAACCCGCCGCCCTCCCGCTCGGAGAAGACCGCGACCACAAGATCGGCATCGGTCTCCAGCAGCGGCGCGAGATCGCCCTCGAGGTCGGCATCCACGAGGAGCAGGCGCCCCGGCGGCGCCTCCCGCTCGCCGAGCGTGAGCGCCTGCCCCTTGCCGAGCCGGGGCAACCTGACGACCCGAGCGCCTCTCTCCCTCGCCGCCGGGGCGGTGGCATCGCGGGAGCCGTCGTCGGCAACGACGATCTCGGCCGCGGGAAAGGCCGCGCGCAAAGCCTCCACCGTTTGCCCGATCCTCGACCCTTCGTCGCGCGCCGCGACGAGGATCGTGAGCGGCTCAGCCACCCGTCTGCAATGACGGGAGCGCTTCGTCAGCCGTCTTCTTGACGCCGTATTGGCCCGACGGCGCCCCCTGAAGCAAGAGCACGAGCGCGAGCCTTCCCGCAGGCGTGTCGATGTCATCCACGGAGGAGAGCCCGGCTTGTCGGTACACGGAGACCGCCGACCTACGAGCGTCGCTCGTCTCCACGCCGATGGCGGGGACGCCGGCTGAGCCCAGGCCCGAATAAAGGCCCAGCAGGAAGCGGCTCGTCGCACCCTTCTGCGGCTTGGCGCTACGCACGAGGATCAGGCCGTCGGCCGAGTCCTTGCTTCCGCCCTCGCGCTGCTCGACGAGCGCGTCGGTGAGCGCGTTCCAGAGCGGCGTCTCGCCGCCGAGCATCAGCTCCTGGCCGAGCGCGCGGCCGAGCGCCTCGAAGCGGCCCTGACCGCCGAAGCTGCCGGAACTTCGACTCGAAGCGAGCTGGGCATCGATCTGCGGCGCGTCTATCGGCACCTTGAGGGCCCGCAACCGGAGCTGCTCGCCCCCGGCGTCGGTCAACGCTCGTGTCACCGCAGAGCGGACGCCACCATCCACGGAGCCTACGAAAACGAGTGCCACACGCTTGCCGCGAAGCCTGTTGCGGACGAGCACGGGATAAGTCTGGTTGATGTACGTCCGGGCGGCTTCCTGCTCCCGGCCGAGGTTTCCGGCCTGCTGTGAGGTCTGGTCGAGCCGCTTCTTCAGATCCGCGACCTGCCGTTCGAGGAGGCCTCGCGTCCCCTTGTCGAGATAGCCACGGTCGGCGATCCCGACCCCGACGAGGATGCCGATGATCAGGGCGAGAAAGACGGCCGCGAGCGACGCGACGTGGTACCGGAGATCGAACATCTCAGAGCTCCGCGGCAGTCTGGCACAGCGCGTGCAAGCGACTGAGCGCATTGCGAGGCAGCGAGCGCCGGAGACCGACGAGAAACGGCCCACTGACGGTGAGCTCGGCGGTCGTGCGCCGTTCGCCTGCGGGTGCGAGCGTGAGCTCCACATCGAGCCGCTCGCCGGTCATGTGCCAGGCCAGCCGACGGGGGCGCTCGACCGCCACGACGAGGAGCGTTCCGGTCATCTCAGGCTTGCGAATCAGACTCGGGCGCATTCGGCCGTGAAGCGTCCAGCGCGCACCTGGAGCGAGCCCGCGGCGATCGGGATGGACTCCTCCGATGCCGGGCCACCAGTCCGAGAGGTGGTGCGGCTCGGCCAGAAACCGCCAGACGTCCTCGCGCGGCGCGAGCAGCTCCTGGGAGACCGTGTAGCGAGGCATTGCGGTCAAAGTGTCGCTGTTCCCGCAGGCTCACGCGCGCCAGGTACGTGCTGGTTCGCCCGAGGATGCACTCGTAGAGAGTGGGACTACCGGGAAGGGGATATGGCCGAAAGGCTTCGTTCCGAGGCTCAGCCCAAACCAAGCAAGTCTCGGATGCGCTGGCTCAGCAGCCCAATGAAGTCGCGCAACCCGGGTGAGGCGAGGACGGCCACGACCACGGCCCCGAGCCCGGCAAGCGCAAAGGCCACCAGCGGCCAGAGGCCGACCTGCCGGCTCACCAGCCGGGAAACGCCCTTGGCATCGATCAGGATCTCCCCCACCTTCAGGCGCGTCACGAACGTCGACGACATTCCGGCCCGGTCACGCTCGAGGAATTCGGTCAGGTTGAAATGCGTTCCCACGGCGACGATCAGCTCGGCGCCCTTCTCGAAGGCGAGCAGGAGCGCGATGTCCTCGCTGATCCCGGGTGCCGAGACGGTCGCGTACCTGACACCCAGTCGCTCGAGTCGCGCGGCCCCCGGCGCGTCCCCGTCGCGGTACGCATGCACGACCAGCTCTGCGCCCCCGCGAAGCGCGGAATCGGAGACCGAGTCCATGTCGCCGACGATCACGTCGGGCTTCATCCCTGCGGAGAGGAGCGCGTCGGCACCACCGTCAACACCGACCACGACCGGCTTGAAGGCGCGCACGTACGAGCGCACGATCGCCAGATCCCGCTTGTAGCCGGGCCCACGCGCAACGACGAGCGCATGACGCTCGCGGAACCGCGTCTCGAGGGGTGGGAAATCGACACCCTCCGCGAGCAGGCGACCCTCCTCCCGCAGGTAACGCATCGTGTTCTCCGCAAATCCCTCCAGCGCCTCCGTGACCCGGCCCCGCTGTTCGGCGAGAGCACGCGCGAGCTCCTCGGCCGTGAGCGTGTGGCCGTTGGCGAGACATGTGCCGTTCCGGAAGAGGCTCGCGCCCCGGACTGTGACGTTCTCCCCGTCACTCACGTCGTCGAACAGGGGCGCGCCGGTTGCGTCGATCAGCCGGACACCGCCCCGCACGAGGAGCAGTGGGCCTGGATTCGGATAGCGGCCGCTCTGGGAGCGCGAGACGTTGACGACGACTCGTACGCCCGACTCGAGGAGCTCCTCCGCAGTAACGCGGTCGAGGTCCTGATGGTCGATGATCGCGACGTCGTCGGGCCCGAGGCGGCTCACGAGGTTCTTCGTCCGCCGGCCGAGTCGTGCTCGGCCGGTGAACTCGACGAAGCTCATTGCTCTTGCACCGCGGAGATGAACTGGTCGCCGCCCAGCATCCGGCGGATCTCCTCGCGGCGCTCCTCGTCCTCCAGCGGCTCGATCGCAGTGTGCGTGGGGTCGCCGGCGACCTTCTCGACCCGGAAGTGCCGGTCGGCCAGAGTGGCGATCTGCGGCAGGTGCGTGATCGTGACGACCTGGGCGCGCTCGGCCAGGCGACGCAGAGTCTCGCCGACAGCGTGGGCGGTCTGACCGCCGATGCCGGCATCGATCTCGTCGAAGACGATCGTCTCGCCGCCGCCCACGGCTGCGATCGCCAGGGCAATCCGAGACAACTCGCCACCAGAGGCGGTCTCGGCGGCGGGAGCGAACGGCAGGCCTGCATTCGGGCGAATCAGGAACGCGACCTCGTCTCCTCCCGAGGCGGCCGGCTCGCGCTCGCGAACGTCGACCTGGAACTCGCCGTCGCCCAGGCCGATCCCGCGCAGCTCTCCGACGACGGCCGAGGCGAACGGCTCGGAAGCCGCTCGTCGCGCAGCGCGTAGGTCCGAGGCCAACGCAGCGACTCGATCTTCCCCTTCGGCCAGGGCGCGGGCGGCAGCCGCAAGCGGGTCGGTACCCCCGTCGAGCGCGGCGAGCTCTGAGCGCGCCTCTGCTGCGCGCCCCAGCAGCTCCTCGTAGCTCGCGCAACGGAAACGCCGCTTCGCTTCCGCGATTCGCTCGAGCTCGGACTCGACCTGCTCGAGCCGGTCGGGCTCGGCCTCCAGCGAGGCGAGAAATCCCCGCATCTCCGAGGCGGTCTCGCGGAGCCGCAGCTCGACGTCCCGGAGTTCGCTGCCGGCCCGCTCGAGCTCCGGGGCCAGCCGCTCGAGGGGTGCGAGCGCCCGCTCTGCGACGGCGACGAGGCCGGAGGCGCCGTCGCCGTCGTCAGGGGCGAGGGCCTCGCTCGCAGCGGCGACTCCCTCGACGAGCTCGGTGACGTGGCGCAGACGCTCACGCTCAGTGCGCAGCGACTCCTCGGCGTCCGGCGCGAGGCCGTCCGTGTCTTCGACCATCGCTCTCAGCTCGGCGAGTCGCGACTCCGCTGCTGCGGCGCCGTGCTCGAGCTCGTCATGCCTGCGGCGGGCCGCGCCCAGCTCACGCCAGGCCAGCCGCAACTCAGCACGACGCCGTTGCTGGTCCTCGCCCGCAAAGGCGTCGAGCAGATCGAGCTGGTAGGAGGGACGGGCGAGTCGCCGCTGCTCGAACTGTCCCGACATCGCGATCAGGCGCTCGGCGGCGAGTGCAAGATCTTCTCTTGCTGCGCTGCGCCCCCAGGCGTAGGCGCGGGTGCGACCGTCGCCGAAGACGCGGCGCGCGAGGACAAGCCCTTCCTCGTTCTCCGGCCGCAGCTCGGCCAGGCCGGCCAGCTCCTCCTCATCGAAGAAACCGGGGGGCGGATCGAGCTCGGCTTCGACGTAGGCCTCCGTTCCGTCGGGGCCGACGTAGGCCGCGTCGCCACGCGCCCCGAGAAGCAGGCCGATGGCCTGGGCGAGGATCGTCTTGCCTGCGCCCGTCTCGCCGGTGATGGCGTTCAAGCCCCGAGCAAAGGTAAGGTCCGCCTCCCGGATCAAGACGAGGTTCTCGATGCGCAGGCTCCGAAGCACGGCTGGATGGTACGTCTGCTGCGCGTTTGGGGCGACCCGCTGAAACGGACGACGCCGCGCCGGCCCTATCTGCTCACGCGCGCCCCCGGGTGGGTGGGGGATTGGGACGGTACCTGCCCGGCAAGCACGAGTGTGTCTCGGATAGGCGCCAAAACGGTGTCGACTCAGGAAGCGAAGACGCGACGGTAACGGCTGAAGAATGTGCTCTCGGGCAGGGTCGCCAACAGGCTTCGCTGCTCGGAGAGGCGCGCGCCGACCTGCTCACCCGGTGCCAGTTCGTGCACGGGGTGCCCATCTGCTAGCACCGTCGCCGAGACGGCGTCGGTCCGGTTCTCGACGGCCAGGTCGAGCCCGCGCGGAACCACCAACGGGCGCGCGTGCAGCGAGTGCGGGGCGACGAAGTTGATCGCCATCGCATCGAGCCCCCAGACGAGCACAGGCCCGCCATTCGAGAGGTTGTACGCGGTCGACCCGGACGGGGTGCTGCAGATCAGCCCGTCGCAGGGAAGCTCCCCGAGATCCTCGCCGCCGATCGCCCAGGCGAGTTCGATCATGCGACCGATGGTCGAGCTCGTCACGACGACGTCGTTGACGGCGGTCCAGCGCTCTCGCCCTGCCTCTGCTTCCAGGGCCGGCAGCTCGACGACGTCGTACTCACCCCCGAACGCCCGAACCAGCCCCTCCTCGAGGGCATCCGGATCGATCGATGCGAGGAAGCCCACCCGCCCGAGATTGACACCGATCACGGGAACCGGGGTACCGAGGAAGCGCTTGAGCGCGCGCAGCATCGTCCCGTCGCCGCCCAGCACCACGGCCAGATCCGCCTGCGACGACTCCCCGTCCTCGCTCCCGACCCCATGCTTCTCGAGCTCGTCGTCGGCAAGTAGCAACTCGATGCCCCTCTCCTCCGCGAGGGCACGCAGCCGCGCGAGCACGTCGCCGCTCGTCTCCGGCCTGCCGTGCGTGACGACCGCCACCCGTTTCACTTCAGCGCGTTGCGTTGTCGATCCAGCTTTCGAGGTCATCGGGAATCTCCGGCTGGTCGCGATGGACGAGGTGAAGGAAGAACTCGCGGTTTCCCTTCGGGCCGGGCAATCCGGAGTCTACGACCCCGACGACCTGTGCCTGCCAGGCCCGTCCCGCCTCGGCCACCTCCTCCAACACGCGCCGGTGAACCTCGCGGTCGCGAACGACGCCGCGCCGTGCCTCACCCCGCTCCGCTT
>Ga0126304_10000113_pt1 | contig 25354 bp, 23 predicted proteins | sample Plot25_FD_92538 | JGI IMG/M metagenome (GOLD analysis project Ga0126304, IMG submission 92538) | Serpentine soil microbial communities from UC McLaughlin Reserve, CA, USA - Plot25 | ecosystem: Environmental > Terrestrial > Soil > Grasslands | place: USA: UC McLaughlin Reserve, Lake County... | reverse complement strand
CGTCCGCGCGCCGACACCTCCTGACCCGGCCGCAGATCCGCCCACCGGGTATTGGTCGCGAGCAGCAACACCGGTGTGCGGACCCTCGTGGTGACGCCACGGCCGGTGACGGTCTCGATCCGCAGCCGCGAAATCACGTACGCCGACTGATCGCCCCCGCCTGGACGGGTCCGAAGCTGCGGGTCGGTTGTCACTACCGCGCTCACCCGCACGGCAGCACCGTCCGCTGCCAACTCGTCGACCGGCCCGGCACGCACCCCGGCGCCGCGAGCGGCGCCGGCCAGAACGCCGCCGAGCAGACACGCGAGGGCCACCAGTGCCGCGAACCTGACCAGCCGTTGTCCGAACCGGCCGGCGACCACCAGCGCTGCCACCGCCGTCGCCGCCATAAGGGCGAAGACGCCGGCGGTGCGCACCTCCACCCCGATCAGCACACCTACCCACACCGCCCCGGCCGCCGGTACCAGCCGCATGTCCGGCCGTTCAGCCGGCTGCCTGCTCCCGCTGTCCGGCCGGGCGGTCGCGACCCGACCGGTCAGTCCGGTCATACGGTCGCCAGACCCACGAGCTGCTCGAAGGTCTTGGGCCCGATGCCCGACACCTCCTGCAGCTCGTCGACCGAGCTGAACCGGCCATGCTGCTGGCGCCACTGGAGGATTCGCTCCGCCAGCGTCGGCCCGATACCGGGCAGCGTGTCGAGCTGTTCCAACGTGGCCGTGTTGAGGTTGACCAGCCCACCGGTGGACGAGCCGGCCGGTTGCCCGCCTGCCCCGGTCGGCGCGCTGTCGGCCGGCACAGGTACGCCGACGAGCACCTGCTCACCGTCGACGACGAACCGCGCCAGGTTGAGCACGGTCAGGTCGACGCCGGTCTCGACGCCGCCGGCTGCCTGGACGGCGTCCAGAACCCGGGAGCCCTCAGGCAGCCGGACCACGCCGGGGTTGCGCACCTTCCCGGCCACGTGGACGAGAAGATCCCCGCCGGACGGGGCGGCCTGCTCGGAGTCCGCCGACAACTCCTCAGGTGCCGATCCGCCCAGACCGGTCGCCGGCGTGCCGGATGCGACCACGCTCGCGGCCGGCGACGGCTCGACCGGAACGACGCCGGGCCGGCCAAGGCCCAGCACGAGCGCCGCCGCCGCGAGACCGAGCAGCACGACGAGCGTCACGACCACGGCCTGGCCACGCTCCAGCCCGAAGCGCCCCCTCCGTAGACCGTCCGGCAACGACTCGGCCGCGGCCCGGAGGCGGAGCGGAAGCCGGTCGGGGACGGCCGAACCGCCGCCTTGCGGGTTGGTGTCGGCGTCGTGATCGCCGAGCCTGCGCGCTTCCCCCTCCTCGGACCGGACCCGCGGCGGCACCTGGGGCACCCAACCGAACCGCCGGGCCGCGGTCGGCACCTCCCGCGTGAGCGCGGCGATCCTCCGGCGGGCGGCCCTCACCTTTTCGGGGTCGGGCGCCCGTCGCCGCACCAGAGATCGCATGCCGTGACGCTAGGAGGCACCCGCGGCGACCGCTCGTACCCGAGGTCCCACTGTGGACGCCGGTGCGCCGCGGGGGCCCCTGTGGAGAACCGCGCGGACGTCGCGGAGCCTCAACGAGGAGAGACCACCACGGCGAGCAGCCCCGGGCCGACATGGGCCCCGATCACAGCACCGACCTCCGCCACGATCAGTTGCCCGAGCGCGGGCACGCGTGTCTCGAGCCGCGCCGCCAGCGCATCTGCCCGGGCCGCGTTGTCGAGATGGTGCACGGCCATGTCCACGCGGGCTCGTCCGGCTCGCTGGAGGGCGAGGTCCTCGAGCCGCGCGACGGCACGCGAGGACGTCCGGACCTTCTCCAGCGGCTTGATCTTCCCCTGGTCCAGATGCAGCAACGGCTTGACCGCCAGCGCGGTGCCGAGCAGCGCTTCGGCCGCTCCGATCCGGCCGCCTCTACGCAGGTGGTCCAGCGTGTCGACATAGAAGAAGGCCGACGACCGCTGAGCACGCACGCGCGCCACCTCGGCGACCTCGTCGACCGTGAGACCGCGGTCGGCCGCGTCCGCCGCGGCGAGCACCGCGAAGCCGAGACCCATGCCCAGGGAGTGCGAGTCGACGACCTTGACGGGAACCGGTGCCTCACGCGCCGCGAGCCGCGCGGCGTCTGCCGTGCCGGACAGGTGACCGGAGATGTGCACCGACACGATGCCGGACGCACCCGAGGTGGCCGCCATCTCGTACGCTTCGAGGAACGCCCGGGGGCTCGGCCGGGAGGTGCTGACGCGCACCCGCCGCCGCAGGGCGTCGGCGACATCACGCGGCCCGACTGCCGTGCCCTCCTCCAGGGAATGTCCGTCGACCACGACCTGCAGGGGCACGACCACGATGTCGTGTTCGGACATTTGCCCGTCGTCGAGATAGGCCGTGGAGTCGGTGACGATTGCGACATCCCGACCCATGGCCGGGAGAGTACTCGGTGCCGGAACGGTCACTCCGGGACGACGTTGACCAGCCTCGGCGCCCGCACCACGATCGTCTTGACGCCGCGGCCGTCCAGTGCTCGCTGTACGGCGCCCGAACGCAGAGCGAGATTGCGCAGCGTGTCGTCGTCGACCGAGGGTGACACCTCGAGCCGGTCGCGCACCTTGCCTGCCACCTGCACGACACAGACGACCGTCTCCTCCACCAGGTACGCGGGATCGGCCACGGGAAACGGCTGGTATGCCAGCGACCGCGCGTGACCCAAGCGCGACCACAGCTCCTCCGCGACGTGCGGGGCGAACGGTGCGGTCAGCAAGATCAGGTCCTCGGCCACCTCACGCGGCACGGTCGTCAGCTTGGTGCAGTGGTTGTTCAGCTCGATCAGTCGGGCGATCGCCGTGTTGAACCGCAGCGCTTCCATGTCGGTGCGAATGGCGCCGATCGTGCGGTGCAGGATCCTGCGGGTCGGCTCGGCAGGTTCGTCTTCGGCAACAGTCGGTTGACCGGTCTCCTCGCTCAACACGTTTCGCCACAGCCGCTGCAGGAACCGCAGCGATCCGACGACGGCACGGGTCTCCCACGGCCGCGAGAGGTCGAGCGGTCCCATCGACATCTCGTACACCCGCAACGTGTCGGCGCCGTACGCGTCGTACATCTCGTCCGGCGAGACCACGTTCTTCAGGCTCTTGCCCATCTTCCCGTATTCGCGGTCGACGGGCTTTCCGCGCCACGTGTACCCGGTCGGCGAGGATGCGTCCTCCTCGACCTCCCCTGCCGGCACGTACTGGCCGCGTTCGTCGACGAAGGCGTACGCCTGGATGTACCCCTGGTTGAACAACTTGCGGAACGGCTCTTCGCTGGAGATGTACCCGAGGTCGAACAGCACCTTGTGCCAGAAGCGCGCATACAGAAGGTGCAGGACGGCGTGCTCGACGCCTCCGATGTACAAGTCGACGCCACCGGGGTCGCCCGGCACGCGCGGTCCCATCCAGTACCGCTCGTTCTCCGGATCGACGAGGCGTTCAGTGTTGGTGGGGTCGACGTAGCGAAGCTCGTACCAGCACGAGCCCGCCCAGTTGGGCATCGTGTTGGTGTCGCGCCGGTACCGCTTGACCCCGTCGCCCAGGTCCAGCTCGACATGGACCCAGTCCGGAACGCGCGCCAACGGCGGCTCGGGCTCGGAGGTCGTGTCCTCCGGTGGGAATGTCTTCGGTGAGTAGTCGGGGACGTCGGGCAACTCGACCGGGAGCAGTTCATCGGGTACGGCGATCGGCAGGTCGTGCTCGTCGTAGACGATCGGGAACGGCTCGCCCCAGTAGCGCTGGCGGCTGAACAGCCAGTCGCGCAGCCGGTAGGTTACGGTTCCCTCGCCGAGGCCTTTGGCCTCCAGCCACGCGATGATCGCGGTCTTCGCGTCGACGACGCCGAGCCCGTTCAGCGAGATCTCGTCGTTGGCCGAGTTGATCGCCGGGCCGTCGCCCAGGTACGCCTCGCCCGTCCAGTCCGGCGGAGGCGCAACCGTGCGCACGATCGGCAGATCGAAGCGCTCGGCGAACTCCCAGTCGCGCTCGTCCTGGCCGGGAACTGCCATGATCGCCCCGGTGCCGTACGCCATCAGCACGTAGTCGGCGACGAAGACCGGGACCCGCTCACCGTTCGCCGGGTTGACGGCGAACGAGCCCGTGAACACGCCGGTCTTCTCCCGGCCCTCGGTCTGCCGCTCGACCTCGGTCTTCCCGACGGCGGCGGCCTGATATGCCGAGACGGCCTCGGCCGGTGTGGCACGGCCGTCCGTCCAGGCCGCCTTGGTGCCGTCGGGCCATGACGAGGTCGTAACCGCGTCGACCAGCGGGTGCTCGGGCGCGATGACCATGAAGGTGGCCCCGAACAGCGTGTCCGGCCGGGTCGTGAACACCTCCAGGTCGCCGACCCCGGCCGAGGCCGAAACAGGCTCGACGGCGAAGCTGACGTTGGCCCCGGTCGACCGCCCGATCCAGTTGCGCTGCATCGTCTTGACCTTGTCCGGCCAGTCGATCCTCTCGAGGTCGTCGACCAGCCGGTCGGCGTACGCAGTGATGCGCATCATCCACTGGCGCAGGCTGCGTTTGAAGACGGGGAAGTTGCCCCGCTCGCTGCGCCCCTCGGAGGTGACCTCCTCGTTGGCCAGCACGGTGCCTAGCCCCGGACACCAGTTGACCGGTGCCTCCGACACGTAGGCCAGCCGCCGTGAGTCGATGATCCGCCGGCGCTCAACGTCGTCGAGCTGGGCCCAGGCTCGGCCGTCCGGCGTGGCCCGCCGGCCGGACTCGTACTCGGCCACCAGCTCGGCGATCGGCCGGGCCCGGCCGCGACCGCCGGCGGCCTCGTCGTCGTACCAGGACTCGAAGATCTGCAGGAAGATCCACTGCGTCCAGCGGACGTAACCGGGGTCGGTGGTGGCGAACGACCGGCGTGCGTCGTGGGCCAGCCCCAGCCGGCCGAGCTGGCGCCGCATGTTGGCCATGTTGGCCTCGGTCGTGATCCGGGGATGCTGACCGGTCTGCACGGCGAACTGCTCGGCCGGCAGACCGAACGCGTCGTAGGAGAGTGCGTGCAGCACGTTGTCGCCGCGCATGCGGTGGTAGCGGCCCAGCACGTCGGTCGCGATGTATCCCAGCGGGTGACCGACATGCAGGCCCTCTCCCGACGGGTACGGGAACATGTCCATCAGCAAGAACTTCGGGCGACCGCCGATGTCTCCGGCTAGCGGACCGGCCGGGTTGGGCGTCTGGAAGGTGCCTTCGCTCTCCCAGCGCTTCTGCCAGCGCCGCTCGATCTCAGCAGCCAGGGCGCTCGAATAGCGGTACGGTGCCGCGTCGGCGTCGGGTGGCGCGGTGGGGTGGGTCTGGGTCTCGCTCATGGGGTGTCGTCGTCCCTCGTCGATCATCGTGGGGCCCTGGGTGAACGGGAGACCCCTCGCACGGGAGGGGTCAGCCGCGCTGACGCGACGCTCGAAGGCGTCCGGTACAGGTCAGCGCGGCCCGATAAGGACGAGCGGGCCTCGCACGAGATCAAGAGTAGCGTAAGGCGCGGCCCAGCCTCAGACGAGCGACGACCAGTAGTCCCAGAACCGGACGAGGATCAGTGCCGCGATCACCAGAAACCAGAGGGCGAGCACGAAGCCACGATTGCGCACGAGCACGCGCCGCAGCACGGGCGACGCGGCGATGTGACCTGCCTGGACGTTGTGCACCGTCACGTACCAGAAGATCGGGATGGTGACGACCCAGACCACCATGCAGTATGGGCACAGCGCGCCGATGTCGTAGAGGCTCTGGTAGATCAGCCAGTGAACGAAGCCGACGCCGAACACCACGCCTACTTGGAGCCCCAGCCAGAACCACCGCGGTAGCTTGGCGCCGCCCAGGAGCACGGCTCCGATCGTGGTGACGGCTGCGAACGCCGCGATCCCGATGAGCGGGTTCGCGAAGCCGAACGCTTCCGCCTGCCAGGTCTGCATCACCGAGCCACAGGACAGGACCGGGTTGAAACTGCAACTGGGCACGTAGGACGGGTCCTTCAGCAGCTCGATCCGCTCGACGGCCAGGACGAACGCGGCCAGGAATCCGACCGCGCCACCGATCGTGAGCAGGAGCGCGAGCCCACGCCCTGCACCACCGGCCCTCTGATGCGCATCGGGTTCGTCCATTCCGACGTCAACGTCGTCGGGCCGGCTGATCTCGAGGTTCCCGGTCATCGCTCCCCTTCGAGCATCCGCTTGCCGTCGCCGTTCCTCACGATCGTGAACGCGTCCTCCACGTCACCGGACATCCGGCGGGCCTCGTACCGCATGGTGTCACCGTCGACGTCGATCACCTGGTAGGTCTGCACGTCCTCCGCGCTGTGCTGCAGCTCGGCACCGTGTACAGCCCATGTCTCCTCGGGATCGCCGAGGTCGTACATCTTCGATCCGGCGACCGAGATCACGTATACCGGACCGTTCTCCGATTGCTGTCCCCGCCCGTAGGTGTGGTCGTGGCCCTGCAGGACCAGATCGACGTCGTGGTCCTCGAGCACCCGGAGCCAGGCGTCACGAACCTCCGGATTGTCGCGGCCTTCCGCAGTCGAGAAGACCGGGTGATGGAACACGACGACAGACCAGCGTCCCGGGTTCACGTCCAGTGAGTCGTCGAGCCAGGCCGCCTGTTCGTCGAGGGCCGTGTTCGAGTCGAGGACGACGAACCGGACGCCCTGGTAGTCGACGTAGTAGATGGTCTCGTCCGGAACACCGGCAGGCCCGTTTCCGGGGAACGCGAACTGGGGCTGCCAGTTTCGTGCGATCCGGTCGGGGTCGCGGTGGTCGTGGTTTCCGGCCGAAGCCACCATGAGCGCCGTGTTCGCTGCGGGGGCCAACGAGTCGAACCATGCGCCCCACTGGGAGTCGGTACCTGCGTCGTTCACCAGGTCGCCGGCATGCAACCAGAGCCGGGCGTCGGGCTCGTCGGCAACGGCCGCCTCGACCAACGCCGCCCATGCCTCCCTCAGCCCGGTCTGCGCGTCGCCGAGATAGACGAAGGTGAACGGCTCCGGTGACGCAGCCGCCGTGGTGAACTCAGACCAGTCGCTCCAGTGTGTCCCGTCGCCCACGCGGTAGGTGTAGGTCGTGGCCGGATCGAGGTCCTCGAACACCGCGGTGTGTGCTCGTGCCGTGAACCCGTCAGCGGCATATGGGCGGGAGCTGTCCGCGACGACCAGACTCGTCGAGTTGTCGTCCACCTTCCTGATCTCGGCGTCAGCCGCTGCGGCCTTCTCGCTGGATCGCCAGGTCACGGCTTGTGACGTAGCAGGATCGGTCGTCGGGGTCAGCACGACGCGGTCGGGACGCAGGGTCGGCGCGTCCCGTGCAGGTTCCGGCCCGGCGGTGACCGCCACCGTCACCACCAGGGCGGCAGCGGCCGCGACCGAGCGTCCTCGCACAGCCGTGCCAGTCATCGACCACAGCATTCACCCGGAGGCGACCCGATGAACAACGACCGTGATGTTTTTGACGTGATCGTCCTCGGCGGCGGGCCCGCCGGAGAGAACGCCGTCGACCGGGTCGTGCGCGGCGGATTGTCCGCCGCGCTGGTCGAGTCCGAGCTGGTCGGCGGTGAATGCTCGTACTGGGCCTGCGTGCCGAGCAAGGCCCTGCTCAGCCCCGTCGACCTACTCGGGTCGGTGCGCCGTTCGCCCGGCGCCTCCCAGGCCGTGACGGGAACGATCGACGTCGATGCCGTGCTGGCTCACCGGGACTGGGCCACGGGCAACCAGGACGACAGCGGCGAGGTGAAATGGCTCGACGGCCTGCCGGCCACGCTGGTTCGCGGGCACGGGCGGCTCGACGGCCCACGCACGGTCGAGGTGAGCTCGCATGGATCGGTGCGGACCATCCGGGCACGTCATGCCGTGGTGGTGGCGACCGGGAGCCGCGCTGCCGTCCCGCCGGTGCCCGGACTCGCCGAGGCCCGCCCATGGACCAGCCGCGACGCCACCTCGCTGCGTGCGGTGCCTCGACGCCTGGCCGTACTGGGCGGCGGCGTCGTCGGGTGCGAGATGTCCCACGCCGTGCGCGGGCTGGGTGCCGAGGAGGTGACAATGCTCGTCCGTGGCCCCAGGTTGCTCGAGCGCATGGAGCCGTTCGCCGGCGAAATGCTTGCCTCCGCCCTGGACGGCCACGGCGTTACGGTCCGCACCGGCATCATGGTGACCAACGTGACCCGTAACGACGCCGGACCGGTCACGATCACGCTCTCCGACGGCGGGACGATCGAGGCCGACGAGCTCCTGGTCGCCGCCGGCCGCCGGCTCAACACCGACGCCATTGGCCTCGACTCGATCGGGTTACCACCCGGCGAACCTGTCGCCGTCGACGACAGTCTGCGGGCGAACGGTGTCGACGGCGGCTGGCTCTATGCCATCGGCGACGCCAACGGGCGCAACCTGCTCACACACATGGGCAAGTACCAGGCCCGGGTGTGCGGCGACGTGATTGTCGCCCGAGCGCACGGGCGCGCCGACGAAGGGCCAGCGCTGCGGGCCACATCCGACGCGCTCGGTGCGCCGCAGGTGGTGTTCACCGATCCCCAGCTGTGCTCAGTTGGACTGACCGAGCAGGCCGCCCAGGACCGTGGCCACGACGTGCGCGCCGTCGAGTACGAGATCGGTTCGGTCACCGGCGCCTACCTGCAGGCCGAGGACTACCAGGGCCGCGCCAAGGCGGTCGTCGACGAGTCGCGGCGAGTGCTGCTGGGGGTGACGTTCGTCGGCCCGGGCGTGGCGGAGCTCCTGCACTCGGCCACGGTCGCTGTGACGGCGCAGGTGCCGCTCGAGCGGCTCTGGCACGCAGTGCCTGCATTCCCCACCGTCAGCGAAGTCTGGTTGCGGCTGCTGGAGACCTATGGCCTGTGACGGTCAGGCCGCCTTGCTCGCCGGCCGATAGGTCAGCAGCAGCACGCTGGGGCCGACCTTGCGTACATCGATCAGCTCGAGGTCGGTGGGCGTGGCGCCGTCCTTGAACAGCCGCTTGCCGTTGCCGAGCACGACCGGATGCACCATCAGGCGGTACTCGTCGACCAGGTCGTGCCCGCGCAGCGTGTCGACCAACATGGAGCTGCCGGCAACGAGAATGTCGCCCTTGTATCGGCCCTTCAGCACGGCGACCTCGTCGGGGACGTTCTTGGAAATGATCGTGGTGTTGTTCCACGTCGCCTCGGTCAGCGTGGTCGAGACGACGACCTTCGGCATGCCGTTCATCCGCTCGCCGAACTCGCCGGTGGTCTCGGCCATCGCCGGCCAGTTGGCGGCGAAGCCTTCGTACGTGACCCGGCCGAGGAGCTGAGCGTCGCTCGCGCGCAGCTCCTCGAGCTTGACCTGTTGCCCCTCGGGCGCCGGGAAGCGGAAGGTCCAACCGCCGTGCTCGGTTCCGTCCGAGCCGCCAGGATCGTCGATGACGCCGTCCAGCGAGATGAACTCGGTGACGACCAGCGCGCCCATGGTGTTCTCCTCCCGTTCGTCCGCCCTCTGCGGACGACGCCGGTGCCACCGTAGGGAGATGCCCCGTCGGGCGGGCAAGGTCCAATTCCGCCGCGTTCCGAATGCTGCGAACCGGGGCTCGGGCTCCACATCAGCCACAAAATCGTGGTCGGTCAGCACGGCGGCGTGATCAGCGTTCAGTCCGAACCCGGCCGGACCCGCTTCCGGGTCGAAGGGCCGTCGAGCCGCCCGGCGGACAGACCTGACGGGTCACTCGTCGAGCAGCCCGATGTCGCGAGCCCTCCGAACCGCGTCGCTGCGGGCGGAGACGCTGAGCTTGCGGTAGATGGACATGGCCTGGGTCTTGATGGTGTTGGGCGAGACGAAGAGGCGTTCAGCGATCTCGCGGAAGGACAGATGTGTAGGCAGGTAGGACAGCAACCGCAGTTCTGCTGCCGTCAGAGCCGTCGGACCGGGGAGGTCCCCTCCTCGGATCAGCTCCAGCCTGCGCTGCACGTCAGCGAGCTGGTCGCCGAGCGTGCCGGAGTCCGTCATCCTGCCGACGATCTCTCGTGCATCGGAGAGCAGCATCCACGCCCCCGCGCGGTCGGAGAGGGCGAACTGCACTCTGGCCAGCTCGACCATCGTCTGGATGGCGAGCCATGGAATGGCACGTGTGAGCATCGGGCGGAGGCGCTGTATCCGCATGACTTCGCGCCTTGCGGCGGTCATGTCGCCGTGCTCGAGCGCGGTCCGCGCGACGGCGGCAAAGGTGATCGAACTCAGCGGGTACTCCTCGAGATGGCCTGTCTCGACAGCGGTGAGGGCGTGGTCAGCAAACCCCCGGGCCGCTTTCCAGTCACCTCGACCCATGGCCAGCAGGGACCGCTGGGCGAGCGCCACTGACGCGGCAGGATGGGCTCCGGTGCGCTCGGCAGACTCGAACGCGTCGGCAAGTATGACGTCGGCCCGATCCACCTCACCGGCCAGGAGGTTGCCTATCCCGTGCAGGGCGAGCCCCACCGGTCGCCAAGGGCTGCCCTCGGGTTCGAGGCGAACGGCAGCCTCGGCATCATCCCTCATCCGCTCGACACCGTGCCGGCAGGTCAGGGCGTGGAGCAGGCGCAGCGCCGACTCGGATGAGATGCTGCCGTCGGGCGAAGGAGCCTCGACGAACGGACCTCGTCCGGCCAGGTCGGCCCACCAGGCCGCCCCGAGTGCGTCTCCCGACAACGCTGCCGCCCACCCGGCGAGCACCGCGAGCGTCGGATGCCGCTCGATCACCTTCTCATCGAGCCGGTCCAGCCAGGTCTGCATGGTCTTGAGCCGGCCGGAGCGGTTGAGCGGCAACGCCAGCTGCTCGAGCAGGTGGGCGGCCCGATCGTGATCTCCTCCGGCGTAGGCGTGGTGAACGGCATCCTCGGGCATCCCGTTCGCGTCGAACCAGTCGGCCGCTCGGCTGTGCAGAAGTGGAAGCAGATCGGGCTCTCGTATTGTCAGCTCGGTGACGAGCACGTCACGGAACAGATGGTGGTAGCGGTACCACTCTCTGCGGTGATCAAGCGGAATGAGCAGCAGGTTGGAGCTCTCGATCGACCTCAGGGCCTGCGCCGACCCGGACCGTTGGAGAACCGCGTCGCACAGTGCCCCGGACATCTTGTCGAGGACGGCGGAGTGGATGAGGAACTGCACGACGTCGTCGGACAACCGTGAGAGGATCTCCGACCGCACGTAGTCCGCGACGAACCGGTCGTCTCCGGTGAACGCGATCCCCTGAATCTCTCCGTCCCCACTGGCCAGAAAGGCCAGCGCTGCCAGATACAGTCCGGCCGGCCAGCCCTCCGTCCGCTCGGTCAGCTCCGCCACGGATTCGTCGGGCAGGTCGACACCGGCGTTTCGCATCAGCGATCGCGCTCCGCCTGCGTCCAGCGCCAGGTCGGATACGCCGACCTCGGCCAGCAGACCACCGGCCCGCAGCCGGGCGAGGGGGAGAACCGGCACGCTGCGCGAGGTCACCACGAGTTGAGAGCCTGGAGGGATCCGCTCGGCGAGCTCGGCGATGGCGTCAAGGCACGTGTGCTCGACAAGGCTGTGTATGTCGTCGATGAGAACGACCACCGGCCGGCTCATCGAGGCAACCGCCGCTCCCAGCCGGGGAAGCACGGTCGAGATGACTGACACCCCTTGAGACGAGAGGGCGCCGAAAACGAGCGGGCTGATCCGTTCGACTCGGTCGAGGGCAACCGCCATGTGAGTCAACAACACGACCGGGTCGTTGTCGCCGGCGTCGAGCGAGATCCACGCAACCGCCCTCGAGTCCGCCTCTGCCCACTCGCTGAGCAGCGTCGTCTTTCCGTATCCAGCCGGGGCGACGATGGCCACGACGCGTGCCCGAGAGCGACTGAGCCGGTCGACCAGGGCGCGACGAGACACAGTGCCCGCCGGCACGGGCACCGGCTGGAGCTTGGACTGGATGACGCCGAAGGGCGGGCTCGTCGATGTTACCTGCGGTCGCTCCGGTGCAGTTGTCGCGCGCCGGCGACGCGACCACCTCACGGGCCCGCACGTTACCAGTGGCCCGACCGGGCGGCGGTCATTTCATCCCGTCCGGATGATGCGCGTCGGCAGCCCGGTGCTGTGACATTAGGCAGCAGGCTGAATCGATGAACTCCGTGGACATACGCGACGGGAGTCGGCCAATGGTGACACACCAAAACCGGCTGCACCAAGATCGGCTGCGCAGCCTGGCGATGAACGACGAGGAGTTCATCGAGTCGGTATTGTCCATCCGCCTCGAAAACGTCGAGACGTCCGGACTCGACCCGAAGACCCACGCGTTGGTCCGCCTCGGCGCGCTGTTGGCACTTGACGCAGCACCGGCCTCTTACCAGGGGGTCGTCGGTGTAGCCCTGTCCTCCGGCGCAACGCTCGACGACATCGTCGGCGTCCTGATCGCCGTGGCTCCGACGGTGGGCATTGCGCGAGTCGTGTCCGCGGCGCCGGAGCTCGCATTGGCGCTGGGCTACGACATCGACGCGGCGCTCGAGCGGCTCGAAGGTCACGGTGTCGACGGATGACGTCCTCTTGGGCCGATGCCGGCTTTTCATCCCGTCAGGATGATGTCGTCGGCTCGGCTGGCGTGTCAGATGTATGAAATGGCCGCGCCCGGTCAGCAGTCCGACGAGGGGAGGAACGGTGATCGGACCTGTGCAATTGGTTGTGCTCGGCTTCAGCAAGCCTGACTTCAGGGGCGAGATACTTGCCGAGCTCGAGCGGCTGCGAGAAAGCGACACCGTTCGCGTCATCGATTCACTCACCGTCTACAAGGACGCTGAAGGCGACGTCGCCGTGTTGAAGGTCAGCAACCTGTCGGACGAGGAGTCGGCGGAGTTCGGTGCGCTCGTCGGCGCTCTCGTGGGCCTCGGCGCCGGCGGCGAAGAGGGCATGGAGACGGGTGCCGAGCTGGGCGCGGAGGCGGCCGCGGAAGGCGGAGACGTCTTTCCTGAGGAGGAGGCGTGGGACGTCCTCGATGAACTTCCGACCGACTCCGCCGCCGCCCTCATCCTTCTGGAGCACCGATGGGCGATCCCCTATGCGCGACGCCATCACCCGCGCTGGCGGCTTCCCAATCAGCAGCGGTCTGATCAATCCGCTCGACCTCGTCGACGTCGGGCTTCTGTCGGCCGCGGAGGCAGCAGCCCTGCCAGAATCCGCCCAGACAAAGGCGCCTGAGCCATGTTCGGTCCGAGTAGACGTGTCGCCCGTCGGACAAGCCGTCGGACAAGCCGACGCATGGCACGCCGTTACGACATGATGTCGCCGGAACCTGAGGCCCCGCCGGAGCAGTACGCCCCACCCGCGGAGCCTGCAGCGCCCGCGCAACCGGCCTACGTCGCCGAACTGGAACAGCTGGGCCGGCTCAAGGAACAAGGTCTGATCACGGACGAAGAGTACGAGAAGAAGAAGAAGCAGATCCTCGGGATCTGAGGCTCGACACCATCACATTACGGAGGTCCCAAGAAATGCCGCTACTGGATCTGTTCTGGGCAACACTGTGGTTCTTCCTGTTCTTCGCGTGGATCTGGCTGCTGATCACGATCATCGCCGACATATTCCGCAGCCACGATCTCAACGGCTGGATGAAGGGGCTGTGGGTGTTGTTCGTTGCGCTTGTGCCATGGCTCGGCGTCCTCGTCTACCTGATCGCCCGGGGCGGTTCGATGCAGGAGCGCGCCATGGACGAAGCAGCCCGGAGAGAGCAGGCGACCCGGGACTACGTCCGGCAGGTTGCCTCCGACGGAGGGTCCACGGCCGACGAGCTGGCCAAGCTGGCCCAACTGCGCGATTCCGGCGTCATCACAGCCGAGCAGTTCGAGGCTCAGAAGGCCAAGATCCTGGCCTGAGACGGCTGCCCGTTACTGGGCATGTCCGGGAGGAGTACAGACATGGCGACGGGCTCGGGCGCGGCCGGTGGAACACGGCGGCGTTCCTCCGATGCGGGGATCCAGGTCCGGGCCGGCCGCTTGTGGGGTGGCGGCGTGGCGGCCGCGGTGGTGGCGGCCCTGGTAGTGGTCGTGGGTTACCTCATCGGTGAGGTGATCCTGGACATCGACCTGATCCCACCGGCCGAGCTGATCGGTGGCTCCGGCGACACCGACTCGGTCCTGGCGCAGTACATCGTCGTCGGCGTGGTGGCAGCGCTTGCCGCCACGGCCCTGTTGCACGTCCTGCTGCTCACGACGCCCCGGCCGTTCACGTTCTTCGGCTGGATCATGACGTTGATAACCGTGGCCGCCGCGGTTCTACCGTTCGCCACTGATCGCGATGTCGACTCCAAGGTCGTCACCGCCGCCGTGCTGGTCGTGCTCGGCGGCGCCATTGCGTCCCTGGTGTCCGGGGTCGGTGCGCGGTCGGTGTCGCGGTCGCGTCCGGGTCCCGACATGACCGGACCGGCCCGCTGAGGTGGCACTCGGGTCCTCCCTTGATGTACCGAGGTGCGGACTTCAGTCCTGCCCGCGCATCCGGTCCGGGAGAATGAGCAGCGCATCACCGACTGGCCGCTCACCGGTTGCGTCGGACGGGTCGTTGACGACCCGGCCGTCGACGACCATCGTCGTCGAGCCACCGCCATCGAGGTTCAAGGCGTCTTCGAGTCCGAGCGCCTGGGCGACCGCCGCCGTCTCGGCGATGGAGAGCCCGAACGTGTCCGTGTCGCGTCCGTCAGACGTGATGAGGACCGCTCGACCGTACGGGTCGACACCCGCGAACGTGCGCGGGTTGCGCTTGTGAACGAAGCCGTAGAAGAAACTCGGGTTTGCCGGGTGGACAAAGCCGTCAGCCGCGGCCGTCACGTACAACTGGCCATCGCGCACGAGCTCGGGGCCGCCGTTGACGATCGCTTCGCGGAACGACGTGGCCACCTCCTCCCCTGCCGAGTCCACGAGGGCGGACTCGACGCGCAGCTTCGACCTGACCGTTGCGACGGCCAGCAGGTCGTCCACGAGCGCGCCGGTCGCCTGCACCGAGCTGCCACCGGTCGGCAGTGCACCGCCCCGTTGCAAGCGCATCTCGATCACGTGGCCGCGCGGATCCAGGACGGCTTCGACCCCGTCGCCCGACGGCGTGGCCACGCCGAATTCGGGCGTGAACGCCACGAGCTCGTCTGCGTCGGTGCAGGTGAAGTCGTGCAGCGGTAGGTCGGTCGGCTGGTCTCCCGTACCACCGCAGTTGCGGATCAGGCCGGGCACGCGGTCGATCCCGTCCAGCGGCAGCACGGTGCCGTCCTCGGCGACCAACTCCCCCTGCCAGCGCGGACGCACCACCGCCGTGTGCCGCGCGTCGTCGCGCACCTGCAGCGCCGGACGGCCGTCGATGGTCTCGCTGAGCAGCTTGCCGTCGTATACGCCGACACCCGCTGGATCTCCGGGCGCCCCCGCGGCCGGGCTGAACACAAAGTAGCCGGCGTTGACCGCTGCAATTGCCCCGGCAGCCTGCGCGAGGGAGCTCGTGGTCTCGCGGCGCTCCAGGTCAGGGCCGAACGAAGCCTCGAGCTCGCCGCCGAACACCTGTGGGTCCACGGTGAGCGCCTGCACGACCCACGGGCCGGTGTCAGAGGGGTCGTCGCCGTCCCACCCGGTGAAAAAGGAAGAGCCCGTATAACCAGCCGCCAGGAGTAGCTCCCGCTCGGCGTTCGCTTCGGCCAGCGTCGCGAAGGACCCCACCCGGACCCGGAAGCCGATCGTGCCACCTGCCACGTCGTGGAGCGCCGGCGTGACGACCTCCTCGACGCGGGCAGCAAAACCGGCGGCCGTGAGTGCGGCGGCGAGCACCTCGGCGCTTTCCCTGTCACGCAACGCGCTCGGTGGGGCGTCGGGGTCGGGGTCGGAGACAGACGGCACGATCATCTCGACCGTCCACGACTCCGACCCGTCTGCGGCGCCGCGCACGATTGTCGTAAGGGTTACGCCCGGCTGTAGCACCTCCGTCGTCCGCTGCTCTGCGAGGCCGGCGGCCCCGAGCGGCAGAGGCGTCGAGGCGACAGCCGGCGGAGACGGAGGGACCGCCTCGACGGGAAGGACGGCAGCGGTCGTTGCGGCCATCGCGGCGACGAGGAGAGCGATGAGCGTTGGGCGCTTCCGGGGCGATGTCACAAAAATGACGTTAGACGACGGCTCCGGCAACGGAAAGACCCCGGCACTACGACCAGGCGACCTCCACGCCGCCCGGCTCCACCGCGGCACCGATCCTGCTGCTGTCCGCCCGACGAGACCGACGTACGAGGTCCCCGGCGCTGGTTCGCGCACGGGGACGCCGAGTGGAGCTGAGGGGACTCGAACCCCTGACCCCCTCCATGCCATGGAGGTGCGCTACCAACTGCGCCACAGCCCCGTGCCGAACGGCCAGGTAAGGGTAACGGACCCGGCCCGGCCGCTCATAATCCGCGCCGTATGCTCCGGGCCTCGAAGGTGGCGGGCGTCAGCCCTCCTCGATCGCGACCGGAGTGGGGAGCGTCCCAGCGTTGTGCTCCACCAGTACCCAGCCCTGATCGGTGTCGCGGAGCATGGACCACGAACCGTTTGAGAGCCCACCGATGTTGGTGAACCGCTCCAGCGGCATGCCGATGAGTGCGGCGATACCGAGCCGGGCGGCTCCCCCGTGTGTCGTGATCACGGCGAGCCCGTCATCGGGCAGCTTCGCTGCGATGTCGCGCACGGCTACCGACATCCGCTCGGCCACCTCCTGACGAGTCTCGCCACCACCGACCCGGAGCAGAGGGTCGCCGGCGCGCCACGCCTTGTACTCCTCCGGCCACTGGGCGGCGATCTCCGCGCCGGTACAGCCCTGCCACACGCCCGCGTACGTCTCGCGCAGCCGTGAATCGAGGAGCACCTCGGTTCCCGACAACGCCTGGAGTGCGGCCATCGTGTCGCGGGTGCGCTGGAGGTCGGACGACGCAAGCAGGTTCGGTGCGAGTGCCGCCAGCCGCCGGGCGGACTCGACCGCCTGCTCGCGGCCGACGTCGTCGAGTGCGATGTCGATCTGGCCCTGGAAGCGGCCGAGCGCGTTCCACACGGTGCGGCCGTGACGCCACATGACGATCCGGCGGCTCACACGCCCGCCCCCGGGGACCCACTGTGCCGGCCGTTGCGACCGACAAGTGTGGCCTCGGGCAGCAGGATCGTCGGGCAGTCCTTCCAGAGCCGCTCGAGGGCGTAGAACTGCCGGTCGTCGGCATGCTGGACGTGGACAACGATGTCGCCGTAGTCGAGCAGTACCCAGCGGCCTTCGCGCTCTCCCTCCCGGCGGACGGGTTTGGCGTCGAACTCGCGAAGCCGCTCCTCGATACCGTCGACGATCGCCTTCACCTGGCGGTCGTTGGGGGCTGAGCAGAGGACGAATGCGTCGGTGATCACGAGCTGGTCGGAGACGTCGAAGGCAACGATGTCGTCGGCGAGCTTTTCGGCGGCTGCCTCGGCAGCAGCTACGGCGAACACGACGGCTCGGTCGGAGGCGGGCAAGCGTGGGGCCTTTCGTGGACTACTCGGTCGACGTCAAGGATCTCATGTCGCCCCGACGGCGTAGAGCTGACGCTTGGTGATGTACTGGACGATTCCGTCGGGGACCAGATACCAGATCGGTTCGCCGTCACGGACCCGTTGCCGGCATTCGGTCGACGAGATGGTCAGCGCGGGCACTTCGACCAGAGTGACCTTCCCCTCCGGGAGCCCGGCGTCGGACAGCGTGTGACCGGGCCGGTTGCAACCGACGAAATGAGCCAGTTCGAACAGCTCGTCGAGATCCCGCCAGGACAGGATCTGCTCGAGCGCATCGGCACCTGTGATGAAGTACATATCCCACCCGGGGCCACGCAGCGACCGCAGGTCACGCAACGTGTCGACGGTGTACGTCGGGCCGGGCCGGTCGATGTCGACGCGGCTCACCGAGAAATGCGGGTTCGACGCCGTTGCGATCACCGTCATGAGGTACCGGTCTTCGGCCGGAGAGACCTTCTGATCGGACTTCTGCCACGGCTGGCCCGTGGGGACGAAGACGACCTCGTCGAGGTGGAACCAGAACTGCACCTCGCTGGCGGCGACCAGGTGCCCATGATGTATCGGGTCGAACGTTCCGCCCATGACGCCCAGCCGCTTGCGCCCGCTCACGGGCGACAACGTAGCCTCGCCGCCGCGGTCAGGCGTGCGGGCGGCCCTTGCCGAACACCAGTGTCCCGACGAGCAGCGCGAGGAGGATGCCCAGCACGCCCAGACCCCACACCTCGGGCGGCACGCCTTCGTCGGCCCCGGCCTGCTCCGCGAGCCGCACCATCGTCGTCATGGATCCGGAGCCTAGCGGTCGACGGCGTCACTCGCGGACATGCCCGTCACCTGTGACGACGAACGTGGTGGTCGTCAGCTCCGGCAGACCCATCGGTCCGCGGGCGTGCAACTTCTGGGTCGAGATGCCGATCTCCGCTCCGAAGCCGAGCTGTTCGCCGTCGGTGAACCGGGTGGAGGCGTTGACCATCACGGCGGCGGAGTCCACGGTGGCGGCGAAGCGCCGCGCGTTGGACAGTGACCGGGTGATGATGGCCTCGGTGTGCCCGCTCCCCCAGCGGCGGATGTGGGCCACGGCCTCGTCCAGCGAATCGACCACGGCGGCGGCGATGTCGAGCGACAGGTACTCGGCGGCCCAATCCTGGTCGGTTGCCGCGACGACGGTTCCGTCGTAGCCGCGCACCCGCTCGTCGCCGTGCATCGTCACACCGGCGTCCCGCATGGCGGCAAGTGCGACTGGCAGAAATTCTCCGGCGATGTCGGCATGTACCAGCAGCGTCTCGGCCGCGTTGCACACGCTCGGCCGCTGCGTCTTCGCATTGAGCAGGATGGCGAGCGCCTGGTCCAGGTCTGCCTCGGCGTCGACATAGATCGCGCAGTTGCCTACGCCGGTCTCGATCACCGGCACCGTCGACTCCTCGACGACGCTACGGATCAGGTTGGCGCCGCCACGTGGAATGAGCACGTCGACGAGTCCGCGCGCCCGCATCAGGTGCTTTGCTGGTTCGTGACCGTCGCCGACGACCAGTTGCACGGCATCGGCCGGCAACCCGGCGGTCCGGAGGGCGTCGCGGAGCGTGGCGACGATTGCGGCGTTGGTCGTCCCAGCGCTGGAGGACCCGCGCAGGAGCACGGCGTTGCCGCTCTTGAGGCACAGTCCAGCAGCATCGGCAGTGACGTTGGGCCGGGCCTCGTAGATGATCCCGACGACGCCCAACGGCACCCGGCGCTGGCTCACCTCGAGGCCGTTCGGCAGCGTGTAACCACGGACGACTTCGCCCACCGGGTCGGGCAACCCGGCCACCTGGCGCAGGCCGCCGGACATGCCGGCGATGCCCTTCTCGTCCAGGCGCAGCCGGTCGACGATCGCGGCCGACGTGTCCGCCTGCTCGGCCCGGCTGACGTCGCGAGCGTTGCCGTCCAGAATCCGCGTCCGATCCGTCTCCAGCGCGTCGGCCATGGCGTGCAGGGCGGCGTCCTTCTCGGCCCGCGGCCGCAAGGCCAGGTCCGCCGCAGCCACGCGAGCCCGGCGGGCAGCTTCCAGCACCGGCTCTGCTGCGTCGTGCGCGTCCATGCAGGTCAGGGTACGACGCACGGCAGAGTCACCAGGCTCGCCGTCCAAAGCTCGGACGGACGGCACCCCGGCGGGGGTCGGCGCGCAGCCCGTCGGGGGAACGTCGGGTGACACGTCAGCCGCCGACGAGCACGACCAGGTCGTCGCGGTGAACCACCTCGCGCTCGTACGCCGGCCCGAGCTCACGCGACAACTCGTGGGTGGTGCGACCGAGGAGGATGGGCAGTTCCGTGGAGTCGTAGTTGACCAGTCCGCGCGCGACGGCCCGCCCGGTCTCGTCCACCAGGTCCACGGGATCTCCCGCGGCGAAAGTGCCGTCCACGGCGGTGATCCCCGCCGGCAGCAGGGAGAGCCGCCGCTCGACGATCGCCCGGACGGCGCCCGCGTCCAGGTGCAGATGCCCGAGACCGCCGGTCGCATGCTCGAGCCACAGCAGCCGGGTGGAGCGCCGGCCCGCTCGCGGTCGGAACCGGGTGCCGACCGGCTCGCCGTTGAGGACTGCGTCCACGTCCGATGCCGACGCCAGGATCACCTCGATTCCCGAACCCGTTGCGATCCGCGCGGCCTCGACCTTCGTCTGCATCCCTCCGCTGCCCAGGCCGGACCGGCCGGCCCTTCCGAGATCGATACCGTCGAGGTCGGACAGGTCACGGACCTCCGTGATCCGCCTCGAACCCGGGCGTCGTGGGTCACCGTCGTACAGGCCGTCGACGTCGGACAGCAGAACGAGCGCGTCGGCGTGGACCAGCTGCGCCACGAGAGCGGCGAGCCGGTCGTTGTCTCCGAAGCGGATCTCGTGGGTCGCCACCGTGTCGTTCTCGTTGACGACGGGCAACACACCGAGCCCGAGCAGCTTGTGCAAGGTGCGGTAGGCGTTTCGGTAGTGAGCGCGCCGGGTCATGTCGTCGACCGTGAGCAGCACCTGGCCCACCCGTAGCCCGTGCCGGGCAAAGGCTTCGCCGTACCGTGCGACGAGCAGGCCCTGGCCGACGCTGGCGGCAGCCTGCTGGGTGGCGAGGTCTCGGGGCCGTCGCACCAACCCCAGCGGTGCCAGTCCCGCGGCGATCGCACCCGAGGACACCAGGACTACTTCCCGGCCGGAGTGCCGGACCCTGGCCAGCGCATCCACAAGCGCAACCAGTCGCGCGTCGTCCAGGCCGCCGGCCGCCGTCGTCAGCGACGACGAACCAACCTTGACCACGACCCGCCGCACGTCGACCAGCGACGGCTGTGTCATGCCCGGTTTCTCCTTTCCGGTTTCCGGCCGCCCTCGTTTGATCAAACTCAGGGACCCCCCAAGCGGCGATCGGAGCCTCTCGGGCCGTGCAGCAGCTCTGCTCCGGCCTGCACGGTCGGCTCCCAGTCGAAAACGACGGCGTCGTCGCCGCCGATGACCACCTCGGCACCCGGCGTGGCACCCGCTTCCAGCAGCACCTTCTCCACCCCCAGGCGAGCGAGCCGGTCAGCCAGGTAGCCGACGGCCTCGTCGTTGGCGAAGTCGGTCTGACGGACCCACCGCTCCGGCTTTGCTCCGCGGACTCGGAACAGGTCGCCCTCGCGACTGACCGTGAACCCGGCATCGTCAACGGGCGCCGGGCGTAAGACGATCCTGGTCCGCTCCGGCGGCGGCGCGGCCTGCCGGGCGGTAGACACGAGGCCGGCCATCGCGAACGTCAGCTCGCGCAGGCCTTCGTGCGTGGCCGCCGACACTGGGATGACCTGCCACCCGCGAGCCTCGAGGTCCGGCCTGACCATCTCGGCAAGATCGCGGGCATCGGGGACGTCGATCTTGTTGAGCGCCACGAGCCGAGGACGTTCGGCCAGCCCGCCGTATGACTCCAGTTCGCGTTCGATCACGTCGATGTCCGTAACGGGGTCCCGGCCCGGCTCCATCGTGGCGCAGTCCACGACGTGGACCAGGGCACTGCACCGCTCGACGTGGCGCAGGAACTGGTGGCCGAGCCCCCGTCCTTCGCTGGCACCTTCGACCAGCCCGGGCACGTCGGCGACGGTGAACCGGACCTCGCCCGCATCCACGACGCCGAGGTTCGGCACCAGGGTGGTGAACGGGTAGTCGGCGATCTTCGGCCGGGCGGCGGAGATCGCCGCGACGAGCGAGGACTTGCCCGCGCTGGGGAATCCCACCAGGCCGATGTCGGCGACACTCTTGAGCTCCAGCACGACGTCGAGCGACTCACCCGGCTCGCCTAGCAGGGCGAATCCGGGCGCCCGCCGCTTCGTGCTGGCCAACGCGGCGTTTCCCAGCCCTCCGCGGCCGCCGTGGGCGACGACGAACTTGGTGCCTACCCCGATCAGGTCGACGATCACGTCTCCGCCGGGAGTGGAGACCACGGTTCCGTCGGGAACAGGAAGCGCGACATCCGCGCCATGTGCGCCGTCGCGGTTGTCGCCCTGGCCGGGCGCGCCGTTTCGAGCTCGGCGGTGGGGCGAGCGGTGGTAGTCGAGCAGCGTGGTGGTGTTGGCGTCGACGACGAGCACGACGTCGCCGCCGTTGCCGCCGTTGCCGCCGTCGGGACCCGCGAGTGGCCTGAACTTCTCACGCCGGATGGAGACGCAGCCGTTTCCGCCGTCGCCGGCAGCCAGATGGAGGACGACACGGTCGACGAACGACGGAATCGTCATGACCGCTCCTCCATGTCTCGGCTCAGTCTGCGCGCGGCTCGGTGCACGAGGGCGGGCTGGTCAGCCGACCAGCCCGCCCTTGGTTGTCTCTATGCCACCGTAAGCGGGGGTCACTCCCCCGCCGGGACGATGTTGACGACCTTGCGGCCGCGCTTGACGCCGAACTCGACGGCGCCCGCGGCGGTCGCGAACAGGGTGTCGTCGCCACCGCGGCCGACGTTGGCGCCCGGGTGGAAGTGAGTGCCGCGCTGGCGCACGATGATCTCGCCGGCGTTGACCACCTGGCCGCCGTAGCGCTTGACGCCCAACCGCTGGGAGTTGGAGTCGCGCCCGTTCCGCGTGGAAGAGGCGCCCTTCTTGTGTGCCATGGCGAGTTCCTACTTAGTCTCGATGCCGGTGACCTTGATCTGGGTGTACTTCTGGCGGTGCCCCAGGTGACGGCGGTACCCGGTCTTGTTCTTGAAGCGCAGGACGTCGATCTTCGGTCCCTTGGTGGCACCGAGGATCTCAGCGGTGACGGTTACCTTGGCCAGCTTCTTCGCGTCCGAGGTCACCTTCTCGCCGTCGACGAGGAGGATGGCCGGCAGCGACACGCTCGCGCCGACCTCGCCGTCACGGCGGTCGACGTCGATGACGTCGCCGACGGCGACCTTCTTCTGGTTGCCGCCGCTACGGACGATCGCGTACACCGCGGGCTCACTCTCGTTCGGCTTCGGGCGCGCACTACCGCCCAGGGGCGGGCGCACGGGTAGTCGGCGCGACTAGCGCCGACTACTCAGGGTACGGATCCGGCCGTCCCGGGGTCAAACCGGGGCGCTCACAGCTTCCGTCGTCGTGTCCGGCTCCCCAGCCGGCCGCTGAGCCCGCCGACGTGAGCGGCGGGGCCGGGTCGGCGCCGGCTCCGCCGCCGCCTCCTCAGGTATTTCCACGTTGGGCGTCGGCGAGGCCGGAAGTACCTCCACTACCGGCTCCTCCGCGTTGACGAGCTCGTCTGTCGACGAGGCGGCCGCCGGTTCCAGCGGCGTCACGTGTTCGGCGATCACGGCCGGTGTCACGGCCTCGACGGGCCGATCGCCCCTGCGGCGTCGTCCGCGACGGACACCGCCGCTGCCGTCCCCGCTGAAGTCGGCCGCCGGTGGCGCGCCGTCGACCGGCTCGAGGTGGATGTGGACGCCGCGGCCGTTGCAGTGCTCGCACGGCTCGCTGAATGCCTCGAGCAGGTCGGTGCCGATCCGCTTGCGGGTCATCTGCACGAGGCCGAGCGAGGTGACCTCGGCCACCTGGTGCTTGGTCCGGTCGCGGCCCAGGCATTCGACCAGGCGTCGGAGCACGAGGTCGCGGTTCGCCTCGAGCACCATGTCGATGAAGTCGATGACGATGATGCCGCCGATGTCTCGCAGCCGGAGCTGCCGCACCACCTCCTCGGCCGCCTCGAGGTTGTTCTTGGTGACGGTCTCCTCGAGGTTGCCGCCGGAGCCGGTGAACTTTCCTGTGTTGACGTCGACCACGGTCATCGCTTCAGTCCGGTCGATGACCAGAGAGCCACCGCTCGGCAGCCAGACCTTGCGGTCCAGCGCCTTGGCGATCTGCTCGTCGATGCGATACGCCGCGAACACGTCGCCGGTCCCGGTCCAGCGCTCGAGCCGGTCCCGCAGCGACGATGCCACGTAGGACACGTAGGGCTCGATCGCTTCCCACGCGTCGTCGCCGGAGACGACGAGCTTCGAGAAGTCCTCGTTGAACAGGTCGCGGACCACCTTGATCGCAAGGTCCGGCTCGCCGTAGAGCAGTGCGGGTGCATTGCCCGAGGTCTTCTTCGAGATGTCCTCCCACTGCGCCCGCAGCCGGGCTACGTCGTGGGTGAGCTCTTCCTCGGATGCACCCTCGGCGGCGGTCCGGACGATGACGCCAGAGTCCTCGGGGACGACCTCCTTGAGGATCTTCTTCAGCCGCGCCCGCTCCTTTTCCGGGAGCTTGCGGCTGATCCCGCTCATCGAACCGCCCGGGACGAAGACCACGTACCGGCCGGGCAGGCTCACCTGACCGGTGAGCCGGGCACCCTTGTGCCCGATCGGGTCCTTGGTCACCTGGACAAGCACGGACTGGCCGGACTTGAGGACCTCCTCGATCCGCCGCGGACCGTCCTGTCTGCCCATGCCGGCCCAGTCGACCTCGCCGGCATAGAGGATTGCGTTGCGTCCCCGACCAAGGTCGACGAACGCCGCCTCCATCGCAGGAAGTACGTTCTGGACCCGGCCGACGAACACGTTGCCGACCATGGACTGCTGCGACGCACGGCTGACGTAGTGCTCGACGAGCACACCGTCCTCCAGCACGCCGATCTGGGTGCGGTCGCCGGCCTGCCGAACCACCATGACCCGGTCGACGGCCTCCCGGCGGGCCAGGAACTCGGCTTCGCTGATGACCGGCGGGCGGCGACGCCCAGCCTCCCGGCCCTCACGGCGGCGCTGCTTCTTCGCCTCGAGGCGAGTCGACCCCGAGACTCTCGTGACCTCGTCGTCCCGCTCGGCCGGGGGTCGGGCTTCGCGAACGCGGATCACGGTGTTCGGCGGATCGTCCGGTGCCGTCCCGTCGGCATCCACCTCGTCCTTGCGCCGCCGCCGCCGGCGCCGCCGGCGTGTTCCGCCCACACCCTCGCCGTCACCAGCGTCGTCATCGGCGTCTGGGTCCGGGCCGGCTGCCGGTTCGGCCTCGTCGGCAGGCTCCTCGGCCTCGCCCTGGTCAGCATCCCCGCCGGACTCGGTGCCTGCCTTCTTGCGGCGACCCCGACCGCCGCGACGGCGTCGCCGCCGGGGGCCTCCCTCTCCGTCCTCTCCCGCAGTGTCGTCATCGACATCCTGGGACTTTTCGTCGCCCGTCCCGTCGACCTCGTCACCCTGGGCCGGCGTCGCGACGCCCGGACGCGGTTGTTCTGCGGCGGTGAACTCGGGAGCCTGGAACAGGGGCACGGCCGGCCCCGATGCCACCCCCGATGTTGTCTCGGCTGAGATGGCGGCCGTCTCGGCCGCCGTCTTCGGCGCCTCCGCAGCGGTGCCCGCGGAGGTCCCCTCCGGCGCAGGCTCGGCGGTCGCGCCGGTCGCGCCGGCCGCGGCGGTCGCGCCGGCCGCGGCG
>Ga0126304_10000112_pt1 | contig 25369 bp, 17 predicted proteins | sample Plot25_FD_92538 | JGI IMG/M metagenome (GOLD analysis project Ga0126304, IMG submission 92538) | Serpentine soil microbial communities from UC McLaughlin Reserve, CA, USA - Plot25 | ecosystem: Environmental > Terrestrial > Soil > Grasslands | place: USA: UC McLaughlin Reserve, Lake County... | reverse complement strand
ATAACAAATGGTATGGTGATGTCCGCTCTAGGTTTGCAACAAACGCCGAGGTGTATTTTACGCCTCGGGTTGTAGTTGAGTTAGAGCGTGAGATAGGTGGCATAGTCCTTGACATGATCGAGGCGATCATTAAGGACCAAGAGCTCAAACATGCCCAAGAAGTGAAGCTAAGAGAGCAACAGATAACAGCTGCGCAAATTGCAAATGATCCCCAAGCCTTAGAACATATCGAACACTTGGAGGGACAGCTTCCTGAAACTGAATCTATTGCCAATGCGGTTGGTGATTGGCGCAGACCGATATCCGTGAGAAATGCCCTCTTTGCAAAACCAAACACGATCATAACTATCCACGGTCAGATCGTGGCTAAAGGCAAACTGCACTCTATGATCAGAGGTGGCACGTATCAATGTGCCAGATGTAATGGAATTCAATACATAGAATACACAAGGCCCTCATATCCAACCGATGAAGAAGCACCTGATGTGATGCGCCGAATGTGTAGATTCTGCGAGGAAGAGAATCTACAACCAAACTCACCTGACTATCAACGGGCTATGACATTGCACAGGGTAGGGATGGAAGATGTGCGCACAGTTGACATCGAATTAATGGATACTGAGGCGTATGATACAGTCGACACGTTGACAGTAAAATTATTCGATAATCACGCCAAGGATGTTAAAGTAGGCGAGTATGCGGTTATCAGAGGCAAGTTCTACCTTGTAGCTAGCAGCAGAAACCGAAGATTCTATCGAGGTATGGCATATGCGCATGATATCAGATATACAAACCAGACAACGCAGGACCCAACACCACAAGAGATTGCACGAGTCAAACGGTTCGTAGAATTAGCTAAACAGGAGACTGTATGGGACAAGGACTCAAAGACGTGGAAACCGTTGGGCGATCAAAATATTATCAATCGATTGGTGTTTGGGTATAGCAAACATCGCATAATCTGGAATGAACGCATCAAAGAAGCATTGCTGTATGCAGAGAGTTCCGCTGGTCGTGATTGGATTGGGAAAAATTCAGACAATGAGAGACGTAGAAGAATCCATGTCGGTATAGTTGGCAATCCAGGCACTGGTAAATCAAAGAAGGCTAGATCTGTAACAAAACACGATCAGCGCAACCGATACGAGTCTGCACAAGGTGGAAGTGGTAAAAGCTTTACCGCTATAGTATCAAAGGAAGGCGAACAGGCAACACCGATTCTAAGAATTGGGCCACTGGCATATAGCAAAGAATCAGTCATTGTCATGAATGAGTTGGGAGAGGTTAACCTTGAGGAACAGGTGCATTTCCAAGATGGAATGGAAGAAGGATCGTTCTCAGTAGTCAAATATGGTATACCTGCAACAATTCGGGCCGACGCTGTGGTAATCTGGACAGCTAACCCAAAACAAGGCGGCACGTTTGGTGACATCATATCCTTAGACCAAATCTCTAACATCAGAAAACAGATCATCGATAGGACAGACTTGTTGATAATCGACAAGCCGATAAAGGATCGCAAGCAGAGACGAGAATTCAATCATCTCAGAATGGAACTTGAGAAGATCCAACAGAATGAACCTGCAAGGTGGAAGGTTCTGTGTAATTACGACAAGTATGTGGCACTTCATCTCAGAGTAGCTAAAAGGATTGCACAAACCAGAGGACATCCCAAGCTAACAGATGAAGCAAGTGATTTCTTGGAAGATGCCGACAATCGAATCCAGGAACAAAAAAGTTTCAACCTTAACGACAATGCGGGCAGTAACAGAAGTTTAGACACTCTGATACGACTGTCAACTGAAATAGCGAAACTCAAGCTAAAGGATAAGATTGAGGCAATTGACGCAAAGCATGCTGTTGAGTTTTACAATGAGATAGCCAGAGATGTCAACAACTCAATAGTAGTCCCCGAAGACCCTGCAACCGCAGCAGCTAATGCAATGATCTACATTCTACAGAATGAGAGTAATGGAGCCGCTATGAGCCTAGTGATGTTAGCAGAGTTAGCCAGCAAGAAGGATGAGGCTATCAGGTGGTATCTTTATCAGGGCCCAAAGAACAAACTTGGAAACCTCAGCACCAACAAGCGACTTCGACGTGTGAAGGAGATACTCAGCAATGTAAGTCCTAAGAAGATAAGACAGACAAACAACGAAGAGACTGAGTTTATGTGGGTTGGTGGCACTGGCAGTGATGGTGGTGGTGACAGGGAGGAACAGAAGCAGCAACAACCACAGCAGCAACAACAAGAGGAGAAAGAAACAGAACAAGATACAGTGATAGGGAATAGGGGGGTTGACTCGGCTGACTCGGCTGACCCCAAGAAAAAGGTGGCAGAGGGCCAGGGCCAGGATACGAGTCAAGATGTCCAGACAAATTTGTCTCCACATAAAGACACACCAGTGCCAGGTCAGGCCACACCATCAGACAAGTCCAGGTCAGCCGAGTCAGCGGGGTCAGCTAAAGACCATAATAAATGCCTAGAACAAAGAGGGTATCTGATTCTAAAGGCCTGCCAAATGGCAATGGCTGACTATAACAGTGAGAAGGTTGGTGGTAGGGAGAGTGGTGCACTGTTCAACAGCTATAACGTATGGAATCACCTACTGACTTCGATAAGAGATGAGGAATGGAACATCGAAAAGGTCAGGGAGGTCATACAAGATCAGATAAGAAAGGGCAGAGTAGTCACACGTCAAGGCGATGACCCAGACCGCTATTATCTCACATGGCGAGACAAAGGCAACAATAACAACGGTGCAGAAGGAGAGGAGGGTGAACAACAACAATAATGTTCCTCTCAAATAACAACATAATGAAGAATGTGATTGATGGCATCGACTTTGTCATGCATATTCTGCCAGATACAGAAGAAGGATATTTCTATCCAAGAAATGTATTGGTGGGCTCAACACATCGGCCCTATGAGGTATGGAACCGTGATGACATCTTGATGCGTTATAAAACCATGTTGTTTGAGGATTGCTACATCAATGCGTATCCCAATTATGATTGGATGATACAAAATGGCCGTTTACCACCCACCTTTAGACCTCCACCAAATTACTTGATGATTGACGTTGATAGGACTTCATTTGTGAATAAAACAGAGTTTGAACAAACAATAGCAGACACACTAAGCAACATCAAGACCTACATCACAGGGATTACAGGCGAGTATCCTATTGCTGTAGACTCTGGCAATGGCTATCATATTCATGTCGCAATGCCAGGGATAACCACATCATTTGAGAACATGCCAGAGTTTGATGCGTTTTGGCAGCAGGATTTAGATCTAGATAACAAATTCTTACGATTCCTAGAGCGTGTGCTTTCCTGTGGTAGAGCGGACCAGCATCATAACCCATCTGTCAATAGTTGTATGTTTCGTATGATAGGAACCATCAACACAAAGGCAAGGGACAGAGGCAGAAAGGACCCATATGTGAAAGTGCTTGAAGGATACAAGCATGTCAATATGCTTATTGCTGAACGATTCAAGGCTACTGCGTATAGACAAGCACATGCCAGTGGTCCAACTGTCAAGCTGTTAAATGATTTCTATGCCTTCCTGATTCAGGAAAGAATCGACGATACAGTAGGCGAGTCAGACAGGAGGATAAGGAGAATGTATCAAAGTTTGCAGCCATCATCTTCATCATTGACAAATGGTAACATGGTAGTAGCCTGGATTGAGAAAATCCTACAAATTGGTGTCGAGGATCAGCGCAAAGATCTGCTGTTCTGGCTTCTGGCACCTTATTTGATAACTGTAAGAGGTCTAGACTACGATCAAGCTTACACAATACTTGTTGAAGATTGGCTAGAGAAATGTAATGATGTAAGACGGTTATATCCTGGCAAGTCAGAGTTTAGGGCTCGAGTCAAACACTGCCTCAAGTTTTGTATCGAAAGAATCAATGGCCCAAAACCAAGACTGCCGATAAGACTGCAGACATTCAAAGAGTATTATCCTGATCTATACAGGCAATTGTTTACCTGATCAGCAAAAGCTAAATACTATATGTCGCTATAATACAGCGACGTATACATGAATCATCAAACAAGCATAGATTTGGACAACGCAATCATTGATGCATTCAATAATGCTAAGTTTGACGACATCTATATCAAAAATAAGAAGACTGGTAGAAAGGAGTTAGTCTATTTTATTACCATACGACAGTTAATCGATAGGAATCCATGGCTTCAAGCTGTTCTTTATCGTGCCCATCACGCTGGTGTTTATTACAAGAGTGAAAGAGAGGAAGAGTTTGTTAGCTATCGGATAACACAATTACTAAAGTCAGAACCACTTGCAAATCTGCTCCGAGAGCATGGTCAAGGCGACAAACCATTTGCAATTTTACATGAATGGATTGGACCTGTTGTAATCAACGGTCTTGGAACAAAGAGAATGCTCAGAGCTTGGGTGAAAAGGCCAAGGGAAGTGGGAGTAATGGTGATGAGGAAATAATGAGTGAATCATTCCGTGAGCGAGTAAGACGTATGGAACGCCTGCTCAACAAAATGGATGACTATGAACGCAACCATCCAGATGAGTGGTGTCCCATATCAGATGAGATGCTAAAGCAAATTTATCCAGATGAGTGCCAGTCGCAAGAAGGCCGAGATCGTAAGGCTGAGACAATGCAGCAGGAAGAGTTTGAGATGGTCTTTGATGCAGTGCTCCAGCGGTATAGGATGCGTCGCAAGCGAAAGCAAGGTGAACTATCAGAACTTTCTGCTGAACGGGAGGAAGAGGCCGAAAAGGTGATAGTGGAACAGATATGAAGATACTGAGAAGCAAAATAATCGGGTCCACACCCACAGGATTAGGTGAATCATACACGCTCAGCCGATGACTGAGGAAGAATCATGAGAAGAACAACGAGAACGGTGGTAACAATCGAGGTCCCACCTGACGATTTTGTCAGATGCAATAGAGCGATGGTCAAACTTTTGCTGACCTTGTATAAATCAAAAAGTGCGTCTATGCAGACAATGAAATTATACAGTGTCGCCAAGATGTCAAACAACTACAGCCGCCTATCGCTAAGAAATGCTGAGAGAATGGGCTACATAACAAGGAAGAAAGTTGCAAAGCCCAAAGGGGAAAAAGGCAATGACATGATAGTCAACTCTCTCACGCCAAAGGGACGTGCGCTTTTGAAGACTTTAAATCTAGTCTGACCGGTGCTATTGAGCTCAGAAATTACTAAAGGTTAAAAGCTTACTCTCGACATTTTCTAAATCAAGCGTGAGAATTACTAAGCAAAAACAAATCGAAGCTCGACGAGCCAGAGTCTTGGAGCTCTCAGCACAAGGCCTAACTCAGGAAGAGATAGCCAAGAAGCTGGTAGCAGTATCGCAAAAAACCGTTTCAAATGATCTGGCTTGGTGGAAGGAAGAATCGATAGTCTACATCAAAAATTCAGGTGAGCATATCGCCTTAGAATATCGCAAAGTGCTGTCTAACTTTTATCAGTTACGGAAAAGTGCGTGGGAATGGTTTAACAAACCAGATATTGAAAAAGATACAAAACTTGCTCTATATCACACATTAGAGCATATTAACGGAGATATCATGGATTTGCTTGCCGCAGGTGACATGATAAAGCTGGAGGATTTGGAGCAACAAAAGCAGTATAGTGAAGGAATCAGAAAAGAACTAGATGAGATGAGGGTAAGATCAGAAGATGGGCGTCAGAGTTCAGCAGTCTTTTGAGCGTAGACTGAAAAGAAAAGGTATTCAGTTGAGGTTATCATCTCATCTGACTGATGAGGTAAAGAAGAAGAAGCTTGATCAATTCAAAGGATTAGACTTTTGGATTTGGAACAAGACAGAGCATGAGCGCAAATACCATGAGTGGATTCACCATAATGCAAGGCCTTGTTGCTTCCAACATCCGATAGGGTTGCCTCACAAGAATGGTATACCTAAGCCTCTGTTTGAGTATGAGAAGGAAATCTATGATGCGCTACAAGAGATAAAATACGTTTGGATCAAAAAGGCAACAGGCCTTGGCATCACGGAGTTTATGCTTCGATACATAGCATGGCTCTGCCTCAAAGATGACAAACTCAAAGGTTCTCAGATGTGTATTGTAACAGGTCCAAGGATAGAGTTAGCAATCACTCTGATTAATAGATTGAAGGGCTTATTTTCTGATATCAAGTTTGAAGACAAGGAAACTGTATGTGAATTAAATGGCATTAGAATAGAAGCATTTCCATCACACCATTTAGATTCAATGAGAGGCTTAGATCGTGTATCACTTATTCTATTGGACGAAGGAGATTTCTTTCCTATGGGTCAGCAACAAGAGGCACGTGCAATATCTGAGCGTTATATCGCAAAGTCTGCAAATTACATAATTATGGTGTCCACACCTAACAGACCTGAAGGTCTCTTTGAACAGATAGAGCGAGAGCCTGCAGGCAAGTGTCTTTATCACCGCATCTTCCTGCCTTATCACGTCGGACTTGCAAAGATATACAAAGAAGAAGAGATTGCAAAGGCTAGAGAGTCGCCACAGTTTCCACGAGAGTATGATTTGCAGTATATTGGTCAAGAAGGCAATGTATTAAATCATGAGTCAATAGAGCGCGCTATTTCTGCAGGCCTAGAGGTGAACAAAGAGTATCCTATTGACGAGATACCACAAGACACGAATAAAAGTATAGGAATAGATGCAGGCTTTGGCTCTTCTAAATTTGCAATAGTAGTAACCCAGCTACTTAGGAAGGAAGGTAAAATTCAGGTTCTATACGCTGAAGAGTTTGAGCGTCCTGACTTTGGGACAATGGTTGAAAAGATTGTGAAGATGTATCGTAATTACACAGTCAGCAAGATTTACATCGACAATGCGAATCCTGAAGTGATAACTGCAATCAAGGCAGGTTTAAGTGAACGTACCGATTACGACAAACAAATTGCTCATTGGAAAAGTGTGAATCGATATTATAAACCAGAGACGTACATGAAAGTAATTCCTGTATCATTCAGCTCAAATGGTCGAGAAATGTTAGCACATACCAAATACTGCTTGGATAATTCATGGCTAGCCATACATCCTAATTTTCACAAGCTGATAATAGCACTGAGGACTGCAGTTGCAACAGACGGCCTATTAGATAAGCAGGTGACAGCATACAACGACGTATTAGACGCATTTAGGCTTTCGTTATCTTTCTATAAATCGACAATTTGAGAAACAATTAGGTTAAAGCGTCTGCATTGTCTTCTGTCATTGATTCTGCCAACATAGAACCAACTTGCCTTCTACGTTCTTTAATTTTGAAATGATAATTATTATTATGCATTGACAACCTTATCTTATGCAATATATTCTTCGCAAAAGGAAGCTTTATGCTTTTTCTTCTGTTGTACCATTAAGACGAGAAGCTGTCATAATTTTGTACGTAGCACTTGCGAGCTAAATATGACTTCGCCAGAGCAAAACAAACAACTGGATCGTCAGGCCTTTGAGTCTTACAATCAGCAAGATATGCAAAAAGCGGAAAAGCTCTTTTCGTCAAAACTTTCGTTTGACAGTATTTGGTACCACTGGCTGTAGGTACGAAGTAGTAACAGCTGGCGCCAGGATCTAATCCCGCAATTTTTTAGAAAGCTTTAAAGCTTAATGAATTCCTACCATTATCTAGGAAGCTACCTAAAAGAACCGTTAACCTTCTGGATTCCACCGAACCCGCTCGGGAACAAACACTTTTTAGCTATCCATGCATAGTATTATATTGAAACCTACACTTTAGCGCTTCTAAAAGCACGGGGATCTTGGGCCCGCACCTAAACTACTAACAATGATTGTTCATGATATCAAGTAATCTTTAAAGCTCAAAGAGTCGGACCCCTTTTCATGCGGGAACCTAATCCCACCGAACCCGCCTTTTAGTTGCAGTGCGTCTCAATTCTGAAGGTTTTTCTCTCGAGTCCCTCTGGGCCCGCCTAAAATAAAAAACCGTCCAAAAAATACTCAGTGCTTTATGCTGTAACTCTGTACTTTTGAATCTGCATTGGCATATACAGAATTGCCAGGATAAGATGCTTTGAATATACAACCATCAGTAGGCATAAAAGCAGCACGGATAGAAGTATATATATTTCCATTATCATCTGTAGGAGGTAAGGGGTTTGTTACTTTTTTAGTATCCTCCCCATACAGCATCAGCCTAATATCCTTCTGTTCAGAAACTGGCTTATTTTCTTCAGTGTCAACAAGCTTCACTTCAAACGTAATCAATTGTCCTGGCTTAAACTTTGTATCTTTTGAAAAGGTGCCGTCCTCCAGCATGGTTCCTGTCATAACCGATAATGAAACATTTCGCAATTTGGTATGATATTCAAGTTCTTCATTATTTTCCTTATTATCTGTACTACTTGCTGGTGAGATTACTGTTATCCTCAAGGAGAGACGACTCTTCAAATTCCTTACCCTAGACTGGACCTTACCCTCCCAGCCCCTCTTGGATTCTTCTCTTCCTCCCACTAATGGAGTTTCAGGTGAACCAGAGTTCTTATTACCTTCATTATCCCAATTTACGCATCCTTCAAAATGAGCTTTAATTTTGAAGAATCCAACATATGGAGGTGTTTTAACTGATCTCGAAAACCGACCGTCACCGTTAGTTTCTGCAGGAAATTTGCTTTTGTCTCCACTGCGCCCTCCTCCATTGTCAACAATTATGCACTTACGTCCAATTATTTCTTTGTCGGGGATTGTCTCCGAGCCACCAGCTTTTCTATCAGAGTCGACTTTGGTACATTTCAATTGCCCTGTTACATTTATCCATTGATCAGCAAGAAAACAAGGTTTAGAGAATGTATCCTTACCAATAAGGTCAGTTTTTAATCCATCAAGCGTCAGAATCACCTTTTGTACTTTTCTAATATCCATGGCTCTTGCTAGTCCAATATACGTAGCATTTAACACAATTACTATGATACCTGTAAGTATAACAGGCGATCCAGTAATATTAGGAGACTCTATTGAAAGCACAGGATGCTGATAGAATGTTATAATAGAAAGGACGGCGATCCACAAAGCCATTAGACCCACAGATATACTTGCTGCTCTCAGCAGCCATTTGGATGTTCGCTTTTCTCGGAGCTTTAAGAATTTCATTTGTATAAATTGAAGTGAACCAAAAATAAAGAATGAACCCATTAAAATTGAATAAGACCAGTTTAATGCAATTTCCTCACCTGTCCACCACGTTCTAAGCAGAGTAACAAATAACAAAAGTTGCAACAATCCTGTTACTAGAGATAATGCATTAAGTCCATAATTCAATAGCTTGTTGCTCTTAATTGTAATCTTCGGAATTACAATAACTAATAAAGACATTCTAATCATATCTATTACTAGGAACAAGAAGAAAAGGTAGACTGGCGATATACTGTAGGTCGATTTGCTAAAGAATAGCATCATAGCCGAGGCGAGAGGTACTCCCATTATGAAAACAGTTGAATATTTAAGATATAGTGTGTTTATCAGCTTCTCCTTGTGAAACTTTTCGATTAGGAGCTTTGCTATTAGATACGACAGTACACTCCTTGCAAAAAATGAAATACCCCAAAAAATGAAAGCAGTTAAGAGTAGGTCTCCTTGCCTGTAATCTACACTTTTGTAGGACACTATCGTAGCGATTGAGGGACCATCTGTGACATCATGCGGGGGTATAATCAAGTAATGAAGGAGCGCAGTTAGCGGAATTTCTTCGCATATATAGAATATTAAAATTGAGCTTAGCATTGCTATTGGAAGAGCTAGGAACAAATCAAATTTTATTTCATTCCATTTTCTGCCTTCTCTTCTTTCATTTATGATCTCTTTTATCTTCTTGTATTTTATAGCAATTGTAAAGAAAATGGCAGATAATATTATGGAGGTGATTAGGAGTCGTTCTGTGGTTTGCGCCTCATCCCTACCAGCCAAAATGTTTGGAAAACGACCTGACTCAATATCCGTAGCACCAAATACTGGATAGGTTTTACTACCTTCGTCAAAAATTGCGGTAACATAGTATGGATCAAATTTAGTTGCACTATAACTTGTACTAGTCGATACATTGAAAATTATCATTTCTCCAGATGCAAATCTCGGAATATCCCATCGCACCAGCGATCCCTTGATCAGTGGGCTTTGAGATGCAGATATGTTTTCAACATTAGGAACACTTAATGCTTCACCACTGAAAATGGGGGTAGGATTCAATATACTTCCATTAAAATATGCAGATAGAGTCATGTTGGTAGCTTGTCTTTTTCCAATATTATTGACAATAATTTCATAAAACTTTACTTCTGGCTCGTTAACATTCGTAGGCTGGGCGCGATAATGTGGTACGACATTGATAGATACATTTGGCTGATCAATTTCTGAAGCCAAGGTCGTTATAATGGTTACAAGAAGACTGCTTCCTATTACAGCCGACATAATTTGTAAGCCAGAATCTCTTAACCAATGATGGGCCGAGCTAGATCTATCAGACATATTAGTTCAACTCATTATGTCATCTTACAGTGTCAATGTAACGAAGTTATTATATTTTTTCGAAGAATCATATCAAAAATTCAATAACATACGGCATAAAATTCAAGCTAGAAAAATGAATTTTAGCACTTTATTGTAGTCAAGTTCAGCAAGTAAGAATTGTCTAAAATACATCACGTCATAGTATGGCAGTTATGGAAAGACCGCTGCAAGTCCAACCGATCCCCACAAATAGTAATCTGTTACTAATACATATATAATTAAAAATAACTGAAGCTGAATTTTAATTTTATCTGCAGTCCTTATCTATCGAGTCCAAATTTTGAAGTTTTTTCTGCCGAATCCCCCCGAGCGCGCCAGTTACTATGTAGCTTTGGATATATTGTAGCTCTTGATAGTTGCTTTACTTGAGGGGGCAATAGCATCGCAAAGAAAATTATGCTAACCTGAGCTTTTCATCAGAAGTTTGGTTTTGTTTTTATAACTGGTTATTGAGCCTGAAAAGAGATAAATCAATCTTGCAATGAAAAATAATGCAAATGCTTTTTCTCGATGGAATAAAGGGAATACTTTCTAGAGATACCTGTAGTAGAGCAATAAATTATGATAAGAGAACGCTAGAGATGAAACTTGATGCTGAGGCTGCCGGCGTTAATTTTTCGTTGGCTGATTTCAAAACTGAAGTACAGAAAATCAGAGATGCGTCAGAATTTACTCAGCTGTTAGATAATTATCAATATCAGATGTGTAGAGTATGCAGAAGCTTGGGAAAGGATGATCCAGAATGGAGAAAATATAATAAAATAAGAGTAGGTTCATTTCACATACTGACATCTTTGCAGGCGACTCTGATAGCATTTAAAAGCGATCCTGAAGGTCAGAAACGTAGGCTTCATAAGGTTGTAGGAGATCTACAGGACTACCTTTTGTTAGTTGCCAGAGAAGTCATGCCAAATATTGAAGGTATCGAATCAAAATCCTATGTTTCGAAAGGTGATCTTTCAGAAATAAGACCGAATACTGTATCTAAAGCTTTAAACATTGCTGGTTTAAATGAGCATGAAGTAAATACCTTCTTAGAAGCGATCAAAGACTGAATTAAACTCGTAATGAGGTTATTTAGAGAAAAAGAATGAAGACGTGAAATTTTAAAAAATATAGTAGGATGAAACTAAGTTTCAGGGGTGAACTAGACAGACGGTCTGTACACTGCCAGCGGTAGACGAGCACGAATTGTTATCATTCTTCAAGTGCGCAACAAACAATGCTAACACAATTTCTGGCTACACCTGAATGATATACGAAGAGGGTAGCAGGAATTTCTTCATGGGAAACATCAGGCTCAAATGACCCTGAGGCTTAAAGCTCTAGCTTGTTAAAGATAGGTACAGATAAGCGCTGAACTTCATACACAATCGTAAGAGCGAAATAAGAGCTGATTTGAGCACATCAATGACTTCCAGCAGAAGACAAAAAACTATAGCTAACTTCTTACATTGGCTGCGCTCAGACACAAGGATTCAGCTCTAACTTTAATACTGGAATACCCTTTCTCACCTCGTGGCTGACACAAATAAGGTGGCATTAGTGATAGGTGTTGACATTTATCATCATAAACGCGATGATGGAATCCCATCTTTAATTCCTTTACCTTCTAGCAAGAAGGACGCTATCAATCTTTATGAAATCCTAAGGCTAGAGGAGTACGGTTATGAAATATTTCAAGACGGACCAATAGTTGGTTCAAACTTTCCTGAAGGTCAAGCACACAAGATCCTGGAGATGACAAAAAAATTTTTTGAGGAGGCAGAACCTGCACAAACAGCACTTTTTTACTTCTCAGGACATGGAATATACCATGGCGGAGAGGTCTATCTAGCACTTCCCGAAACAGATCCAGCGAGTCCTCTATTCAACAGCTTAAATGTTTCGGATTTGACCCGTCTCATAAATAACAGTAGATCCACAAGGATCGTAGGAATTATAGATGCATGTCATAGCGGAGCTGCAAACATATCTCTCTCACAAACTGGTATGATTGACAAAAATCTTGCTGAAAATGAAGCTGCTGCAGCAGTTGCTGTTTATGACAAAATAGGTGCAAATATTCCAATAGCTGAAGGCAGATGTCTATTATTATCAAGCCAAATGTATCAAAAATCACAGGCCGACTCAACAAACAATAGTATATACACAAAGTATCTTATAAGTGGGCTAAAAGGAGTTAAATCGAGCAAGGATGAAAACGGAAAAACCGTTCCTGGTTCTGTCAATGAATACGGATTCGTTACTCCATCAACGCTCCATGAATATGTCTATAATATGGTTGCAAATGAAATTAGGTCACAGACTCCAAGAATCAAAAGTTCCTATTCTAGTACTATTGCACTGGCGCTACATCCCAATTTAGCGATAAGAGGATCTATGGAAGTTTTATTGGAACTCCTTAAAGAGGGTAATGTTGCAGGATTTAACAAGCTTGCAGAACCTTATCAAACTGTAGGGGCAATCGAACACGGTTACTTGATACGTGAGAGACGAACACTGGAGAAACCATTCGAGCATAGGTTAGACTTTGGGGGACAAATGATTGACAACGTTAACCTTACTGGCGTCGATCTTCATCAGGCAGATATTTGTCGCACAATCATCGTAGATTCAGACTTGAGCGGAGCAATTCTCAAAGAGGCAAACCTCGCTTCAGCACGGCTTGACAGAACGAACCTCAGAGGTGCGTTTCTAGAACATGCCTACTTATCTCAAGCAAACTTATCTTACACCGATCTTTCAGAAGCTAAACTCTCACGAGCTCTTCTGTTGGCAGTTGAGCTTTGTCATGCTAATCTGTCAAAAGCTAACTTTTACAACTCTGTGATAGTAAACTGCCACAGCTATGATGAATTAAAATGTGATGATGCCGACTTTGAGAGTGCAATCCTAGATCAAGAAGAGTTAGTTGAACACTTGAAAAAGTATGGGGCTAAGAATGTACCACGTGCGATAACTTCAAAAAATGAGCTGGAATTAGAACTGAAAAAGAGGGGATATAAGGGTAAGGAAGTCGAAAAAGCATTACAACATTCTGTTTTTAGATGACATCACTTGCTGCAGACTGTATATACTTTCACAAGAATCACTATTAAATAAATAAACATCCTGTGCCATCTATTGTCTAATTTTCAACTCGACCAGCTGAAATAGAAAAATTACCTAGACGGTTTACTAAAATTAATATAAATACAGCGGGTGCTCCGAGCCATAAGTCTAGAGACAAATTAAACAACAAGATAGATAGAATCTGAACTCCATATGGTAGTTAATAAGACATAAAGGCATTGGATCTCGTGCTCCAGCAATCCTTTGAAATGAGGCGAATAAAAATAAAGAAGGGCATTTCTATCAGTATGAGCTGGGATTAGAAGGAGTCTTAATAAGTTTAATGAACACCCAAAGCAACTGGTATCTATCTTTTATTGTGGAGATCCCTTTCTTTTCAATTTAAAGTCAAATCTGTCTTGCATCCGACTGAATCCACGAATAGCAATTTAAATTAATACAGTATGCCTATAATATTAGATCTCAATCCTCATACTTGCCATTAATTCATTGAGTCCAACTTTCGAAGTTTTTTCTCTCGGATTCCCCCGGGCCCGGGTTTTTAACAATGCAAGTCGATCCATTTTTTACCAATTCGAATAGTTTGTCAACCAATATGATATTTTTCTGTAGCTCTGACATAATAATGAATATAACAACTATATGATCTATCATAGGTCTTGCTTTTCTATGATGGGAGTTTGTTAAGTTCATCAAGGTATATTCTATATCGACGACTAAATTCATCACCATATGTATTCATATAATTACTTGCATTACGTGGTTCTGTTACTCTTGCCAACAACGCCAAAAATTCTCTAACATCCTTATCTTTGAGCAATTGCTTCTCTTCTTCATTTACTACGACTGAGAGCAAAAGATTCAGAGGTTTATGCAGCCCGAGTATATGAAAAGAATGTGCCAGATACAACCTTGCATTCAGATAATCTTCATCTAAGGCAGCTAAACAGAAATCAAAGAGCAAGTAATGTAATGGATACGTGCAGCCTATTTCCACAAGTTGAGAATAACGCTGTTTGCTCACTAACACTTTCCAGTTTATGTCTTTGAGGTACAAGCTAAAAACCCTTATAATATCTCTAAGGCTAATTGCTCCTTTTCTCAGTAAAGCTAACTTTGATGCAAGGTCATCTTCCTCCTTGATTAGGAAATTTGAATCCATTGTCTCACCTTCTATTAATCGACCACTATTAGGAAGACTTCCAGTAATAGGGATGTATTCTACCATTCTTGCAATGTCTTCAAATGTGATTTGAGTCATTAATAGCTACATCACCAGCACTATTTTCTACTATATCTATTTTTAACCCTATAGCTCTGCCAGTCACTGTGACTTGAACCATGAGACAGTTTAGCCTGTTTCAGCTCAATATCTTGTTCTTTGATAATAAAAAGGAGCCTAAATCCGACTGATCCATAATTTGTGTTGGATTTCCTAGCAAGAAGTTAGAATCAAATCCATAAGAGCTGCATACATCATTCTTACTTAACTTTGGTGTAACACTGTGTATAAATTTTGATGGTTTTTGTGCCAGATTTCCCAACCAACCTGCTATTAAAGAGATTCTTATGCCCTACAGCCTCGAAAGAAATTAGCAGTAGACATAGAAAAGTCCCATGTGCCAAAGTGCACAAATCAAAGCTAAAACTCTAAGGAATTTTGCTTTTTATTCACTTATGACTAATCAGTTCTATTACTGAAATGTTAAAGTGTCTTTCAATTTCTAAAAGAGAATGCTGAGAATAGTAGTAATAATTGCCATACTAAAAGAAAGTGTATGTCATTCAAAGTAACGAAATTCAACATCTGCCTCATTGGAATGGTTGTAGGGATAGGACTTATTGGCTTACTTCCGCTTGTTGCTGAGTACAGTCAGTATTAGGCTATCACAATCCTTTCCTTTTTATTTTTGAGTTGATATATCCTTTCTCTTTAATTCAGGCAAGATTAGCACAGCCAAAACAATAGATCCTAACCGATCTCCGCAAAATAATCCCTATCCTTTTTCTACACCTGCTTTTGAAAAAATTGAATGTAATAACTATTACTTGATTATCATTAATAAGAAGGGCGAGTTTTTAGTTTGTAAAGTCTATTCTTTGAAATACCATATTCTAAGCGCGCCTAATCTACCAGTCACTCATACATAATATCGTGAGCAATGAAATACTGCCAGGAAAATTAAGCGCAAACCGAGCTGTTACTGCGGAATCACCAGTCGTAATGGAGAAGAAGAAGGAGAACAAGAAAAGACGAGGAGGTCTGCCTCTGTTTCTGCTGGCTGTTGGGCTAGGAGCAGTTGCAGCGGGTAGCATAACTCTAGTTGCACCTGTGGCTTTTTATGGTCACGTTGACAGCAGCCCTGGCAGTATTGGTGATGACACTAATAGTAGGGGCAATGGTGCAGCAGTCATAACTGGTGCTCTGGCGGCTTCTGCCACAGCAACAGATGGTAAAGGCACAGTGATTGAGAATAATGGTTTAACTAAATCAGGTGAGATGACTATAGCAGGTTACTCGGACAGCAGCTATAGCACAGATTTGAATTGTGCAATTGACAACCTACCCGCATATTGCAGCGGTAACCCTATTACTTTTTCGGGGCTTCCTCCTGGAGAGCATGTATTCACTAAGGCAGAATCCATCAATGACCAAATAGCAGTTCAGTACTTCGGCTGGGACATATTGGAGTAACTGGTAGTACATCTAAGCAAGCTCGCAAGAAAGCCGACATAGAAGAAGCAATGACAACGCTGCTTCTTCAAATTTCACTTTTTTCTAGCAATAGTACATTTGCATTTATCACACCTTCAATATCAGATACTGATTGAATTATATACACAATAGGATTTTCGCACGGATGGTTGGCACTTTAAGAGTAAACAACCTTCTATTCTAAGCAATGCTTTAACAGTTTTCTGATGTGCGCCGACTAGATCTCTACTAATCCCTTTTCATCAAACGATCTCGCATTGTGCCAGATGTATCGATAGTAGTCTAGACACCATTCATGAAAGTCAGGGTCCTCGCCATAAAATATTGAATTCATATCTATCTCTATCTTATTGCTCCTCTGGATCCTAGGAAGCATTACACATGCTTGTTTATCATTAAGAGCTACACCAATGAGAAGATTATTCACCATCCTTCTCTCGACAACCCCTTTCTTCAACAATTCCTCAAATCCTAGCGCGTCTGGCAGCTGTTTTCGCCTTTTGGGAACCGTGGCATGAGTATGCAATATGTAACTAAATCTAAAATGTTTATTTTCTATATTTTCTACCCTCTTCAATCTCGCAACAATAGACTCGATAAGATCTATTGGAACTTCTGGAATCATAGCATACACATATTCTTGCGACCTGTTGTAAATGTCATTCAACCTCTCATCGACTGATACTAGTCCAGAAATCAGTTTGGAATTACTCAATGAACCAATCCTTCTTACGAACTTTAATGGAAGAGACGAGAATGTATGATCTGAAAAATAATCCTTGTTACGAGAAAGAAAATCTAGTGTAGGAATCTGCTCTAAGATAGCCTTTCCAAAAGTAGTAAGGAAGAATGTCCCATTAGATTCTCTATCAATCAATCCAGCACTAGTGAGTCTAATAATATTTCTACGTACCTCAGGCATCGTAGAGTCTAAATCCTTCGAGAGTTTAGCAAGGTTACATTTTTCTTCTGAGATTCTGTATAGAATGGCTATTCGTTGAGCACTTCCCAATTCAAAGAATGTCCTTGCCGTATTCTCGAACGGAGAAGCACTATCATTGTCCTGAGTTAACGAAGTTGAACTGCTCTTATAGTACATCATAATATATTTAGTAATGGAATCATATAGCATTTCCTACGGCATTAACGATATTCATTTTTTCTAGTACTCTTCCTTACCAATCATGATACTACACCTGTGCCCTCTCTCATTTTTACCTTGAAGAGTTGATCTAGGATAGAATATCTTGAAATTTAGTAGACAAGCTTGTAAGAGGCATCAAGTTGAGCCTGTTTTGATGAGGTACTTAGGCAGAATCATGAATATGTAGGAGATTTGATAAACAGACGCTAACATACTCATCTGAACCTTACATAAAGGCAGTAATCGCTTCCTGTTCCTACTACGAAACCATTATGACTTATATCATTGTCCTTCTAGTATTGTTAATGTGCTTCAAGGTTAGCATTAAGTTATGAACTTCGGTGAAGCAACCGTGTTTGTGGCAGTCGGCTTTATTCCAACGCTGATTGCTTTGGAAATCGTATATAGAATGGGCAGAGCGATTGGAAGGCGTGGAGAAATTTTGTCCCTAGCACAATACCATAATAAGCTGAGAATGTTATTTGCGTAAAGTCTAAAGTGGCAGGGACTATTATTGCCACTCCTTAGCCGCTTCATACCAGAACCAATAGAAACTCCTTAACTAATAGGGATACGTCCAAAATAACTAGATCTCAATTTCCTTGTCGTGCTACTGATTTCTGCTGGGTCTATTTTTTGAAGGTTTTTTTATCGAATCCCCCCGGGCTTGAGTAAAGTATGCTTTTAATCTTGAGCAACTCCCCGCCTATTGACTGTGTGTGCTTGTTCAGACTCAACGCAATGATGAGCGGATTATCAATTCTATACCAGCTCTGAATTAAGCACTACAATTTTGTTAGCAAAAATAACTTCAGATCCCCTATACAAATGTGCAAAGCATAGTATCAAATTGAAGATGGGAATGGACAGTGGGAAAAGCTCCAAGGGATCCATGTGCCATGGAACGAAATCCAAATTGTCTTGACAATAGTAGGTAGAAGGTGTTCCCTGAAAGTATTGCAGCAACAGAATCAAGCAGCTGCTTTTGTGAGACAGATTTCCTCGTTGCCGCCTGTCATCACCCACCGTTAACATGAGAGCTATCGCCTATCCGCTAGCAGAGACCAAAATCTTTATAAATATTCCACGTCTTAGGAAGAAGATTGACGAAGTTGCTTATTTATGCAATAGTTGCTCTTTCGAGCATTGTTTTACTAATTCCATCTTCTCTATATGCTCAAAATACAGGTTTTTCCACAGCTTGTAGCCCAGAGCGCAATATTAAGATAGATTATCCAGCAGATAACTGGGTTGTTCTTAAGGATTATACTCAACCTCGGCAATTGTCCCTTGTCCATACATATGGTCAAGTTTCGCCCGATGGTAGCCCTTTGTCGAGTCACAAAGCTGCAATTCAAATTTTCGGAGAATATTATGACAGAAATAGCGGCAATCCTCGTCCTGCTAGTTCAGTAGAGCCAGCGAATTCTTTCATTCAAACTGCGATGAGCGGCGAGCTCGAGGATTTTCAATTAGCCCGTATAGGAAACATTCCTTACGGAGAGTATGTTATACAAGATGACAGATTTGTATATTCCAACCCTGCTTACTTAGTTACTTATACATATACTCATCCAAGTGAAGGATCTATGGATGGAATTACATTAGTTTTACCTTGGGGAGATTATGTTTATTATATCGTATTTAATTCAAAGCCAGAGATCACATCTGAGCTTTGGCCAAGTTTTGAGCAAATGATTCCTACATTTGCTGGTTGGTTTCTTGCAGAAGATCGGGTGTCAACTTTAGGTTATAATTGTTAGTGATGTTGAAAGCAAAAGAAACACAAAACAAGAGACAATGTGCATTGAAGACACAGGAAGGTTACCCCTTGGGCCCACACTCCTGAGTATTACTGACAAAAATGTTTGTCTGCATTGGCTCGTTCTGAATATAGATGATCAAGCCCCTTGGGCCTGCCTCAACCAAAATCTTTAAGGTTAACAATTACCGAACTCACCTATATGGTAGGGTTAAAAACCCGACCTTTAGTTGGATTGTGTCTAAGTTTTGAAGGTTTTTCTCTCGGGACCCTCTGGGCCTTATTTGACAACGGTATGATATTCCCCCCGCAGATGATCCTGCTAACAGAAAATAGAGCAAGCTAGGAGCAAATGCTCTATCAAACAATCTAGATAATATATGTCAAAAGGTTCACTTATTTCTGATGCAAAGATCCATCAGGCATCCCCATTCTCAGAATTACTAAACAATTATTAATACAAGCTATTTAGTGACGGTTTTCGAATTCGAGAGAATTAATCATTTTCTGGAAAATTGGTAAATAGTCATAGTATTTTGATGGGTCGGAAGAGTATTCTAAAACCAGCAGATGATCATCATGCAATATGAAGATTTCTTTAGTCTGCCGCATATTTCGAAAAACAGGATCGAAATATTTGTACTCAACAGCATAGGCAGGATTATTGTTCAAATTTATTGTAACATTTTCGAGGAGAACAAAACCTGAAAACATCTTGAATAAGGATAGCTCTTCATTAGCCATTGAAACAACACTATCGAAATTGAAATCTATGTGGTTTGGGAAGGACTCGGCGACAATTAATTTCCTCATTAGATCAGTCTCATTTGTATAAACTGCGCCTACTGTTACAGCAGGGTCAACTGAATTTGAAGTTGTTTCAGAGGAGTTGTATATGAAAAAAATATTTCCTACTTGATTTGCTTCTTCCATAGAGGTTGGCTTACCCAATCCAAGATTAGATGGATACAGTATCCGGTATCCATATTTTTCATCAGTATATGTCGAGAAGACAGTATTGGCAGTCATATTTTGATTGTCTGTCGTTAATCGATCTCTGGTTGCTTTTTCGGGTATAACAGTAGTAGTATTGCTTATTGAAAGATTACTGATATCAGGCTTTGGCCTAGTTGATATTCCATAACCCAAAGCAAGGTCAGTATTACTGCTTTGATTTTGACTTGGATTTGCAGGGGAATTCGGTTCAAAAGAATGCATGATATTTTCAAAGACAGGTGCGTACGTTTTGAACTGTGATGAATAAGAACCAAAGGTTATAGTATACATTCGCCCATTCATTAGGGTTGTTACTATCGCCGAAGTCCGTTTTTCTTCTGCTAGTCCCAAGAACTGTTCGTCTTTGGATATATATTCAATTATAAATTTAAACCCGGGATTTCCCGCAACTAACGTAGGCCCAGATCCTATTATTTTATAGTCCTGACCCACAAGTCTCTGATTTGTGTTATTATAAAAATCAAAAAGGTACCTGGGAGATTCTTTAAACGGCCAATCAGTCACCTGTATCTCAATTGATGGACGAAAATTGCTACCCCTGACTCCAGTATATTGGGAAGGAAAAAGATTAACAACTACGGAATCTGAGAATAAGTCATTTGACAAGTCGACGTATATATTCTGGCTTTCTCTGACCCAATCAGAAGGATATTCCAACTTAAAACCATACGTTGGATTTACGTATGTGTAAAAATTGTCCGCCAATTTGGCAGGGTCTATCTTGTTTTTGTTTAATACATCATAACCGAATTGCGCATCTAGTGGCAATTGAGGTAAGCTTTCCTGATTAGGATCCATCTCGTACCACCGTGTCTTATCACAATTATCGGAGTAATCACATATTGTGAAACTGATACTGAAAAGTGATGTTATATTAGTATAATGGACATTTATTTCTGCTGGATCGTCTACGACTAATGGTCCATCTTCAATATACATTGACGTATCTCTTAATTTCGGGTTGCTAATCTCACCGGCAGCCTGCAACTCCGGTCTGGCGGGAAGAGCTTTGGTAAAAATTTTATCATTTTTTTGCAGGCCCGATAACCCCTTCGGAACGGTTTCTTCTGGATTAATCTCGGGCGTGACACCTATAAAGTCAAACCTGCCGTCTTTCGTAATTTCATACATCAAAGACATATTTTGGTTGATTTTGCCTCCCTCTGATTCATACCTTGTAGGAATAAATGCAAATTTGTTATCTCTATCTGCTTCTAAATTCATGCTAGCAGGTATGCATTTGGTCTCGTTACAAATTACTAGCATATCGTATTTATTATATTGGAGGAAACCCTTGTTGTCTATGATGGAAGGCTCTAGATTTTGGGTATAAATCATATTTTGACCTCTGGATGAGTTTGTCAATATTTGTGCAAAAATAGTTGAAATATCTGAACCATATACACTGGATTTTATACTACTTCCTTCCTTGATAGATTTGAGTATAGGTGATTCCTTATCTGTAGTAATCATTAATTTTTGCATATTTAATAACATGGACCAGTCAGGATCAACAACAAATAGTTCCTCTGTAGGACCAAATTCATTTCCACTTAAAGGGAGATAAACGGAAATGCCATGGGCATTTGGTCTTGCTTCTCCCTTAATTTTATAGATGCTTGCGTTTTTCAAAGAATTTTGTACTGCCTTGATGTTGTCTGAAAGACTGGGGTACTTGTCCTGTATATTTTGTGTTAAGTCGAATAGGTCGATTAAACCAGATCCTGCTCGAGCGCTTCGACCGTAATTCTCTGTCAAATCTATTGATTTTGAAATGTTAAGTGCAGAAGGAAGATCACGAATGTTGGATTTGAGTGCTTTCGATAATACATTTACATCCTTTACTAGTTGTGGTAGTTTTGATAAGTCAATGACGGACAAAGTTATATATTTATGAGCACCTATTTCTTCGGGTTTAGAATGGCTCTCGGAATGTTTTTGAAAGGAATCCGCTATTGCTATTCCAAGCGAACGGCCTGACTGTTTTGTATGTGCTATCATAGTCTCGATAATGGCTTTATAGTCCCATCCCCATGAGGGCTCTACTTCTTGGGAAGAAACCATGTAATCAGCAACGTAATATAGACGAGAAGCTACCTCCAGGGACGACATTAAACAAGCATCAAATCCTATTAGTTCAAAACGAACGCCAGTCTCGGATACCGCGTTCAAGGAAGCATTTGCTAATTCAACAGGATCCAACGTGGAATTATCGAAAACAATGTCTTTACCAAAACCATTTATCCCGCTTCCATGATCCCATAATATGATTGCATACTTCCCTGCCGGGAAATTTGATACCCCCCATTTAACGAAATCGGAAAGAGAAGTAGGGTCAGCCATACTCTGAATACCCAAGTCCATTAATGTATGAAAGGTTCCATTTGCAATTTGATGTCTCTGAACTCTTGAAAAATCAATAAATCTTTCAATTCCTGAAGAAGATGATTTATCTGGCTTTCCTCCGCCTCCACCTGTTTGTATAATTATATTGATCTTCGAGCTATTTCCAGCTGCCGCTGCAGCAGCAGTTCTCATCTCCAATAGATCCTCCGTAGCGGAATAGTGCTGAGCTTCTAAATCCGAACCTATCATATAGACCAAAAGAGTATAATCTGCCGTGTTTACTGTTGTATTTGTGTTAGGATAGGCGCTTGCAGAGATAGGATTCCCAACCGACTTTGATGTGTCTCTAACTGAAGATGCTGAAGAAACAGTTATTGTGTTATTGTAGAGATCGGCGGAGACAATATTAGACTGTAGCAACAGTAATGAAATAGCAAAAAATAGTATAAGGTTAACCTGTACACTTGAATGAGCCAGTTGTTTTGTTATGGGAGTATAACACTCCTTCCAATACTACTTAGTACATAACTTTTCGTGGTCGCATCTAGACGATTGAAAATTGATTCTGCAAATGAACCAGGGAGCTTAGAAAATATCGTCTGAAGACTGTCTGGTTTTGTATTGGCTAAAACTTTTTGGATATCTGTATCTGATAAGATATTGAATGTTGCTAGAATGTCATCTGAAGAGAGCTGATGCAATGGATAATCTGCTACCTGTGTTGAATTAAGACTTCTCAATTTTTCTGCCAGTAAATCTGGTGTTAGCATATCTCCATCTCTTGAAATATCTCCTGGATCAAGTCTAGTATCATCATCAGATTGTTCTTGCAAAATTAAGCTTCGGTTTGCGGCTTCTTGTCCTAACTCGTTTCTCATAGAAGATTCATTTGCATCTCCAGCTTGTAACCTGTAATTTCTGAAGTACATCCAGGCACTATAGAGCGCCTGATCGCCTGCTGCTTCATTCGAGTTGCCTGTTAGTAATGAAGCATGTATTCCTTGCCAAATAGGGAAAGTAGGAATTAATAATAATAATAAAACACATAGAGAAATATTACCAAAAACGAATCCGCCTGTAGCATAAGCTTGCTTCACTCTTAATTACGACGTATGGTTAAAATTTAACCTTTTCTCCTTTTAGGGATATGAATATTTTATTTGACAAGGCTAAGCGCAATATCTCTTATCATATTGACCGAAATAATGCTGAGGCAATTTACTCAAATGACAAAAAGTCTTATTCGCTATAGCACTTGTGGGTTGATTACATTAGAAAAGAATTTACAATTATCAAGAAACCGCGCTGTATTGCCTCTAATTTTTATAATTATTCTATCAATAGCGCAAGATAAACAGGAGAATGCCTCAGCTGAATCTTCATTCACTATTCAAGAAATTGAAGATCAGCAAGAAGACTGGCTCAACTTGCGTACTAAACAATACGATAGCACACTTCAAGAGCCTTCCACTGATATACTAGCTGTGAATTATTACTCTGACGGAGATTTCTTAAACGCTACTGTTTGGTTGTATCATCCATTTCAGGTTAAGCCAAACTATACAATGGTAAATTACGGAATGTTAATCGACTCGGATTTCGATAACAGGACCGGATTCGATGGAATAGATCATAAGTTTGAACTTAGATGGGATAATAATAGTGGAATCTGGACCAGCACATTAGTAGGTTGGTCACCTCATGGAGACAATAGAATTATAGACTTTGAAAATAATTATACTGGCTTCTTTGAGAATGAGAAGCATTATGTTACATTATCTTTGAATTTAGATCATATAGGTTCTCCATCTAAATACAAAGTGATCTTTTACGCAGAAGTAAAAAGAGATGGTATTTCGTTTACTGACTTTACAAGATGGGTTGCTATTCCCCCTCTTCAGGTGGTTATTACTACATATCCTAATTCAATAGAAATACACAAGGGAGAAAAAAAGAATATAGAGGTAAAAGTGAATTCCAGTCAAGGCTATGAACCCACTGTCAAGATAGATGCCAAAAGTAGAGTTAACAACATAAACTTTGAATTTCCACAAAATGATACTTTGAATATCCCTACATTCGGAGAGGCTACTACTCCTCTAACCATCAGAGCTGCGGATAATGCTTCTGTGGGCCCTTACACGCTGTTTATATCTGCAAATTCGACATTTCCTTCAGAACAGTTGATCGAAGATAGATCTGAGAACAACGTAAAAAAAAATATTTCTCTACCAGCTGAATATATCGTAACCCAATCCAGTGTACTTGTTACAATTCAGGAACCTTTGACATGGCTTGATCAAGTGAGCGATTTATGGAATAAGGTTGGAAGTCCTATAATCTTTATTTATGGAATATTGGCAGGAATTTCGCCTTGGATTTACACTAGATTAAGAAAACGAATAAACAATGATAAACAGAAAAAACAACAATGAATCCAATAGTCTACCGTAGCATACCTGGGAGGGATCACTACTAGGGACTACACCGAGTCTATATTTTGAAGGTTTTTTTATCGAATCCCGCTGAGCCCGCACCTAAGTTACTGCAAAAAGATTTACGGTGATATTAAATAACCTTTAAAGCTGAAATAGTCGGACCCCTTTACATGCAGGAACCTAATCCCACCGAACCCGCAAATTACACGGGTTCTTATACTAGAGTAAGGAAAAGAATAGTAGATACACAAATCGCAATGAAGCAAAGCTCAAGAAGAACAATACTAACTACTACGATGCAAAAGTTGT